>Ga0102875_1000222_pt1 | contig 23253 bp, 23 predicted proteins | sample Colrivmet1547B02_FD_78185 | JGI IMG/M metagenome (GOLD analysis project Ga0102875, IMG submission 78185) | Estuarine microbial communities from the Columbia River estuary - metaG 1547B-02 | ecosystem: Environmental > Aquatic > Marine > Intertidal zone > Estuary | place: USA: Columbia River... | reverse complement strand
GTAAGCGCTTTAAAATCTTGGTTAAATAATGATGATTTTATTTTAAGTAATTTGAGTAAAATGATAATTAACAGAGATTTATTGAAGATAAAATTAAGTAGTGAAAAATTCTCTAAATCCGATTTGGAATCACTTCAGCTTACTTTTTCAAAGGAAAATCAAATATCAATTCAAGATTCAAGTTACTTTATTTTTAAAGGAAAAATAAAAAATCAAGCTTACAGTGTTCAAGCAGAGCCAATTAGAATTCTTAAAAAAGACAATACAGTTGAAGATGTAGTTGAAGCCTCTGATCAACTCAATTTAAAATCAATATCAAAGGAGGTTACAAAATATTATCTTTGTTTTCCAAAACAACTTATTAAAGTTAAATAATTATTGCTATTTTTTTATATTTTTGTAAAGTTAAAAAAGCCAACAAATATCTAATGATTAAAACAGCTACAAATATTCAGTTCTTTCTAAATCATCTAAACAATTAATTTGATTCAGATGAAATTTACAGCGGAACAAATAGCGGGAATTTTAGAAGGAGAGGTAGTTGGAAATCCAAATGCAGAAGTATCCAATTTATCCAAAATTGAAGAAGGAGCTGAAGGTTCATTAACCTTTTTATCGAATAAAAAATACAATAACTACATTTATACCACCAAGGCTACAATTACCATTGTTAATAAAACCTTTATTCCAGAGGGAGAAATTAGTACAACTTTAATTAAAGTTGACGATGCCTATCTTTCGTTTTCTAAATTACTAGAATTTTATCACCAATCTAAATCTAATAAAGTAGGTATTGAACAACATTCAGTACTATCCGAAAATGTTAAATATGGTAATAATTTTTATTTAGGGAGTTTTGCTTACATAGGAACTAATGTAACATTAGGAGATAATGTTAAAATTCATCCAAATTGTTTTATTGGCGATAATGTTGTGATTGGAAATAATGTTACTATTTTTGCTGGCGCAAAAGTTTTTTCAGAAACTGAAATTGGAAACAATGTATCCGTTCATTCAGGCGCAGTTTTAGGAGGTGACGGTTTTGGTTTTGCACCCAATCCAGATGGCACTTATAGTAAAATTCCTCAAATTGGAAATTTAATAATTGAGGATGATGTAAACATTGGAGCAGGAACCACAATTGATAGGGCTACAATGGGTTCTACTATTATTAGAAAAGGAGTAAAGCTTGATAATCAAATTCAAGTGGGACATAATGTTGAAATTGGTGAAAACACTGTAATTGCTGCTCAAACCGGAATTGCGGGCTCAACTAAAATTGGAAAAAATTGTATGATTGGAGGGCAAGTTGGTTTTGCAGGTCATATTACAGTTGGTGATAACGTTCATATTCAGGGGAAAACTGGAGTTACGAAAAGTGTTAAAGACGGTGAAATTCTTCAAGGAAATCCGGCAATGTCATATAAAGAATATTATAAATCATATGTTCATTTTAAGAATTTACCTACAATTGTAGATGATTTAGAAAAATTAAAATTAAACAGTAAATAAGTTACAAAATGGCGGTTAAACAAAATACAATTAGTAAAGAAATTTCTCTTAGTGGAGTTGGTTTACATACTGGAAAAGAGGTTAAAATGACTTTCAAACCAGCACCAATAAACAGTGGTTTTTCTTTTGTTAGAATTGATTTGGAAGGTTCACCAGTTATTGAAGCTGATGCTAATTATGTTGTAAACACACAAAGAGGAACTAATTTAGAAAAATTAGGAGTTAAAATTCAAACGCCGGAACACGTTTTAGCAGCTTTAGTAGGTTGCGATTTAGATAATGTAATTATAGAGTTAGATTCTTCAGAACTTCCTATTATGGACGGTTCTTCAAAATATTTTGTAGAAGCAATTGAAAATGCTGGAATTGAAGAGCAAGACGCCTTTAGAAATTATTATACAGTAAAAGAGATAATTTCTTTTATTGATGAATCAACAGGAAGTGAAATAATTGTAATGCCAAGCGATGAGTATCAAATAACTACTATGGTTGATTTTGGTACAAAAGTATTAGGAACACAAAATGCGACTTTAAAATCTATTTCTGATTTTAAAATGGAAATTTCAGATTCTAGAACCTTTAGTTTTCTTCATGAATTAGAATCATTATTAGACAATGGTTTAATAAAAGGGGGTGATTTAAATAATGCTATTGTTTATGTGGATAAAGAGATTTCCGAAACCACTATGGAAAATTTAAAGAAAGCGTTTGGAAAAGATAAAATCACGGTTAAACCAAATGGCATTTTAGATAATTTGACTTTACATTACCCAAATGAGGCAGCAAGACATAAATTGTTGGACGTAATTGGGGATTTGGCATTAATTGGAATGAGAATAAAAGGGAAGGTTATTGCTAATAAACCAGGTCATTTCGTTAATACTCAGTTTGCTAAAAAAATGGCAAAAATGATAAAAATTGAACAACGAAATCACGTTCCAACTTATGATCTAACTTTAGAGCCTTTTATGGATATTCATAAAATTATGAATATATTACCCCACAGACCTCCCTTTTTATTTCTAGATAGGATTATTGAAATGACAGAAAATCATATTGTGGGAATGAAAAATGTAACCATGAACGAAAGTTTTTTTATTGGTCATTTTCCAGGAGCTCCTGTTATGCCAGGTGTAATAATTGTTGAGGCAATGGCACAAACTGGTGGTATTTTAGTTTTAAGTACTGTACCAGATCCTGAAAATTATTTAACTTATTTCATGAAAATTGACAACGTTAAATTCAAACATAAAGTACTGCCAGGCGACACTTTACTATTTAAATGTGAATTAATTACTCCAATTAGAAGAGGTATATGTCATATGCAAGCTAATGCTTATGCCAATGGAAAATTAGTAGCTGAAGCAGAACTTATGGCACAAATTGCTAAAAAACAATAATATTTAATTAGATTTATCTAATTTCATTAAACGATTAAATTTAAGAACATGAATCAACCATTAGCCTACGTACATCCAGGTGCTAAAATAGCAAAAAACGTAGTAATAGAACCTTTTACTACCATTCATAATAACGTAGTTATAGGAGATGGGACTTGGATTGGATCCAATGTAACTATTATGGAGGGTGCTAGAATTGGTAAAAATTGTAACATTTTTCCTGGAGCAGTTATATCAGCCGTACCTCAAGATTTAAAATTTGGTGGAGAAGATTCTTTAGCAATAATTGGTGATAATTGTACCATTCGTGAATGCGTTACCATCAATAGAGGTACAATTGCATCTGGTCAAACTACACTTGGAAATAATTGCTTGGTAATGGCTACAGCACACATAGCTCACGATTGTCACATTGGGGATAGTGCTATTATTGTAAATGGTGTTGCTCTTGCTGGCCACGTTACTGTTGGTAATTTTGCAATAATTGGAGGTTTAGCTGCTATTCATCAGTTTATAAACATTGGAGATCATGCTATGGTTTCAGGTGGTTCATTAGTTAGGAAAGATGTTCCTCCTTATACTAAGGCTGCTAAAGAGCCTCTTTCATACGTTGGAATTAATTCTGTAGGTCTAAGAAGAAGAGGTTTTACAACTGAAAAAATTAGAGAAATTCAAGAAATTTACAGAATACTATATCAAAAAAATTATAATACAACTCAGGCAGTAGGGATTATTGAAGCTGAAATGGAGGCAACACCAGAAAGAGATGAGATTATCGATTTTATCAGAAATTCATCTAGAGGAATTATGAAAGGATATTCTGGTAATTTCTAAATAATAAAAGTTCAATCGGTTATTTAAATAATCGTTTAATTAAATCAAAAAAATCAAATCAACAAATAAATATAGAAATGGCATCTACATCAGATATTAAAAATGGATTGTGTATAAAATACAATAATGATATTTATAAAATCATTGAATTTTTACATGTAAAACCAGGAAAAGGTCCTGCATTTGTAAGAACAAAATTAAGAAGCTTGTCAAACGGTAAAGTACTTGATAATACTTTTTCTGCAGGTCACAAAATTGAAGAAGTTCGAGTTGAAACTCATTCTTTTCAATATTTATATGCTGAAGGAGATCAATTTCATTTTATGAATGTTGAATCTTATGAGCAAATTACATTGGATAAAAAAACGCTTGATGCCCCAGATTTATTGAAAGAAGGAACAATTGTTATGGTTCAAATCAATACAGAAACAGATTTGCCATTATCGGTAGATATGCCATCGTCAATAGTTCTAGAAGTTACCTATGCAGAACCAGGGATTAAAGGTAACACCGCTACTAATGCAACTAAACCAGCAAAAGTTGAAACAGGTGCTTCTGTAAATGTCCCATTATTTATTAATGAAGGTGACAAAATTAAAATTGATACAGCTACAGGTTCCTATATGGAACGTGTTAAAGAATAAATATTCAATTTTAGAAAAACGGCTAAATGAAATTTCCAAAAACGTATCCACTTCATGAAATCGCATCAATAATTGGATGTCAATATGTGGGTGATCCCAACTTTCCTGTTCAAGGAATGAATGAAATACATGTTGTACAAAAGGGAGATATCGTTTTTGTAGATCATCCTAAATATTACGATAAGGCATTACAATCTGCGGCTACGATTGTTTTAATTAATAAAAATGTTGATTGTCCAAGTGGAAAAGCGTTATTAATTTCAGAGGATCCTTTTAGAGATTTCAATAAATTAACTACTTATTTTAAACCATTTAAACCTTCAGAAAGTTTAATTTCTACTTCAGCTAAAATAGGTGAGGGTACTGTAATTCAGCCAAATACGTTTGTTGGAAATAATGTAATTATTGGTAAAAATTGTTTGATTCATTCTAATGTTTCAATATATGATAATACAGTTATTGGAGATAATGTTATTATTCATGCCGGTACTATATTAGGAGCAGATGCTTTTTACTATAAAAAAAGAGAAACAGGTTTCGATCAGTTGATTTCTGGTGGACGGGTTGTGATAGAAAATAATGTAGGGATTGGAGCACTTTGTACTATAGATAAAGGAGTTACAGGTGATACTACAATTGGTGAAGGAACAAAAATAGACAATCAAGTGCATGTTGGCCACGATACTATTATTGGAAAAAAATGTTTAATTGCTTCACAAACTGGTATTGCAGGTTGTGTAATTATTGAAGACGAAGTAACCCTTTGGGGACAGGTTGGAACCACAAGCGGCATTACTATAGGAACTAAAGCTGTTGTTTTAGGACAAACAGGCGTTACCAAATCCATTGAAGGAGGAAAGAGTTATTTTGGTACTCCTGTTGAAGAATCACGAGAAAAATTAAAGCAACTTGCCAATATTAAAAAAATTCCTGATTTAATTCAAAAATTAAAATAATTATGAATTTAAAAAAGATAATCCTTGATTTCTACAAATCAGATGCGTTAATAAATCCAACTGTCTTGGCTGATTATTTACATGATGATATAATTTTAGAATGGAATAGTAGCACTGGGTTTATAAAAATGTATAGGGATGATTTATTAGCATTAGCAGCCGAATTAAGTAGATCATATATTCGTTCTAAAGTTGAAATTTCACATATTATAAAAGAAGGAAATTTGGTTTCAGTTCGATATGCACATTCAGTAAAAACAATTGAAAACCCTCGAGAATACATTTTGTTAGCTAATTTTATGGTAATTTGGGAATTGAAAGCCGAAAAATTATATCGTGGTTATCAAATCACTCAAGTAGTTTAAAAATATTTAAAAATTAGTTGTAAATACTTTTCTTTAAAGTGTCAATAGCTTACTTTTGCATCGTTCTAAAAAATAAAAATAAAATAATAATATCATGAGTGTTTTAGTAAATAAAGATTCTAAAATAATTGTTCAAGGATTTACAGGTAGCGAGGGGACTTTCCATGCTTCGCAAATGATTGAATATGGGACAAATGTTGTTGGTGGTGTAACTCCAGGAAAAGGTGGAACTTCTCACTTGGATCGTCCTGTTTTTAATACGGTTAAAGATGCTGTAGAACAAGTTGGAGCTGATACAACAATCATTTTTGTTCCGCCAGCTTTTGCTGCTGATGCAATTATGGAAGCTGCAGATGCCGGAATTAAAGTAATCATTACAATTACGGAAGGAATTCCTGTTGCTGATATGATTAAAGCTAATCAATATATAAAAGGTAAAGATTGTAGATTAATAGGTCCAAATTGCCCAGGGGTAATCACTCCAGGTGAAGCAAAAGTTGGTATTATGCCAGGATTTGTTTTCAAAAAAGGAACAGTTGGAATTGTTTCAAAATCGGGTACATTAACTTATGAAGCGGCTGATCAAGTGGTAAAACAAGGTTTAGGAATCACTACAGCTATTGGAATTGGTGGAGATCCCATTATTGGAACTACAACAAAACAAGCTGTTGAATTATTGATGAATGATCCAGAAACAAAATGTATCGTAATGATTGGTGAAATAGGTGGTCAATTAGAAGCAGATGCTGCAAAATGGATTAAATCTGATGGAAATCGTAAACCAGTTGTAGGTTTTATTGCTGGTGAAACTGCTCCAAAAGGAAGAACAATGGGTCACGCTGGTGCAATTGTTGGTGGAGCTGATGATACAGCTGAAGCTAAAAAAAGAATCATGAGAGAATGTGGAATTTTTGTTGTTGATTCTCCAGCTGAAATTGGTAAAAAAGTTAAAGAAGTTTTAGGATAACCTAATAAACAATAAATATAAAATACCTCACGGGTTTTCGTGGGGTATTTTTTTATAATAATGATTATATTAAAATAGTATGTATAAAGAATTAAAGAGTATTAAAATAAAAAATCAGTTTGTATTTCACATAGATGATAGCTTAGAAGAAGTTTGCAATGCGCCAGATGCAGCAAGCGGAATTTTCCTAGTTTATTCTATTTCAAATGAAGAAAAAGAACTTATTATGGTTGGTTCAACCGGAACTGTTCAAAACGATGGTACATTAAAAAGTAAAAATGGTGGTTTGTATGACAAAATTGTCAATGGTCATCAATTTGCAAAAACAGGACGTAAATATTCTTGGCCATCGCAAATGAAAAAAGAATCGATAGATAAATTAGAAGTTTATTGGTATGAAACTTTTAATGATAAGAATAAAATCATTCCTACCTTTTTAGAAGGTCAAATACTTCAAAATTTCTTAACAGAGAATAATAAATTACCAAATTGGAATGTAGCATTCTAAAATAAAAAAGCTCCTTTAAGGAGCTTTTTTATTTTTTAAGAATTACTTTATACGTTTTGACATTATCTTTAGAAGCTATTTTCAAAAAATAAATTCCATTATAGATGGTATCTGTTTCAAAATAACAAATGGTACTTCCTTGAAAAAATTCTTTTGAAACTAAGATTCTTCCTTGTTCATCAACCAAATCAGCTTTCAAATTTTCAGAAATCATCTCACTGGACTGAATAATTATCAATTCTCCTGCAGGGTTTGGATAAATTTTAAAATTCAGTTGATCAAAACTAAAATTGGCATTTCCCATAGTTGGGTTATAAGTAAGAACTGTCTCTGTAATAGGAGTTACGTTTGGAGCATTCATATTAGTAGCCGATTTAACTCCATAATAATACGGTCCTACCACATAAGGGTAAACTGAATTATAATTTTGATCTACAGTAGTAAAATAGCAATAAGTTCCATTTGGATATTCCGGTGTTTTACAAAAACGACCATTATGAACATCTAAATAATCACTTCCTGTATTTGCAACGTACTCATAATCTTCTCGGTACCAACCTATAGGAAATGAAGTGTTTACTGGAGGGCCATCAACTACATCAGTACCATCAGCGTAAACAGTTCTTGTGGTAATATTACGCTCTCTATAACTTGATTTCATTCTTGTAATTCCACTATTAACATCTAATGGATTGGTATATCCATAAGGACCATAAATTGGATAACCATCATAGGCAAATCCTAGTAAAGGAGAGTGAACTGAAGGATTAATTACATATAAACCATCTGAAGCATATGGAGAACATACTGTAGAAAGAACTACAAGATCCATATTGAAAGCACTTGGATTTTGATGATGGTGATAACGACTTTGAGCATCAGGATGTCCTTTTGAACAATCAAATCCAACACGTTCTGCTAAAACTCCATTTCTATTCCAAATACCATCACCACCACCTGTGTTTGGAGCATCTGAAGAGGTTGAAGCTTTGTATGAAAACCCATCTCCATAACTGTAAAGAGCAACACCATTAATAAATACACCTATATTTGCAGCACCTGTAGCTTGTGAAGGAACATTTCCTAAAGTACTTACAACTGGATTTAAAGGAAATTTAAATAATGCATTTTGCACACCTGCAACAGTTCTTGGATTATTATAAAATGGGCCAGTTACAAACGAAGGAATTCCTTGCGTACTTATGTAAGCTGATGTTGTTGAATATTGAACCGTTTGGACATTAGCAGGGATTGAAGAATCAATAATTATTGTTGAATTACCTGATAAATAATGTCTCCCAGTTATTCCTGTATTATTAATTAACCATGAAGTTATTATAGGATTTGTTTGTGCATAGGAACCTACCATAAACAAATTAAATACTATAAAAGCAAATTTACTTTTCATATTTTATTTATTAATGATTACTTTAAAAGTTTTAGATTGCTTGTCATTTGAAATTTTCAAAAAATACAATCCATTATAAACGGTATCGGTTTCAATAATACTCAATGTGCTACCTTGAAGAATTTCACTATTTTTAACCACTTTACCCAATTCATCTATCAATTCAACTTTTAAATTATTTTCCAACATTTGAGTTTGAATTGCAATAAAATCCTGAGCTGGATTTGGAGCAATAGTGATGTTGAAATTAGAATCATAAAAATTGGTAGTACCTAAAGTTGTAACAGTTTCTGTAATTGAAGTTACTTTTGCTGCTGTCTTATTTCCATAAAATGTTGGACCAACTACATATGGATAGGCAGAATTATGATTGGCATCAACGGTTGTAAAGTAACAGTAAATCCCATTAGGATATTCAGGAGTTATACAAAAACGTCCATTGTGCTCATCTAAATAACTTGGATCTGCAGGATGTGAAATAAATTCGTAGTCTTCTCTAAAATAACCAAGTGGATAAGTTGCACTAACTGCTGGACCATCCAAAACATCTGTACCATCAGCCCAAACTGTTCTTGTTGTTATGTTTCTATATTGATATCCTGACTTCATTCTAACTATTCCACCAGTTCCGTTGGTATTTGCGTAGGCATAAGCACCATAAATAGGAAAACCATCATAAGAAAATCCTAGCAAAGGTGAGTGTTCGCTGGGGTTAATGACATATAATCCATCAGAAGGATATGTTGAGCAAACAGTCGAAATTACATTGATGTCTAAACCAAAAGCACTTGGATTTTGATGGTGATGGTAATTACCCATTGCAGGATGAGCTTTAGCGCAGTCAAAACCTATTCGTTCACCTACAACAGCATCTCTGTTCCATTTTCCGTCTCCTGTACAAGGGGGATTTATTGGTCCACCGCATAAAGAGCTTGAAGAATTTTTCCATGAAACTCCATCGCGATAATCAAATAAGGCAACTCCGTTTTTAAAAAGACCAATATTACCTCCAGTGGTAGCAGTTGCAGTTCCAGTATTTTGAGTTGGAGTTAATGGAAATTTAAAAATTGCTCCAGCTTGTGAAGTTGCAAGTGAAGGATTTCCATCTAAATATGGACCTGTAATATAAGCAGGAATTCCATTTGTAATAACATATACCCAATTCGCAGAATATTGAACTGTTTGCACATTTGCTAAAACCGCATCAACAATTGGAGTGGAGTTTCCTGAAACATAATGTCTTCCAGTAATTCCTGTTGTATTTTGCAACCATTTTGTAATTATTGGGTTGGTTTGTGAAAATAGGGAACTTCCTAATAACAACATTCCTAAAAGAGTAATTTTTTGTTTCATAATTTGGTTTGTATATAATTTATTTCATTTTGTCTATAATTCCTCTATAAAAAATCCGGCAACCAAATGGTTCTGAATTTTTAACAGAAACTTCTTTGCCATATAATAATTGATCAACAGCATCAGTTAAAAAGTGATTTTTCACATTTTGATAATCTCCTGCATTGTCATCTATAGAGCCTTCATATTTTATAACAAATTTATTGTTTTTCTTCCAAATAACATATGCTTGAGGAGTAACAGAAGCTTTGAAATTCTTTCCAACCACTTGCTTTTTATCTTGTAAATAAGGAAAATTCAATTTATCAGTTTTAACTTTATTTTGCATTTTTTTAAATGACTCTTCAGCATATGCTAAAGTATCCATAGAATTAATTGCAATTAAAGGAATACCTACAGTTTTGTATTTATCACTCATTTGATTCAAACGCTGAGAATAAAATTTTGCCATTGGGCATTTATTACACGTAAATATAATAATAAAACCTTTAGCGTTTTTATAATCGGATAAAGAAGTCCATTTATTTGTTGTGGCATTTTTCAATTTAAAATCAGAAACAAATTTGTCCTTAACAATTAGATTAAAACTGCAAAGCACTAATAATATACTGAATATTATAAATTTGAAAAAATGCTTTTTCATAAATTATTTTTTAATGAACTTTCTTGTGGTTAGACTTTTGGTTTGTTTGTCCATCATTTGAAAAGTATAAACACCTGATTCTAAAGATGAAATATCAATTCCATTTTGCCATTCCGGTTGTGGTAACATCATTACAACTCTTCCTGTAATTGTTGAAATAGTTACATAATAAATCTCAGTATTGGCATCTTTTAAATTTACATATAAAAGATTACTAGATGGATTTGGATACAAACTAAAACTTGTATTAGACTCATTTTCATTAATTCCCATAGTTCCAGTAACTATAAATTGTCCCATCATACCACCATCTTCATGACCGCCAAAATGACAATGATACATGTAGGGATGAGTTACATCTGAATCAGCAAAATCATCAAATTTCCCTACAAAACTTACCGTTTCATTTTTGCTAATGAAAAAAGTATCTTTCCATCCCGACTCATAAGCAGCAGCAGTTCCTGTATTTCTGGAAACAATTTTAAATTCAATATCATGTAAATGAAACGAATGTCCAAATACTGCTGGATTGGTATTGGCTATATTCCATTTTTCTATGGCATTTAAATTCACTGTTTTATTAATTGTAGCTTCTGCGTAAGAAACATTATCAAAATTAAAAGGCACACTTGCAGGCCCTGGAGTACCATTTGTAATTGAAACTGTTCTATTAACAGTAGCATCAGATGCAGTCCAATAGGTATTTGAAATAAGCGATGAAGGTAATGCCGTGATAGGTGTTGTTGAAGTAGTTGTTGCTCCAACATTTATATGTAAAACAGGAAAATCAATATTGTTAAGTAAACTTCCAAAAACCCCAGTAGTTCCTGGCTCACCTCCAGGAAAACTTTGTGATTGTCCGGAATTGTATGCTTTTAAATCAATACTAGATCCAACAACATCATTTCCTAAATTTACCATTATTTCATATCTTTCTCCTACGTGTATTGGTAATCTTGTAACTGCTACAGGTGCACCTAATAGTCCTCCGTCAGTTCCAATAACATAAAAAGTTCTGTTGTCACTAAAACCAAGATTGTAACCTCTTTCTATTTCAGCGTTTAAAATTCTCATTCTAACGAATTGCTTAGGCAAAGTATATTGAGCATTTGGAGTTCCATTGGAAAGCATGTAATCTCCATAAACTCGTGCTGAAGTAGGAGGTGAAACAAATGTATTGGTTGTGGTATTATAACTTCTGCTTGTTAGAGCCAAAACAATATCATCAACTCCGTACGTTCTTGGTAATGTTAATGCTGTTTCTGCAGGGTCTTTAACAATTATAAAACCTCCAATTCCTTTTGTCATTTGAGCTTGCGTAGTAGTATGTAAATGCGGGTGATACCATAAAGTAGCTGCTTGATTCATTACTGTCCAATACGGTTGCCAAAGGGTTCCAGCAGGTATAACTTGATGTGGACCTCCATCCATTACAGCAGGTAAGTGCATTCCGTGCCAGTGTACAGTAGTAGATTCATTTAAATTGTTGGTAACATTCATATGAACCAAATCACCTTTATTAATAAATAATGTTGGCCCCCAAAAAGTCTCATTATTAATCGAACCTGTAATAGTTTGATTTCCGGTAACTAATTGTTTTGTGGATTCATGAATATTCAAATTAAATGTAGTTCCATACAACGCCTGAGGCATAGTCATATTTGAATATTGAGCATTTATTATTGTAGAAGTAAATGCTATAATTGAGGCAAAAAATATTTTTTTCATAGTATTTGGATTTATTTATTTAGACGAATTTATTATCAAATTCTTGCATTTTTTTTATAATTTATCTTGGATAGGAAAAGCGTTTATCAAATAAAAATTCAGTATCAGTCAAAGTCAGTAAGAAAGCAATTAAATCAACACGTTCATTATCAGTTAAATTCATTGAACTTTGAAGCTGTTTTGGTAAGTTCTTATTCTTTTCAATTGAATTGTAATGTTTGATAACTTCTGTTAATTTTTTAAACCTTCCATCGTGCATATAAGGATTTGTAAATTGGATATTACGTAATGTAGGGACTTTAAATTTTAAGTTATCTTCAGATTTTTCAGTAATTCTTTGTCTTCCAATATCGTTTAAAGTAGTATCTAACGGAATTCCATTATTTTCATATTTTCCATTTGTAAATAAGGGTTCTGTATGACAAGAAGCACAATTATTTTTAAATAATTGATATCCATTTCGCTCTTGCTCAGTAAATACAGCTTCTTTCCGTATTACTTTATCGTATTTTGAATTGGAAGAAACAAGCATTAATTCATATTGGGAAAGTGCTTTTAAAACCCGCTGGCCTGTAATATTTTCATCTCCAAAGGCAGCGAAGAATAACGATTTGTATTTGTCACTTTTTTGAAGTTTCTGAACAACATTTGCCAAAGTTTCATTCATTTCTACCGAACTGGTTATAGGATTTAATGGCTGTACATCTAAATGATTCACGCCACCATCCCACATAAAAGTTTTTGACCAAGCTAAATTCATCATCGTCATAGAATTTCTTGTTCCAATTTTCCCATCAATTCCATGACTTAAAGAATGGTCAACATGGGTAAATCCTGTAGCTTGTAAATGGCAACTTGCGCATGATATAGTGGAGTCTTTGGATAAAATCGGATCGTAGAATAATTTTCTTCCCAATTGAAATCCCTCTTCTGTAAGTGGATTTTTTGAAAAATCATAATTAGGTTTTGGCCAGCCTTTTGGAATTTGAAAATAAATTGGAGTAGGTCTTAAAAATGTAAATGCAAGCGAGAAAACTAAAACGCATCCAATTAATATAATAAATTTGTTTTTACTTTTCATTTGGCGAAAATTCTGAAATCGAGAACATTAATTTGGCTTTATCAGCAATATCCGAAGCTTTTGATCCAGGAATCATAATGCTATTTATTTCTGATAATTTAATTTGATTAAATAATTGTGCAAGGTCAATAACAACCTCAAAATTAGAATTTTTTGTATTTAATTCAATAGTTCTAATTGCATAATTTGGTTTTAAATAACCACCAACGTGAAATTGAAATGCATTATTTCGAGTTTTACAACTGGAACTTTTTCCTTCAATTTTAAAGTTAATATAACCACTTTGCCATGCCCAATACATTCCTTTTGTTGGGTCTAAATCCCCAGATAAAGCTCCAGAAACACTAGCTGTACTATCAATTCCTAGCGAAAATACTACTCTTTTAATTTGCTTATTAGATTTTTTAGAAATAGAAATTAACTGAGAACTGGGTTCATCAATGTCAATTAAGTGATAACTATTATCCTCTACAATCTCAGAATTATCATTTAAAATGAATTTTAAATTTGACACATAAAAACGAAATGTTTCAAATTGCAAGGTGTCTTTTGATAAAGAAATGTATTTCTTATTTTGAATTAGAGATTCGTTTTCGTATTTAATTTTAAACTGCAAGGAAAAATTATCTTTTTTTTCTTGAGAATATGCCCAGTGAAAAAATAGAGTAAATACAAAAATATGTAGATATTTAATTTTCATCAAAATCTCTTGGTGGAGGTGGGGGACGATTTTCGTCACCAGGTCTTCCCGGTCTATCTTGATCCCAGTGTGGCGGTGGCGGTCTATTACCTTCTCTTGACCCTCTAGGGTGATCCCAATCTCTTGGTGGAGGAGGTGGTCGATGTTCGTCCATCGGTCTGGGAGGTGGGGGTGGAAAATTCGATTTTCCCTTATTTTCTTTATTTTCAAAATAAGGTCTTGGAGGACGCATAAATTCTTGACGTGGCTTTCTATTTTGATTTGAAAACAATTTTTCTAATTCTTCTGTTAATGAATTATAATTCTCAATTTGTGACTTTGTACAAATGCTTTTTATATCTTGAAAATGTTTAAAATTCGCTTCTTCAATTCTTTTTTGGTTTACCAATGTCAATTGGATTAAACTGTCTTTAATATTAGTATTTACAGTTGGCTGTTTCAATTGAGCGTATAATTCGGCTTTTATATCTCTATTATTATTATTCAAAGAATCAATTGAGTTTCTATATACTTTAATAATATTCTCATATTTTTTTATTTGATTGGAATCAAAATGTAATTTTTCGATAATAATATCTTTAGGTTTTCTTCCTAAATCATTTCGTTTTGAATTTGGGCTTGATAAATAAAGAAAACTAATAATTCCTATATTTAATATTACAAGCCCAATTACAGAATAAGTTAGTAATTTAAATTTATCCATTTCTTAATATAATTGATTCGTATTTGAAATTGTTGAAATAACAGTTTCTTTTTGAGAAGATGATTTAATGAGGCTTGACTTTAATAATTTTATATTAATTGAAATTAAAAGTGCGAATGTAGCAGCAGCAACAAAAATCCATTTACTAGAAACTTTATTTTCTAAATTAATTTTGTTTTGAATTTTATCGAAAAGTAATTTACTAGGATGGACTTTTACCATTCCGTTAGTACTTTCCATTATTTCGAGGGTCCAATTTTCAGATTTCATATTACTTTAGACGTATATTAATTTTTTTTCTTGCGATATTCTTTAAATTTGTTTGAAATTTTTTCTTTTAAGATAGATTTTGCTCTAAAAACTAATGATTCTACAGATGAAACACTGAGTTTCATTATTTCAGCAATTTCAGGATTACTCAATCCGTCAACTTTTGAAAGTAGAAATGCTGTTTTTTGATTTTCACCCAATTCATTAATTATTTCGAAAAGTAATTTAGATTTTTCTTTATTTTCTAGTAAAATTCCAGGATGTTCAAAATTCGAAACGTTACTAATTTCAAATTCATTTTGGCTCTTTTTTCCAAATATGAAAAACCGTTTTTGGCTATTTTTATGTTTGATAAAATCAAGGCATTTATTGATTGTAATTCGGTAAATCCATGTTTTAAGGGAAGACTTCTCTTGAAAATTACTTAGCGAATTGTTGATTTGAATAAAGACATCTTGAGTAATTTCTTCAGCATCTTCAATGTTTTGTAGATAATTGAGCGCTAAATTATAAACCAACACATTGTATTGATTGTATAATTTTTCGAAGTCTTTATTATCTAATGCCATAATGCAATACTATGAAAATTTATTGTTTATTAATAGTATCCCTTGAATTTTGGATTGAATTTTTTTTAAAAAAGGAATTGTCATATATTTGACCTAAATATTTTAGCCCTGATGGAAGGGAAAATCCCGAGCTTTTTAGCGAGGATTGGAATGATAGCAGGAAATAGCTTCGAATAAATAAAATTAAAGACATGAAATTATTACAAGGAAAAACTGCCATTATTACTGGTGCGAGCAGGGGAATTGGTAAAGGAATTGCGGAAATTTTCGCTAAAAATGGTGCAAACATTGCGTTTACTTATAGTTCATCGGTTGAGTCGGCTATGGCTTTAGAAAAAGAACTTAATGGAATGGGCGTAAAGGCTAAAGGATATCAATCGGACGCTTCTGATTTCAATGAAGCTCAAGCTTTTGTAGATGCTGTTTTGGTGGATTTTGAAACAGTTGATATTCTTATAAATAATGCTGGAATTACTAAAGACAACCTATTAATGCGTATGTCTGAGGAGGATTTTGACAAAGTAATAGACGTGAATTTGAAGTCTGTTTTTAATATGACAAAAGCTATTCAAAAGACCTTTTTAAAACAACGTTCGGGTTCAATTATTAATATGAGCAGTGTTGTTGGTGTTAAAGGAAATGCTGGACAAACCAACTATTCTGCTTCAAAAGCGGGTGTAATTGGGTTTTCAAAATCAGTTGCATTAGAGTTAGGATCAAGAAATATTCGTTGTAATGTTATTGCTCCTGGTTTTATTGAAACTGAAATGACTGCAAAATTAAATGAAGACGTGGTTAAAGGTTGGAGAGAAGGAATTCCACTGAAACGCGGCGGCTCAACTGAAGATGTTGCAAATGCTTGTTTGTTTTTTGCATCCGATATGAGCTCATTTGTAACAGGTCAAGTATTGAATGTTTGTGGAGGAATGCTAACATAATTCATCAATTTTCAACAACTATAAATGACTACAAATACCATTCTATTAATTTTTTTATCTCTATTAATAGCTGGTACTTATTCATATTACAACTATTATTATAAAGCTAAAATCAAATTGAAAGTACATTTGGTTTTGGCTTTATTACGTTTTACAACTGTATTTTGCGTTTTACTTTTATTGATAAACCCAATTATTTCAAATAAAACGCTGGAAATTATAAAAACGCCTTTGGTTATTTCAGTTGATAATTCGAGTTCCATTTCTGATTTAAAAGCTACAAAAACTTCTACAGATTTATATGAGAAATTGATTTCAAATTCTGAATTGAAAGAAAAATTTGATATTCAAACGTATCGCTTCGATTCCGATTTTGAAAGTTCAGATAATTTTGATTTTAAAGGAAATCAAACTAATATTGATGAAGTAGCTAAGAATGTAAAAAGTATCAATAAAAACTCATTTTTTCCTACTGTTTTAATCACTGATGGTAATCAAACTACTGGTAACGATTATGTTTATTCATTCGATCCTAATAATAAAGTTTACCCAATAATTTTGGGTGATACAACGACCAATTTAGATTTAAGAATTAGTCAATTGAATGCTAATAAATATGCTTTTTTAAAAAATAAATTCCCAGTAGAGATATTTCTTAATTATACAGGTACAAAAGCAATTACCTCAAATTTTACTATTTCTCAAGGAAATACTGTTTTAAATTCTCAAAAAGTATCATTTTCTCCTTCCAAGAAATCGATAATAATGACTGCTCTTTTACCGGCAAATAAAACCGGAATTCAAGTATATAAAGCAAATGTATCCTCACTAGAGAAAGAGAAAAATAGTTTTAATAACAATTATAATTTTGCAGTTGAAGTTATTGATCAAAAAACGGAGATTGCTTTAATTTCTTCATTTAACCACCCAGATTTAGGTGCTTTAAAAAGGTCTATTGAAAGTAATGTACAGCGAAAAGTAACGGTTATCAAACCTAAAGAAATCAGTGATTTAAATAAATATAATATTGCCATTTTATATCAACCAACTTCTGAATTTAAATCGTTTTTTGAAAGCAATAAAGATTTAGGATTAAACACTTTTATTATTACTGGAACAAAGACGGATTTTAATTATTTGAACCAGCAACAAAAAGATTTGTTTTTTAAAATGAGTTCCCAATCAGAAGACTATATTGCTGAATATAAAGATGATTTTAATTTATTTGCTTTGGACGATATTGGATTTAGTCAATTTTCGCCTTTGGAAAATCCATTTGGAGTTATGACCGCTTCTGCGAATGTAAATGTTCTATTGGGTTCATTTGTTAGAAACATAAATACGAATTCACCACTTCTTGCATTCTCAGAAAATCAAGGAAAAAGAACTGCTTATTTATTAGGTGAAAATAGCTGGAAGTGGCGTTTACAAAGTCACGTAGATACAAAATCATATGAAAAATACGATACTTTTATAGATAAGATAATTCAATATTTGGCATCAAATACTTCTAAAAAATCATTGGTAGTTAAACACGAAGGTTTTTATAATTCTGGAGATGCGATTGAAATTTCTGCTCAGTATTTCAATAAAAACTACGAGTTTGATGCTAAAGCCAATTTGAATATTACTATTGTAAGTAGAAAATCAAAGGCAAAAAAATCTTATGATTTATTGAAGTCTAACTCCGATTTTAAAGTAAATTTAGATGGCTTGGAAGTTGGTAAATATGACTTTATTGTTAAAGAGCTTAATTCAAATTCTGTTTACAATGGTTCTTTTGAAATATTAGATTTTGATATCGAAAAGCAATTTGTAAATCCTGATTTAGCGAAATTAACTCAATTAGCAAACCAAACGAAAGGACAAGTAATATTTACAGATAAAGTTGATTTATTAATAAAATCACTTTTAGAAAATGAGGAGTATAAATCCGTGCAAAAATCTATAATTAAGAAAATTCCTTTGATAGATTGGATTTGGTTGCTAATTATTTTAATAATTTCTCTTGCTTCTGAATGGTTCCTTAGAAAATACAACGGTATGTTGTAAACTATTTTTGATATTTTTTATTCTTAAGCATTTCCGAAGCCGTTTGATAATAAGAAATCGTTTCGTTTTCTAAATCTTTTCTTGGTGTTGCAATTGGTTTTTGATCATAAAATAGTTGAAATTCACTTGCTACTTTTGGATTTGGAATTAATGACAATTTCAATTGTTTTACTTCTTGTTTTGGTGAAATAATAGTTAAAACGTTGTCTTTAATCAATCCTAAATTTTGATAAGTTGCTATCAATGCTCTTGGTTTGTAATCAGATTTAAGTACATCTTGACCATAAAATTTACTTTGATAGTTGAAATTAAGCAATCCAAAAACGGTTGGCATAATATCAATTTGAGACATCAAAGTATTAAAATGTGTTGGTTGGATAAAACCAGGACTATAAATCATAGCAGGAATTCTGTATTTATCCACTGGAAGTTCTGTTTTTCCGGCGCTTGAAGCGCAGTGATCGGCTATAATTACAAAAACAGTATTGTTAAACCAAGGTTGTTTTTTGGCTAAATTAAAAAATTCTCTCATTGCAAAATCGGTATATTTCACACCGCCTTCTCGTGATTTAGCATCGCCAGGAATATCTATTTTATCATTTGGATAGGTAAAAGGTCTGTGGTTACTGACCGTCATGATGTGATTAAAAAACGGTTTGTTTTGTTTGAATTCAGAATTCATAACATTTATTGCTTTGTTGTACATATCTTCATCACAAACACCCCATATATTTTGAAAAGTGATTTCATTAGGTTTGAATGTTTTTTTATCTACAATATCGTAACCATTGCCACCAAAGAAATCTTGCATATTGTCAAAAAATGCATCGCCACCATAAAGATATTTTACATTATATCCTTTTTGTTTAAACACGTTTCCAGTTGAAAATTTGTTTTTATTGTCTTCGCGTTTTACAACACTTTCACCAGCAGTAGGAGGTAAGCACAAAGTTACCGCTTCTAATCCGCGTACGGTTCTATTTCCAACAGCATATAAATTAGAAAAAACCATACTTTTCGTTGCTAAACTATCTAGAAAAGGTGTTATTTTTTGTTCGTTTCCATACATCTCCATAAATTCAGCGCTGTAACTTTCGATGGTAATTAAGACAACGTTTTTATGAATTTCGGAAGAATTGCTATTTATATTTCTTAAAGTAGATTCATTTTGAGAACCCGGAATTTGATTGTGCAGTAAAGTATAAGCTTGATCGCTTGGAATTGTTATATAAAATTTAAAATAATCCAATTCACTATTCATAAAGGCTTTATAGAACTTATAAATTCCATTTGCTTGTAGCTCATTCGCAAAAATATTGTCGGAATTTTCTTTATTGGAAAGAAAAGGAATTGCCAATAAAGAAATAATAAATAATGCCAAATAAACCCCGGAAATCTTCAGTTTTTCTAAAAAAGTTGGTATTTCTTCAATATAATTTTTTGACTTTTGAACTATAAAATAAGTTACAATTCCTGCAATTATATACAATACAGAAAATAGAGGAATTACTGGATAAGACTGCATAATATTTCCGATAACTTCATTGGTATAAACCAAATAATCAACTGCAATAAAATTAAATCGGACACCAAATTCATTCCAAAAAAAGTACTCGCTAATTGCAATTTGTAATAGGATTGCAACAAATAGAAAAATAACAAAACTGAACAGCCAGAATCTAATTTTTGATCGATATTTTGGAAGAAATAATAGCAATCCAAATAGAATAGTTTTAATTGCCACGAATGCAAACCCAATTTCGGGTAAAACCCCTCCATATTCATTAAGAATGGTATTAAAAAACTTTACGTAGATTAGTAATGAAACCAACATACCAAAAATAATATATCCGTAAGGTTTAAGATATTTAGCATTGGATATAAATATTAAATACAACCACAAAAAAGTGCTGACAATTGTAAAAACGAATAAATCAGATAGAAATCCTAAAGCAAATATTTTGATTATTTCAATAAATGAAAATGAAGTTTGAGTAATAGGATGAAAAATTAAAATTGCACGCAAAAAGAAGCTTACAACTATATAAAACAAAGCAAGAGTATAAAAAGGCGTGGTTTTTCTTAAAAAAGTCATGATAGTATTTTTTACAAAAATAAAGAAATTTGAGCAAGAATAGAATTCTTTCAAAGAAATTACTATTATATATAATTTGTATAAAAATGCCTTTTGTATAGTCTTTATTTTATAATTTAAATTTAATTAAAATAGTTGGATTGTACTTTAATTTATTTTAACAATTTTAAAAGTAAATGATTGAATAGTTTAATTAAAATATCATTGAATTATGATTAATTTTGTAAATCAAAAAAACGGGTACCATGGATATAGGCAAACTAAAATCGCAATTACAAACGGAGGTTGATACAGCATTTCTTTATACAAGTATTGCAACAATTCAATCCGATGAAAATCTGAGCCGAGTATTAAATAGTTTAGCAGAAATTGAAAAAGGACATGCTAATCATATGTTGAGAAAAGTAAATGAATTCGATCCAAATTACGAAATGCCACAACCTTCTTCAAGAGCAAAATTTCAATTAAGAGTAGGTAAATTATTTGGTTATAGTTCAATAATTAGCAGTTTGTCAAGTGTAGAAAAACAATTTGCAGTAAATTCAATTAAAAATAAAATTGAAAATGGTGAAAAACTAAGTGGTTTTGAACACAATCATCTCAATATTATCGAAGCGGTGAATAATAATAAGGCGCTGAATGTTTCGGGAGGATTTTTATCAAAATTCGAAAGCCGACATAAATCCGTGGGAGGAAATGCACTTAGAGCTGCTGTATTAGGATCTAATGATGGATTGGTTTCGAACATGAGTTTGGTTATGGGCGTTGCAGGTGCCGCAGTTTCCAATAATACTATTTTATTAACCGGAATTGCAGGTTTAATGGCGGGATCCATTTCAATGGCGTTAGGGGAGTGGCTCTCAGTTCAAAGTTCTAGAGAATTAAACCAACGCCAAATTGACTTAGAAATGGAAGAATTAGAAGCTTCACCTGAAGAAGAAAAAAAAGAATTAGTCCTTTTATATCAAGCAAAAGGAATGAGCATTGAAGAAGCTAAAAAATTGGCAGACAAGGCATTTGAATCTCAAGAAACGGCAATTGACGCGATTATAAAAGAAGAATTAGGAATAGACAAAGAAGATTTAGGAGGCTCCGCTTGGGAAGCAGCAATTGCTTCCTTTTTGTTATTTTCAATCGGTGCAATAATTCCACTTTATCCATTTATGATTTTAGATGGGAAAAATGCTATTATCTTGAGTATTATAAGCAGTGTTGTAGGATTATTTGGAATTGGAGCAGCAATTACATTGTTAACAGGGAAAAGCGTTTTGTATTCCGGTTTTAGACAAGTTGCCTTTGGGTTAACAGCCGCTGCGGTTACTTATGGGATTGGGACTTTAATAGGGGTTTCTTTAGCAGGATAAAAACATAATAATTATATAAAAAATAACAGTTAATATATCAATAATCAAAGCTATATTTACAATTAATTAAATAAAACAAAATCATTATGAACGACGCACATTTACACTTGGTGGTTAATCATTTTCCAATAATAGGAACCTTATTTGGTTTGGGGATTTTAATTACAGGAATGTTATTAAAAAACAATTCTGTAAAAAATACTGCTTATATTTTATTTATTGTTGCTGCTATATTTGCTGCTTTCAGTATGGGAACAGGCGAGGGCGCTGAGGAATTAGTAGAAGACCTTCCAAATATTGGCAAACAAATAATTCATGAACATGAAGAAATTGCAGAAAAGTTTGCAATCATTATGTATGTAACTGGATTTTTAGGATTATTATCATTATACACGTCCATTAAGAACCATAATTTGGCTAAAATATTTTCATTTATAACGTTAGCTTTAGCTTTATTAGCTGCAGTTTTTGCAAAAAGTGTTGGAACATCAGGAGGTGAAATTCGTCATACTGAAATTAGATCCAATTCAGGTGCAGGTTCAAGTGAAAACGCAACAGATGTGAAAAATGATAATGAGGAAGATTAATTTATAAAGTCCTAGGTTCATCTAATAATTGAACTTGGGATTTTAATCTTTCAATAAGCATTGTAATTATTCTTTTATTCAATGCAGATGCATTTTTTGAGTATAATTTATATTCCTCAATTTGCAATAATCCAATGGTTGTTCCAATAAGTAAATTTCTAAACTTATTATCGTTAAGTATTGAATTTTCAATATAATCCAACTTTTTTTCTACCGTAAATTGACTAAATTGAGCCTTATTTTTTAGGATATAATTTATAAATAACTCAATATATAGTTCATTTTGCAATTTCAAAATTGGTCTTAAGGTTTGATTTTGAAACAACTCTTCTACAGAAGTTTGAGAATTGATTTCTCCTAAAGTTTCTCCTCTTAAAGTCGATATTAGATGTTCTCTAATGCTCATGATTTATAATAATTAATTAGCAATCTAATTTATGGAATCTAGGATTAAAAACATGTAATTTTATATTGTATTTTTGTCAAAAAATTAATTTATGAGATTTCACACACGTAAATGGGTAAAACCCGAAGATTTAAATCCTAACGGAACTTTATTTGGAGGTAAATTATTGG
>Ga0102875_1000205_pt1 | contig 24212 bp, 20 predicted proteins | sample Colrivmet1547B02_FD_78185 | JGI IMG/M metagenome (GOLD analysis project Ga0102875, IMG submission 78185) | Estuarine microbial communities from the Columbia River estuary - metaG 1547B-02 | ecosystem: Environmental > Aquatic > Marine > Intertidal zone > Estuary | place: USA: Columbia River... | reverse complement strand
GATTCACACATCAACCGGTGAGATTTGGGGAGTATTGGATGTTGATAGTCAGCATTTAAGCCATTTCGACGCGATCGACCAAATAGAATTAGAGAAATTTTGTCGTTCTTTGGAAATCATCCTCTGAAATGAAAAAACAAAAAAACCTCGCCCTACTCATTACCGTGGCATCATTGGGCTATTTTGTCGACATATACGACCTAATCCTTTTCAACATAATCAAGAAGGACAGTCTTTCATCGTTAAATATCGATGTAAATATGTATGAAACCGTTCTTTTCCGATGGCAGATGGCTGGCATGTTGATTGGAGGACTAATTTGGGGAATTCTCGGAGATATCAAAGGTCGTGTTAGTGTGCTATTTGGCTCAATTTTACTTTATAGTATTGCAAATATAGCAAACGCATTTGTTACCACTGTTGAGGCATATAAATTTTGGCGCTTATTGGCTGGAATTGGATTGGCTGGTGAATTGGGTGCGGCAATCACGCTAGTAAGTGAGTTGATGCCCAAGAACAAACGAGGTTTAGGCACCATGATTATCGTCACCTTTGGGGCTTTGGGCGCTGTATTCGCTTTTTTTATCGCAAAAAATGGAGCCTTTATTACTCATATAATTAGCGATGTTATCGGTACCAAATTGGAAAATTGGCAAACGGCTTACATCGTTGGCGGCGTGTTAGGTCTTCTATTGTTGTTGATGCGTGCAGGGACCTTTGAAAGCGCTTTATTCGAAAATGCGACCACCACTAAGGTGAAACGAGGAAATTTCTTCATGCTATTCCGAAAAGCACATTTCAAGAAGTATATGGCTTGTATTGTGATAGGTCTACCTGTATGGTTTGTTGTAGGGGTTCTCATCGCTTTGTCGCATAAGTTTTTCCCGGAAATATTGGGTTTATCAACCTCTACCGCAGATGGAGAAATATTGAAAACACTCTCCGTTCCTACCCCAGAAATGGTGATGTGGAGCTATGTGGGTCTGAGTACCGGTGATTTGCTGTCGGGTTTATTGAGTCAGCTTTTTCGCAGCAGAAAGAAGGTAATCTATCTAAACCTCATGGGCATCGCAGTCATGACCTTAGTCTACCTCTATGGCCCTGCGGGAAGTCAAAACTATTATCGCATGATTGCCTTTTTATTGGGCGCTGTCACTGGATATTGGGCGATTTTTGTCACCAATGCATCCGAGCAGTTTGGAACCAACATTCGTAGTACTGTAGCGGCTACCGTACCCAATTTTGTTAGAGGTGGCGTTTTATTGATTACCATGGGATTTGAGTACTTCTCTTCAACCTTCCATTCAAACAATCAATTTGACGGCCGAACCTTTACTATTGCAGCATTAATTATCGGGGCAATCTGCTTAACGCTAGCATTTTGGGGGACTTACAATGTTGAAGAAGCCTTTCATAAGGACTTGGATTATTTTGAACACGACGAGGTTTCAGCTCAATCAAGCGATAATTGACATCGCTTAGAGGATTAATTCGTAACTTTACGGATATTTTCATAGTTACTAGATCCCATTCAAATTGTCGAACCGCAGTAAAATCACCTTCCCAGAACGTATTGTTCTGGCAATATTAGAAAACGATGGCAAAGGCGCCGTCAATGCTTCACAGGTTTTCAATAAAATACCAGCCGAAGCAAACTTCACCAAAGAAATGGTGCATCAAGCACTACTCAAATTGGCCAATCGCGGACTTGTTAAAGAGCCATCTGCCGGAGTTTTCGCCCCTATCAGACCTACCCTGAGATCAGAAGGAGAACTCGTATTATCCAACCGTGGGGATTACTATGTTCGCCTAGAATTGGATGGAGAACTTCAACAGATTTACATGGACAACGACATGGTAGGTAAAATGCTACCCGGTGATCGTGTTCGCTGCGAAGTAAAAACCAAAGGCAAACGCTCCTACATCAAATCGCTGTCTTTGATTGAACGTGTCCCTCAACGATACTCAGCCGTTTTGGATATATTCGAGAAAAACGTATTTGGATTGTTGCAGAAAAACGGCTTAAAAGACATCAAAATCATTGGTCAAGTAGACCCCAAGAATGACGGCCACAAAGCAATAATCGAGGTTTACGACTTCCCACCCAATGCCAGGAACCCTATCGGAAGAATCGTCGAAATCCTAGGACCCGTGGGCGAAGCCGATACAGAAATGCATGCCATTGTCGCCGAGTTTGGCTTCAGCACACGCTTTCCGGAAGATACATTAGAAGAATGCGATGCCATCCCCAACGAAATCACTTCAAAGGACTGGGGAGAGCGTAAAGATTTACGCGATATTTTCTGTATTACGATTGACCCTGCCGATGCAAAGGATTTTGATGATGCGATTTCTTTAGAATACGATACCGAAGGCAATTACTTGTTGGGAGTGCATATCGCCGATGTTTCGCATTTTGTGACCCCAGGCAGCGCCATCGATCGCGAAGCTTTACAACGAGGCACTTCGGTTTACTTGGTAGATCGCACAATACCGATGTTACCAGAAAAATTAAGCAATGATCTGTGTTCCTTGAAGCCACATGTGGATCGTTTGGCTTTCAGTGTGATATTTACGATTGATAAAGAATTGAACGTTTTGGGTGAGTGGTTTGGAAAGACCGTTATCAACAGTAAGCGCAGATTTGCTTACGAAGAGGCCCAAGATGTGATCGTTAATCAAGCGGGTGATTATGTTTCTGAATTAACAACATTGAATCGCATCGCCAAGCATTTTGAGGTATTGAGGTTTCAAAAAGGAGCGTTAAAATTTGAGTCGAAGGAGATTCGTTTCCGTTTTGATGCCAACAAAAAACCTATCGAAGCCTATGTAAAAACGAGATTTGATGCACATTTGCTGATTGAAACGTTTATGTTGATGGCCAACCAAGCTGTTGCGAAACATGTCAAAATGCTTAAGAAACCAGAGTTGCCATTTATTTATCGTTCCCACGACTTACCTCCACAGGACAAGTTGTTGGAGTTTGCGAAATTTTGTAAGTTGATGGGATATCCAATAAACATCGACAATGAGCTCCAAATGCGGAAGTCTTTTAACGATTTGATGGAAAGAACCCAAGGCGACCCAAATGGCGAAATACTGCAACAAATGGCCATCAGAACCATGTCGAAGGCTGTTTACACAGCGTATCGCTCAGATCACTTCGGTTTGGCTTTTGAGAATTACACCCACTTCACCTCTCCTATTCGTCGATATCCAGATTTATTGGTGCACCGATTATTGCAGCAATATTTGAGCAACCCTGCACCGGTTATGAGTGAGTCTCAAATTGAATTGATTGCCAAGCACAGCAGCAACATGGAGCAGAAAGCGGCGGAGGCCGAAAGAGCGAGCACAAAGTATACACTGGCTTTGATGATGGAGCAGCACATTGGTAAAACGATGGATGCTACCATTACTGGGATTACGGAATGGGGCATTTATGCGATGGCTACTGAATATCATTGCGAAGGATTAATTCGTATGTCTGATATCAAAACCGATCGCTTCACCTATTACGAGGCTGAAAAGAAATTGGTGGGTCAAAGAACACGCCGTAGTTATCATATGGGCGACCCGATTACGGTTTCTGTGAAAAAAACTGACGCACAAAAAAGAATAATTGACTTTTATTTGTTGGATTAATATGAGTATTGCAACGCACCTAGAAAACTATTTAGATTATTTGCGAAAGAATCCCTTTCAGGGCAGTCCAAATAATTTGTACGACCCCATGAATTACATCATGAATTTGGGTGGCAAAAGAGTTAGGCCAGTGCTTTGTTTGATTGGCGCGGAGAGTTGTGGTGGCTATACGGTGGATGCGATGCCGGTGGCCCATGCAATTGAGATTTTTCACAATTTCAGTTTGGTACACGACGATATTATGGACCGGGCGGATCAGCGTCGCGGATTGGCTACCGTACACAAGAAGTGGAATGAGCCCACAGCGATTTTGGCCGGAGATAATTTATTGGTAAAAGCCTATGAATCCATATTGGCCTATGGCGGACCCAATAAAGATGCAATCTTGACATTGTTTTCTAGAACAGCTACTGAGGTGTGTGAAGGTCAGCAAGACGATATGGATTTTGCCGAGCGAAACGAAGTGAGCGAGGCGGATTATCTGCATATGATCCAAAATAAAACGGCTGTATTGTTGGGTTGTAGTTTGGCCGCAGGCGCACTTACCGCCGATGCCAGTAAGGATATGGTTGAGAAATTATACCAATTCGCAATTGCTGTTGGGATGAGTTTTCAGTTGATGGACGACTATTTGGATGCCTTTGGAACATCAAACAAGGTGGGCAAAGTAATTGGCGGGGATATCATGGAAGGCAAAAAGACTTGGCTTTACATCAAATCATTGGAACATGATGCCACAACTACCAATCAGTGGTTTGGTGAATTGGAAGGTCAAAATCGAGCAGATGCTGTGATTGAAGGTTGGAAAACGTGGGGGCTTGATATTAAAATTTTGGATAAAAGTGCTGAATATGGCAAAGCAGCCAAGGCTATTATCCAAGAATTGGCAGACATAGGTGTGGAGACGCAGGGACTACAAAACCTTCTTGACTATTTGCAAGACCGAACACACTAACAGTTAGTGTATTACCGTTACCGTACCAACCTTTTCGTACGTTTTTTTATCCCACCCCTTGAAAATAAGGTACCACGCATAAACCCCATCTGGGATTTCATTGGATTGATACTGGCAATCCCATTGATTCTTTTTGTAGGTGCTTTCCCAAATCTTCTGCCCGTAACGATTGTAGACTTTCATCTCATATTCCTTAACAAACAACGGGAAAGTGCCCCAGACATCGTTTAAACCATCCTTATTACGCGTAATCCCACTGGGCACCCAAACTTCTGGTGGTTGAATCAAATAGATCCAATTGCTTTCGCTGTAAGATTGTTCTGCAGCCATCAACTGGTTTCGATGCGCTGTCACACGATATAAGTATCCGCCATAATCGTAGTCCAACTTATCATCATGATAGCTTTGAACTAGTATAGAAGGGGCAATTACAGAAAAAGCGTGATCATCGTCTTTCCGCTCCAATGTCCAATCTCTCACGCCATCAGCCCATCCTTGATAATCCATCCAATTTAAGTCGAAATAGTAATCAGGCGCTTCCTTCGACGTGCCACCCAACACCACATTACATCCTTCATTACTTCCAGAGCTTACATGACCACATTGATCTGAAACCATTATCTGGTAACAGTAGGACCGATCATCGACATTAAAAGACGAATCGCGATAAAACGTATCCGTAGTAATAGCAAAAGGCACGTTGGTAAATTTCCCACCTCTTGGAATCCGATAGAGTTCATACTCCTTAAAATCAGGTTCTTTACTCGTGCCCCAACGAATCTCTGAATATCGGTCATTTACGATGGTCGTAGTATACAAAGGAACACCAGCGATGGGCGTATTCAATTCCGTAACGGTACAGAAAATGTTTTTCGCAAACACTTGGACGTCGCAAATATTCACACCAATGAGTTCATAGCAATAATTATTCTGCCTTGGATTCACCACATTCCCATCCACATAAACTCCAGCTGCACCGCTTCGGATCGTATCAAGGATTTTGATTGACCCATCAGGATTGGTTCTACGAAGTAGGAAATATTTAAAGAATGAACCTGGTGTTGCGATGGTATTCCAGGAGATCGACATTTTAGATGTTTGTCGGTCAAAACTCACACAAATGGCATCAGGTGGAATTACCTTAGGTGGTTCTGTAACTAGCAATTTGATTCTAGCATAGGTAGTATCGGCCTTTGGGCAACCACGATCCATTACCATAACAAGTATTTCAACGGTATCCTTTGAGAAACTGCTACAAATGGTTTTCCAATCTAACTTTAAGGTTGCTGAACCAATGCCTGGGATTAATGTCAGCTTTGCCGTATCCGTGCCCATCATTCCACCCTTCTTCAACAATTTGGCTCTCAGATACATTGTATCAAAAGGATCAGGGTCGATTCCTTTTATTTGAAAATTGATTGACTGGGTAGCGATGACTTGAACGAAAGTATCTTTCAGCCGAGGTTTTAAATTGAGGTTCTCAAAGTCGATTTTAAACAGCGCATTGTTACAATTATTGCTATTCATTGTCCGACTGTAAGCCGTTGGCGTGGTTGGAAACAATCCATTTCTTCTGCAGCCCGCACAAACGGATTGGTAGATAATTCCTTTTGAATCAAACCGAGAGGTCCCGCCATCTACGTGTTCTTCGGCTGTTTTTCCTGGAGTGCTCACACCGCCAAAGTAGGTGGCATAGGCCAATGAGTAAAAGTTCTTAGAGAATACGGCGAGATAGAAATCACTGCCATCGGTATTTTTCTGTGCGGCATCCACCGTAGTTAACAATCCAGTTGTACGTCCTTTATTTCGATGTTGTTTTGGAGTTCCCGTATTTACATCATACAAAGCAGAATTGGTACTCCCACCCCATCCAGAAACAAAAATCCTTTCACATCGATCAACCAAAAAAGCACTTGGGCTAATGTTGGGATAGATTGTATTGCCTGTATTGTAACCGAAGGTGGTTTGCATATCAACGGAAGAAAGATCCACGGAATAGCAAGAAATATACTGACCGCCGCCTGGTTGATAGAATTTGGCGTTCACATTGGGCATATTGGCTTCGGTCTGTCCGTAAATATAAGGTTTGCCGGTGAGTCCAGTTTGCACGAAATGGGCTTGCTCATACAGCGATGTGCCATGGTAGCGTCCTTGAATAACATCACCCGTATATTTATCCAATCGCATCAATATCGCATCGGCCATCCCCCCTTGATAATCGTTTATCCATTTGGAACCAATTATAGTTTTCAAATTACTACTGGAACTGCCACCGCTTACATACACATCATTTGCTTTACCCAAAGCAATACCATAAAGTGCATCGTACCCAACGCCACCAAACTGTTGCGACCATTTTAGAATGGTAAGGGAATTATTCAAGCAAAAAACAACCGCATCGGACTTACCACCATAGACCCCGTTGCCGGTCCTCGGGAAATTCATACTATATGTGATCCCGGAAACATAAATATTTTTTTGATCGGTGATAATCTCACCGCGAAACTCATCGGCATAATTATAAATCAGGGGAAAGTCATCAACACTTACGCCAGCTTCCGATCTATCAGCGCCAACAGCATCCAAGCCACTGCCTCCAAAAAAAGTAGAAGCCATAATAGATGTTCCTGAAGGGTTAAACTTGGTGACAAAGAAATCGTACCCGCCATTGTGCGAATTATCATACTGACCCTTGTTGCCCATAGGAAAATCTGTGCTTCGGGTTGAGCCCATCACGTATAAGTTATCCAACGAATCCGTCACCATGGAATGCGGTTGCTCATTGTTGGAACCACCTAGATAAGTACAAAATAGCAATTTGTCGCCCGTTGAATTGAACTTCAAAATAGCGGCATCTCTAGAACCACCATAGCCCAAATCTTCTGACACGCCATCGCCAAAGGTTGTTTGTGCAGCGCCTGGGGTTATGGGCAGTCCGATATCAAAAACGGTACCTCCCGCGTAGCCATTGCCTTGAATATCGTAAGTGCCTGTGCAACCAAAGTTATCCGCTCTGGAGCCCGTATAGGTGCTAAAAACCAATTTTGGATCTATCACCAAATCATCGGCATTTTTTAAATCTAAGTTCTTGATATCAAACTGAAATGAGCCATCTTGAAGTTGGATATAATTGGCTCTGAGTGTTGAATTGCCCGATTGCCCCTCATCTTTAGCACCATTACTTCCATTGTAGTATACGGCGGGGATTTCTTCTGTCCAGTCAACGATATTGGTTTTAATTCTACAATACTTGTTCGATGCGCTTAATTCCAAACTGTTTTCACCTCGATATTTCCAGCGAATCACGTTAGGATTTACATTGGAATGAACGATCCAATTGTATTTTATCGTATTTTGAAAAGATTTAACTTCTAAGTCAACGCCAGGCCAAACATTTGAAATGATGATGCTACTGTATTTATGCAATTCGATAAAACTGCCTTTGGCATTGTGATAATTGTAATACTCTGTGGATGCTGTTCCTAATCCTTTGGCTGCTGAAAAACCGGTGGGTTGTACAAAATCCATGAACACCGCTTGCGTTGGAATCTTTAGTGTTTGAGTTGTGCGATCATGCAGTTTCTCAAATGCACCGGTATCGATTAAGTTCCAAACGAATCCGGTTTGTGTAATCCACAAATCTCCGATGTTGAGATGGGCCTTAGACAAAACGCTGTTAGACCACTGGCCTTTGTTAATAATAAAAATAGGTTCTCCTGATGATGCGTGGATTGGATTGCCCACATTGGCTAACAACGAGGATGTTAGGACTAAGAAAAATAAAAACACTTGCGCGCGCAGAGCAATAATGGTCTGTTCCAATTTAAAAAAAATCGTGCGGGCGCAGTTTCTTATCATCATTCCTTGCAGGGAAATGTCTACTTGTTATACAAAAATCGGTGATTTTATTTATGATTCTTACCTTTTGGCAAGGAATTGACAATAAGTTGATTGGTTTGGTTGCTTTGGGCTGTTGTACATTTGCACTGAATGACACAATCTAAGCTACGCATAGTTTTCTTTGGGACCCCAGATTTTGCTGCATTTTCTTTGGAAAAGATAGTAAAAAGCGGGTTCCATGTGGTTGGCGTGGTTACGGCAATGGATAAACCAGCCGGTAGAGGTCAGAAAATTGCAGAAAGCGCCGTAAAGCGCAAAGCGAATGAACTCGGATTAAATATATTACAACCTGCCAATTTGAAATCAGACGATTTCATGAGGGAATTGGAATCCTTGAATCCAAACTTAGGCGTAGTTATCGCCTTTAGAATGCTTCCAGAAAAGGTATGGTCGTTCCCCACCCTAGGAACAATTAACTTACACGGCTCATTACTTCCTCAATACAGGGGAGCTGCGCCCATTCATCATGCGATAATTAATGGTGAAACAACTACGGGGCTAACCACATTCTTTTTAAAACACGAGATCGATACGGGTGATATTATTGCAAAAGCAGAACTTAGCATTGGCGAAAACGAAACCCTCGGTGAATTGCACGACAGGATGATGATTGAGGGTGCAGACTTGATTGCGCACACGCTGGACTTGATTTCTGATGGCAATTATCAAACCACTCCTCAGGATTTCAGCGAGGAACTTAAATCGGCGCCCAAGTTGAACCGAGACTTCGCCGAATTACACTTGCAACTGTCACTAAATGATTTTCACAATAAAGTGAGGGGTCTAAATCCCTTTCCCGGCGCTTGGATTAAGAGTGAATGGGGCGACATGAAAATACTCGGCGGTGAAAAAATGGAACTCTCCATACCCAATTCACGCAATTGTATCGTCATCGAATCACGTCAACTCGTTATTTGTCTTTACGATGGCTGCTACAAAGTCAACCAAATGCAATTGCCGGGCAAGCCAAAAATGACGTCCGTCGAATTTATTAATGGTTTGAAATAATTTATTTTTTTGCGTTTTTTACAATTAAAATTTGCAATTGCGAATTTTATTGCATTGATTTACGACCGAAACACATCTGAAACGCCTATACGTAGAAAAATACTCAACCAATTCTTGCTTTATTTAAACCAATTTAAACCTGCAAGGGAGGAGTATTATGACTACATCATTGATAACTGACGGCGTGCTGATTAAACGTTACATTGACGGTAACAACGCAGCATTTGAAACATTACTGAAACGCCATAGATCTCGAATACTTTCGAGTATTTATTTGCTTGTGGGCGATCGTTACGTTGCTGAAGACATCTTTCAGGAGACTTTCATCAAGGTGATTCATAGCATACAGAAGGGCAAATACAATCACGAAGATAAATTCCTGCCATGGGTACTTCGTATCGCTCGAAACATGAGCATCGACACAATACGTGCGAGAAAAAGAATGCCCGTAGTTGTAGATACTGAAGGACGTGATATTTTTGATAGTTTGGGTATTACCGTTGAAAGCCAGGAAGAGTATAGAGTGGCCAAGGACGATGTTGATATTTTGCGTCAGTGGATTTGGGAACTCCCTGAAGACCAACGTGAAGTGTTGATTTTACGTCAATATGCCGACCTCAGTTTCAAAGAAATCGCGGCACTTACAGAAACCAATATCAACACTTGTATCGGCAGAATGCACTACGCAATATTGAACTTGCGAAAAAAGATGCAAAAAAGTGTTGCCAAAGTAAAATAATCTGATTTTCGGTCCGTTATATGTTTGTCGTTTTAGCGAAGCATATGACAAGACCATTATCACACTCAGACCTACTTCTTTATTATTATGGTGAAGCCGATGCTGAAATTTCGGCTTTCATACAAGACAATATCTCTGAGCACCCTGAATGGTCGATGTATTTTCAAGAGATTTACCAGGCGATGAGCGATATGGATACGTTAATGATTTCGCCAAATTCAACTACCCTATCCATTATTTTGGAGGAGAGTGATTCAAAATTATTTCACTCAATCGGATAATACATTTCTTGTACTTGTGTGGTAAATTTGTACCATGCAATCAATTCCCAAATTAGATTTATCTCATTTTACCGAAGGTTCTGCCGAACAAAAAAGTCAATTCGTTGCAGAGTTGGGCAATGCCTTTGAACAAATCGGATTTGTTGCTATACGCAATCATAGTATTCCATCAGACACATTAAAGCTACTTTATCAAGAAGTGGCAAATTTTTTCGATTTACCTGAAACCGCTAAGTTGAAATACGACGATTCGGAAGGTGGAGGTCAACGAGGTTATACTGGCTTTGGAAAAGAACACGCAAAGAATCGAAATACAGGGGATTTAAAGGAGTTTTGGCATTTTGGTCAATACGAAACGCTGGAAGATCACTCCTATCCTGCCAACAAACAAGTTGCTGAACTATCGAATTTCAATAGGGCTGGTGAAGATGTTTTTCGTGCGCTCGAGAACACCGGTGTTCAAATGTTAAGGGCGATTGCGTTGCATTTAAAGTTGGATGAATTCTATTTTGATGATCGCGTTACAAAAGGCAACAGTATTTTAAGAGCTATCCACTATCCACCCATTACTGAGGATCCAAAAGATGCAATTAGAGCGGGCGAACATGAGGATATTAACTTGATCACCCTATTGGTTGGGGCTAGTGCAGATGGTTTGGAGGTATTAAACAAACATAATCAATGGATTGGGGTGACGGAAGTTGAGGATCATATTGTAGTCAATGTGGGCGATATGTTGCAGCGATTAACCAACGATCAGTTAAAAAGCACTACCCATCGGGTTGTCAATCCGCCCCAAAGTCAGTGGGTAAAACCCCGATATAGCATTCCATTCTTCTTACATCCACGTCCAAATGTCCCATTAAATACGTTGCCACAGTGTATTACCGGAGAAAATCCAAAGAAATACAGTGATTGCACCGCGATGGAGTTTCTTTTGGAACGATTAAGGGAAATTGGTTTGATCAAATAAGTCAAAAAATCGCGATGCGCGAAGATCTGATCGATTAAACGAAGAGATTTTTTAGCTCTTGTGCATCCTCGGGTTTCATTTTGCCCGCCAGAATCAATCTAACTTGACGTCGGCGTAAAGCACCCTCAAATTTTAACACCTCTTCCTCGGTTTGCGGAGTTAGTTCTGGAACAGTTACCGGTTTGTTTCTGCCGTCTAAGGCCACAAACGTATAATAGGCTTCATTGGATCTAACCCGACCGCCAGAAGGCAAATTCTCAGCAAACACTTCAATAAACACTTCCATGCTTGAATTAAAAGCCCTGGACACATAGGCTTTCAGCGTAACAACATCACCCAGTCTAATGCTTTCCTTAAATGAAACACTGTCAACTGCGGCTGTAACCACAATATTGTGACTGTGTTTTTGAGCGGCTATAGCCGCACAAATATCCATCCAATGTAGCAACCTACCTCCCATTAAATTCCCCAAAGTATTGGTATCGTTAGGCAATACAATCTCATTCATCAAAGTGAATGAATCAACCGGATGTTTTGGAGTGAGGTTTTTCATGGTGGTACAAAAATAAAAAAGGGGAAGTGACCTTCCCCTTTTTTTGATATTTATTTTTTAAATAATTTAGGCTTGACCTTGAACAGAAACGAAGCTTCTGCCTTCTCTGCTCTTACGGAATACTACAATTCCATCAGACAATGCGAACAAAGTATGATCTTTACCGATCCCTACGTTCACATCTGGGTGGTGTTTAGTACCACGCTGACGAACAATAATATTACCTGCTCTCACAACCTGACCACCATAGATTTTTACACCCAAGCGCTTACTGTGTGATTCTCTTCCGTTTTTCGTGCTACCCGCACCTTTTTTGTGTGCCATGACGTTCTTCTATATTAGGCTTTAATGCTTTCGATTTTTAACAATGTCAAATAGTGACGAAATCCGTTCATTTTTTGGTATCCTTTTCTTCTTTTCTTCTTGAATACCAATACTTTGTCACCTTTTCCGTGCTCTTTAACTGTGGCAGTAACAGTAGCGCCATCAACCGTGGGGGCACCCACCTTGATTTTATCGCCACCGACCATTAATACTCTATCAAACTCAATAGTTGAGCCTGCTTCTGCTTGTAGACGATTGACAACAAGATGCTTGTTCTCTTCTACCCTGTATTGCCTTCCGGCTATTTCAACAATGGCGTACATAATCCGTGAATTGGGCTGCAAAGATAAGTAAATCCAACAAATACTTCAACTATTTCTGCAAATTTTCTTAATTACTTTTATGAAAAGCACAACATTGTCCAATCCGTTATATTTTTTAGACACCCTCAAAAACGGTGTGTATCCTACCGAATGATTCATTGAATTTTGTAATTACATGAAAAGTGTCATTCTAATTGGACTTACAACGCTTGCAAGTGCGTCTATTATTGCCCAACCAGGAAATCGTGGGATCGACAATTCGTCGCGTCAGGTAACCACCAAATTCGAGCCTAAACTAATCCCATCCTCAAAGTTGGTATTAGATCCTATCGTTCCCCGCTCAGAAAACCCCAAGATTAATGTCAAGTTCGAAACACCAGAATTCGCATGGAATACACGAAAAATTATTCGTCCGGTACAACCTGAAAAACTGAAAGACAAGAGTTCCGACTCAGTTTACTTATCAAATTACGCAAGAATTGGCGGTGGAAATTATGGACATATCCTTGGAGAACTTTACTTAAGTAGTAAAGCAAACCCAAACTACAGTTACAACTTTAGTGGTTTGCATTTAAATGCCAACCCAGCCAACTCCATACGTGAGTTTTCTACCAATAAATTTCAATTGCAAGGAGCCAAGTACTTCCAAAATTCCGGCTTGGAAACCAAGATCTTTTATAACATTGACAAAATCAATTTCTTCGCCAAGGATTCGGCCTATGAAAAGCCAAGTATTACAAGTACTGGCAAAATCAGCAATCATTTTGGTTTGGGTGTGGATTACGACCTAATAGCGAGCGGAAAAAGACCCTCAATTCATACTGGCATTGCGGCCCAAGCATTCAACACCGGATCGTTTAGTCAAAGGGAATTGGACTTTAGTGGCTACTTAAACCTTTCTCATCGAGTGAAAAATGTTGTTTGGGGTGCTGATTTGAGTACCACGTATTTAGATATGCAACAAAAAGCAGACACCAACAAAGTCAATGGATTAAGTCAAAACAAACAGTTGTTCATCGATGCGTTGCCTTACATAAAATTCAACCATCAGCCCACCCAGTTGGATGTTAAATTTGGAGTGCTCTTAACAAATTGGACACAGACCATTGATACGCAAAATGCATTAAGCAAGGTTTTTGTCAACCCATACCTAGAAATCGAAAAGACATTAACGGGCTTAAATTTGAAAATCTATGGCGGAATTGATGGTGGCTTAAAGAAGAATAGTTTCCGACGAATGAATTCTTACATGCCATTTACCGGTGATTCTGTTTCCATTAAAAATACTTACGAGCAATTCAACGGATACTTAGGCATCAAAGGAAAAATCACTGAAAACGCGGAGTTCGCTTTGGATTTTGGTGGCAATTCATCTTCAGACATGGCCTTGGTTGTTTCAAGAGCCGATTCAATGATGGTTTCGGGCAATAAAAAGTCAATGATAGATAGTTTGGGTTCGTTACAATTTATCTATGCCGATGTCAACAGCGTGTACTTTAGAAGCATGGTCAAGTATAAAATTGGCGAACAATTGAAATTGTCAGCCAACGCAAAAGTGATTAGCTACAATGTAGATAGGAATGATTACGCTTGGCATCTACCCTCCCTTACCTATGGAATAGCAGGTCAGTATTATTTGGGTAAATCAATTGAAATTCAGTGTGGCCTAGACGGTGTTAGCAAACGCAGAAATCAATTGGTTGTTGATGGTAAGCCTCAAACCAAGGAAATGCCCGGATATATGGATATTCACGCACGAATCGACTATAGACTTTCGGGTAAAGGTAGAATTTGGATTCAAGGTAGTAACCTCTTGAATAATGAATATCAGCAGTGGTATGGTTATAAAAACTTTGGTTTAACCTTGATGGGCGGACTTTCCCTGTCGTTGTTTTGAGAAAGATTTAAAAAATAGCCGTAATATTGTATTATGAATCCCGCAGTAATAATGGCCATCACCCGTGTTTTATACAAACACGAATGTGCTGTTATTCCAGGTTTCGGGGCGTTTATACTTCGCAAAAACTATGGCATGGCCAATCCTTTTTCTGGTCAGCTCAAGCCTAGTGTTCATACCCTTTTCTTTAATTCAAACATCCAAGAGGACGATGGATTTGTTTCCAATGAACTTCGGGAGATCAGTGGTTTACAGTTCAGACAATCATCAAATCTATTGGTGACAGAATTTAATGCCCTTACTAATAACTGCACTTCTACTCACGCCATTTCTGTAGGTGACTTAGGAAAATTTCATAGAAATGCCATTGGTGATTTATTTTTCCTTGCCAGCCCAACGTTGAATTTGAGTAAGGAAACGTATGGTTTGCCTATCATCGATTGGCAATGGAAGGACATTCCGGTGTATCGCTCTGAAAGCAATCAACCCAGAACTGTGGAGATCACGCCTTTGGAAAGTATTGAAGCACCGACAGTTGATCTCGTTGAATCTTCTGTGGACCCGCATCATAGTGAATTTACTGAATCGCAGAGAAAAACACCCCTTTTATGGAGAATAGCGGCATCGTTTGCAATCATCAGCATTGGCGCTGGGGTATTGTTGAGTATCGCTCAAATATGGTCGGTTAGCACTGGCAATGACATGGCGACTTTGCTTCCGCAAGACAGTCAAAAAATCAAAATTAACGCCCCTATTAAATCGAATAGTGATAAGTTTATCATTGTAGATGAAACTGAAGGGCAAGATAAATCATCAAACTCAAACGTTATTTCTCATCAATTGAAACACTCTTTGGGAATGGATGGCATTGCGGAATTCAAAAAAGTTAATGTAGAGGTAAAAGGCAAATTTGTGGTTGTTGGCGGCGCGTACCTCACCCCTTCGTTGGGTGAAAGGGAATGCTTGCTGTGGCAACGACTTGGCATTGATGCATGTTTAGTGAAAGGGAAGAGATCGAGTTTGTATAAAGTGGTTTTGGGCAGATTTGAATCTGATAAATTGGCGAGTGATTACGCCGAAACGATTAAAATTTTACCTACTGGCACATTATCCGTATCCGATATCGCGTTAGACTGGAATAACTGATGGCACATTATCAAATTGAGGAAAATCTTAGGACCACTAACGGCCAACGCGCTGTATCTTGGGCTATAGCTATGGTTGCATCTGCAATTATCTTGTTGATGCTTTATTTTGTGCATATTTCAATTCCCAATCCCCCATTTGAAAATAAGAAAGGTGATTTGATATTGGACTTCGGAATGGTGGAAGACCCTAGTTTTGGTCGTCCTACCGACGGTGGCCCATCTCCAACTCCTCCAAAATTGGGCGGCGACCCCTCTGAAGGACCTAAATCCAATCAACCTCAAAGCGGTGGCGCGGGACCTGTAGTAACGAGTGAAGCGAATCCAGAAACAACGAGTTTACCTCCTATCGATCCACCAAGTTCAGATCGACCTGCATCGGACAACCCTAAAATTAAGGTCGATATGACCAAAATCGGAAAACGCGGCGGTAAGGGTGGCGAAGGTGATCCGAATGGTTGGAAAAACGGCAGCGGTAGCACTGGCTCAGGAAAAGGAGGCACAAATGGCGGAGTTACCGGTAATTATGGTGATCGAGTAACTGGAAATAAGGGTGGTAAGAATTTTACCAATACATTCAAAAAATATGCGATGACTTCCAATTACGACAACCCAAGAACTGATGCATTTGGTATAATTATCGCCAGGGTTCGAATTGACTGTACTGGAAAATATAGCGTAGTTGAATGGAACGTGAAAGGAACTTCATGGAACGGTGACAACAACGATATGATGCGAATATTCCGTGATTTTTTGAATGATTCTAAATTCGACAAGAACGGTGAAGGCTGCGGTGAAAGTGCATTGGTGACATTAAACGTAACGAAATCTTTTTAATGCCGAGGTTTACCTCGTATAGTGAAACCCTAGACTACATGTTTAGTCAATTACCCATGTTTCATAACATTGGGAAAGCCGCTTACAAGGCTGATTTAAACAATACGATTGCATTGCTTGAGGCCATCGGCAATCCTCACCGAGATCAAAAATGGATTCATGTCGCTGGGACCAATGGCAAAGGCTCCGTTTCTAGCCTATTGGCAGCCACGCTAACGCAGCACGGATACAAAACCGGGCTCTACACCTCTCCTCACCTATTAGACTTCACAGAGCGCATTCGCATCGATGGAAAATGCATCGAAGAGAAAACGGTAATTGATTTCATGAATGAGATCCATGAAACGCTGGATAGAATCAAACCCTCATTTTTTGAAATCACTGTTGCTTTGGCTTTTTATTATTTTAGAGCGGAGAAAATCGATATTGGGGTGATTGAAGTGGGACTCGGCGGGAGGTTGGATAGCACCAATGTTATCAAGCCTATCCTATCTGTCATTACCAATATTGGCTGGGATCACATGGACCTCTTGGGCAATAGCATTGAAAAAATCGCATCAGAGAAGGCGGGGATCATTAAACGTGGAATTCCTTTGGCTCTAGGCCCAATGCGAGATGAAGCGATGGATGTGATGAAGGCCGTTGCATCGGAAAATGGTGCTAGAATTTATCATGATTTGGCGGTGGATGTTGGCTTCGTCCGACATTTAGCCTTAAAGGGTAGTTATCAGCTTGAGAATATTCAGACATTTGCTTGCGCTATCGAGGCATTAAAGGACTTGTGGTTTCCATTGAAGCGTAGTTTGATTCTTGAAGCCTTAGAAAATGTTGTAGCTCTCTCCGGATTACGAGGTCGTTGGGAAATCATTTCTAACAATCCTTGGACCGTAACCGATACAGCCCACAATTCTGATGGCGTACTAAGTACAATGTCGCAATTGAGTGAAAAATATATAAAGGCGGTGGATGATTGGAAAAACAATCTGATTGCCAATCACTATTCCGCCGATGATATACTGGCACAACCACCGAGGATTAGAATGGTTTGGGGTATGGTTTCTGATAAAGACCGACAAAAAATCTTGGCGTTACTTCCAAAGGATGCGATTTATTACTACTGTAAGCCTAGCGTAATTAGGGGCTTGGCATCTGATGAACTGTCAAAAGAAGGCAATGAAATAGGATTAGAAGGTCGGCCTTTTGGCGATGTCAAATCGGCTTATATAAAAGCACTAGACGATGCGCGACCTCAGGATTTGATTTATGTTGGGGGCAGCACATTTGTGGTTGCTGATTTGCTTTTGCACTTGCAATAGATAAATTGATTATGAATTGAAACAAAAAGAGGGAGCCGTTGGCTCCCTCTTTTTGTTTGTAAGAAACGAAGTGTTTGTTACAGGAAATTATTCATATGGCTTATCGCACACCATTCATCATCTTTAAGAGCTTACCACTCAAAAAGAACAATACGATTGATGCGGCTCCCGCCATAAATACGAACAACATGAAGAAATCATAAAGCGTTACGATTTTGAAATCATGATGAATAAAAAATGGTTTTTTAGGCTTCAAATTCCATGTCTGCAATCTCTCCTGCTTAGTCGCGGTCTTTACACCATTGACGTTGGTAACGACGTCTACCGAATCGTGAGTGATAAGCGTAGTATCGTTTAACAAAATACCACGATCAAAGTATTTATTATTCGATTTGATTACTTTCAAATGGAAAACCGAGATATTCTTCATAACAGCGGCCTGTTTGTGCATTGGACAAGTCCCACTGCTCATGCATGAGTCTGTGCATACGTGTTTAGAGTTATCAGCAGCGGCAACAGTATTCATGGTCAAAGCAACCATAGAATCCGTTTCAGCATCTGCAGCCTTAACCGTTTTTACCGTCGCTGTAGCCAAAGAATAAGTTCCTTTAGGATCAGCTTTCCATACATTGGTATCAAGCATGTTGCTGTTGAAGCTTGCCATCACAGAGGCATCTGCTTTGGCAGAATAACGCTTTTCCATTTTCACTTCTTCTGGATATAAAGCACTTAAAGTTCCTGCAAATTTGTTGGCAGCCGCAGTTGAAAGGAACCATACGCCCATCAACAAAGAAGCCAATTTCACGGGAGCCAATTTGTTCACCATAGAAAGTCCGATAGGCGACAAACACAGCTCACCAAAGGTGTGAATTGTATACAACGACACCAACCAAACCATGCTCAATTTTGTGCTAGGATCGATGCCTTTAACACCGAATGCGATTACTAGGTAACCCATAGCCAAAAGGAACAATCCCATGGCCTGTTTAAAGGGCGATGCAGGTTCCATGTTTCTCTTGCCCATCCAACCCCATAACCAAACAAACAATGGCGCAAAGATTACGATTGCTACCGCGTTGATACTCTGGAAATACGATGTTGGAATTGTGGTACCAAAGACTTCACGATTGGTTTGCTCTTCAGCGAAGTAGGTTAAAGATGCACCCGCTTGCTCAAACGCAGCCCAGAAAAATATAACAAAAAAAGCGGCAATATAAATCACCCAGATGCGCTGACGTTCAACAGTGCTCAGGGTTGGGTCGGTAATGATATAACCTGGTGCAGCAATGGTTAATGAGAAAATAAATGATCCAATCCAATCCATCTCGGCTTGAAAATGAAACAGATAGAGCAACCCACCAAAAACAGCAGCCCAAATACCCATAGCGGTATAATTCACAGGCGCAGCAGCTTCGGTTTCTGATTTCACCTCACGGGCAGAGTTTGGTTTATCACCAATTTGCTCACCGGTTGGTGTTACGAGGTATTTATTTTTCAAAGTGATGAAAAGGATCAAACTGACAATCATACCTACACATGCAGCCATGAATCCCCAACGGAAATCAGCAGCATTGCCTGTATCGCCCAAATAACCACACAACAAAGGCGCGATGAAAGCGCCCAAGTTGATACCCATATAGAATATCGTAAAGGCTGAATCTACACGCTTATCTCCTGCTTGATATAACTGACCAACCATCGTAGAAATATTGGGTTTGAAGAATCCGTTACCGATGATCAAAAAGCCTAAACCCGTAAACATTAACGGCGCGGCAATTTCAATTTCTTGATAAAAAGTACCTGCAAAGAACATGAACAACTGTCCAATGGCCATTAATACTCCACCAATGACAATTGACTTGCGATTTCCCCAATAACGATCGGCCATATAACCACCCAAAAGAGGGGTTAAATAAACCAACCCGGTATAACTACCATAAATTTGAGATGCGTAGGCTTTGTCGAAAAGCATCGCTTTCGCCATAAACAATACAAACAAGGCGCGCATGCCATAATAGCTAAAACGCTCCCACATTTCGGTCACGAACAAAACGTACAATCCCTTGGGATGTGATTTGTCGGAATACATTTGGTCTTCTGTTACACTCATGATAGATTTCTTATTAATCTATCGGCCAAAATAGAAAGAAAAATTGAATCTCCATACGATTGTGGGTTTTTCATCCATGAAAAGTGAGTTTATGTGGGCAAATCGGCGGTGATTTATGAGTTTGGTATTAATTTGCAGGCTGAAACGATGCTTACGGCCAAAGAAATAGCGACTCAGATTGGTGGAATATTAAATCTTCATGAATCTTCGGTAACAATTACCAATGCTGCCAAATTGGAAGAAGGCAATGCAAATTCATTGGGTTTTTTATCAAACCCCAAATATGAGCAAGCCCTTTATGAAACAAACTGTGGCGCGGTAATCGTCCCTAAGGATTTCAAACCGCAGCATCCGATTAGTGCGGTATTAATACACCACGACAATCCCTATTTTGCGTTTTGTACCATTTTGGGTAAACATTTCGACCCGAACAAACATTCTACAGGCATTGAATCGACCCATATTCACCAAACGGCCATTGTTGGGAACGATGTGCATATTGGCTCCACCGCATATATCGAAGAAAACGTATCCATTGGAAATAACACGGTGATCTATCCTGGTGCTTACATCGGCAGAAATGTTCAAGTTGGCTACAATTGTATCATCTACCCCAACGTTGTTGTATACGCTGATTGTATCGTTGGAAACCATTGTATCATTCAGGCAGGCAGTGTGATTGGTGGCGATGGTTTTGGCTTTGCGCCAGTGAATGGCAAATATGTCAAAATTCCTCAAGTGGGCAATGTAGTCCTGGAAGATTGGGTTGAAATTGGAAGCAATTGCAGTATTGATAGAGCAACGATGGGAAGCACGGTTATTAAGACTGGGACCAAACTAGACAATCTAGTTCAGATCGCTCATAATGTTGAAGTCGGTGAGCATACAGTTATTGCGGCCCAAACAGGAATTTCAGGCAGTACCAAAATTGGTGGCTATTCTCAGTTTGGCGGTCAAGTGGGTGTTGCAGGACATTTAACCATCGCACCAAATACGTCGGTTGGCGGACAAGCGGGTATTACTGGAAATGTAACCGAAGAAAATCAAAAGCTAACGGGAACCCCAGCAACGGACGTGAGAACTTTTTTAAAGAGCGTTGCTAACAATCGGAAGCTAGGTACCCTGATGCAAGAATTAGAATCACTAAAACGAGAATTAGAATCATTTAAAAAACCATAGTCAATCCACGATGAATCAATTAAATCCAAAACAAACAACATTAAAATCCACCATCACCATTTCGGGTGTTGGTTTACATACCGGAGCCAACGTAACTTTAACACTAAACCCTGCGGCGGAAAATCACGGTTATAAATTCAGAAGAGTCGATTTAGAAGGCTCACCAATTATTGAAGCAGATTGCGATTTGGTGACCGATACGAGTCGTGGCACAACATTAACCAAGGGAAACGCGTCAGTTTCTACCGTAGAGCACGTATTAGCCGCTTTGGTAGGGATGGAAGTTGATAACGTACTCATCGACATCGATGGCCCTGAGATGCCAATCATGGATGGCAGCAGTCGTCCGTTCGTTGATTTCATCGAAGCCAATGAAATTGTAGAATTGGATGCGGAAAGAGAATATTTTGAAATTCCTTACAACATCAATTTTACCGATGAAGAAAATAAAGTAGAAATCATCGCGATGCCAGTGAACGACTATCGTTTAACGGTAATGGTAGATTACAATTCTCCCGTTTTAGGCAGTCAACATGCGGCAATTACCAGTATGAGCGAATTCAAGAAAGAAATTTCACCTTGTCGGACTTTTTGCTTCCTGCACGAGTTAGAATATTTACTTCAAAACAATCTGATTAAGGGTGGGGACCTTAACAACGCAATCGTAGTAGTTGATAGAGAAATTAAACAGGATGAATTGGATAGATTGGCTTCTGTATTTAATAAAAATACGGTTGAGGTAACTCAGAATGGGATCTTAAACAATTTGGATTTGCGTTTTCAAAATGAGCCGGCACGACACAAACTGCTTGATATGATTGGCGATTTGGCTTTGGTTGGAATGCCAATTAAAGGACAAATCATGGCGGCCAGACCAGGACATGCCAGTAATGTGGCTTTTGCTAAGAAAATAAAACAAGTTATGAAAAAGGAATTGCGCAGAAAACAAGATGGGGCGCCGTATTACAACCCCAATGAAAAACCGTTGTACGCAACCAAGGACATCATCAAAATGTTACCTCATGCCCACCCTTTTTTGTTGGTTGATAAGATTATTTCGAAAACAGAAAATACCATTGTGGGTATTAAGAACATCACTTTTGATCAACCTTTCTTTGCTGGACACTTTCCCGGAGACCCTATCATGCCTGGGGTTTTACAGCTTGAAGCCATGGCTCAGTGTGGAGGTATTTTGATATTGAGTACGGTGGAGGATCCAGAAAACTATGGGACATATTTCTTGAAAATCGACAATACGAAATTCAAGGATAAAGTTGTTCCAGGGGATACATTAATTATGAAACTTGAGTTGATTGAACCTGTACGTCGTGGATTATGTATGATGCGGGGACGTGCTTGGGTAGGAGAAAAATTGGTTTGTGAATCAGAAATGATGGCTCAAATTGTAAAAATCGCTTAATTCGTAAAACTAAGACTTCAAAAATGATTCAGCCACTGGCCTACGTTCACCCCTCTGCAAAAATATCAGATCACGTAATTATTGATCCATTTGTCACCATTCACGCCGATGTAGAAATTGGTGAAGGTACCCACGTTATGTCGGGTGCAACCATTTTTAAAGGAACTCGTATTGGAAAAAATTGTCGGATTTTCCCAGGCGCATCCATCGGTGCGATTCCCCAAGATTTGAAATTTGATGGCGAAGAAACACTAACTGTCATTGGAAACAATACCACAATCCGCGAATACGTAACAATCAACAAGGGAACCAAGGCTTCCGGCGTTACAAAAGTGGGTAACAACGTTTTGTTGATGGCTTATGTCCACTTAGCTCATGATGTTGTAATCGAGGATTGCTGTATTTTGGCGAACAGTGTACAAGTTGCAGGTCACGTAACGGTTGGTGAATGGGCGATTCTTGGTGGCGCTGCATTGGTGCATCAATTTGTCAAAATAGGACGTCACGCCATGATTAGCGGAGGCTCTTTGGTAAGAAAGGATGTTCCCCCCTATACAAAAGCAGCACGTGAACCATTGAGTTACGAAGGAGTTAATAGCGTAGGACTTAGAAGAAGAGAATTCTCAACCGAGAAGATTGCCGAAATACAGGATATCTATAGAACCTTGTTTGTTAAAGGGTATAATACTGCCAAATCTCTTAAGATTATTGAAACCGAATTCTCTCCCACCACCGAAAGAGATGAGATTCTACAATTCATCAAAGAATCTGATCGTGGTATCATGAAAGGATACATCGCTAAATAACGATGAAAATAGTTTTTCAAGATTGTGGCAAAAACTACCATCGAACATGGTTGTTTAGACATTTGAATCTTGAGCTCGATTTGGGTAACGGTAATCAGCCATTACGATTGGCTGTTTTGGGAGGAAACGGCAGTGGGAAATCAACCCTCACCTTGATGATTTCAGGTCAAACCAACCCAACAGAAGGAAGCATCGATTGGATAGATAGCCATGGCAAACAAATTCCTTCTGATTCATGGTATAAGCACATCGCACTTGCATCACCGGCCCTTGAATTACCAGAGGAATTCACCTTACAAGAATGGTTTAATTTTCACCACAGTATTAAAGGGTTTGCTTCGGGTGTCACCTTAGATCATTTGATCTCCATTTGTGGATTCTCGAGTAATACAAAATCCAAAGCGCTCCTCACCTTTTCTAGCGGAATGAAACAACGCGTAAAATTGTGTATGGCATTGATGGGGACTGAATCCTTGGTGATTCTAGATGAACCACTAACTAACTTAGATGTCAGCGGCAATCAGTTGTACGATAACTTATTGAATACCTACCTGGGAAACCGTGCACTCATTGTCGCTTCAAATCGCGAGGATGAGCATAAAAAGTACTGTAATCAGATTTTGGATGTGAGCCAAATTAGTGCTGAACAATCAGTTTAATCGACGAGTTCTGTCCTTCCAAGTTAGTGATTTTCACAAAATACACCCCATTACTTAAGTCTTGTATCGGAATTCCAACGCCTTGTTCTCCTGAACCTAGGTGGGTTTTGTATTGCAATTGAGATTGTAAATTGTACAATTC
>Ga0102875_1000203_pt1 | contig 24293 bp, 15 predicted proteins | sample Colrivmet1547B02_FD_78185 | JGI IMG/M metagenome (GOLD analysis project Ga0102875, IMG submission 78185) | Estuarine microbial communities from the Columbia River estuary - metaG 1547B-02 | ecosystem: Environmental > Aquatic > Marine > Intertidal zone > Estuary | place: USA: Columbia River... | reverse complement strand
TTTTTTATTAATTTTATTTAAAATATATAGCTATCCTCTTAAACCAAATCGTCATGAAATAGATAATGTATTTGATTATATATTATTTTTTAGTTTATATAATTATAAATATATTTTTAATTCATCAAAATTAATAGAAACAACCAAAAAAAATCAATATTTAAATAATATTAGTATAGAAGATGATAATATTAATCCTACTGTTACTAAATTGGATAGTAGAGCTCACGACAAAGTCACGAGCTCTACTTTTGATAAAGTAGATATTCTCAAAAAGTATAATAAAAACAAAGTTTTTGTCATTAATAGTGCCAGAGAAAAAGACGAAGGTGTATCATATACAAGGGGAAATTATAATTTTGACCGACTAAAAAAATATTATTCTTTTGAATATTTAAACTTTAATATTAATTTAATTTTGCCCGATAAATTTAGAAATTTATATATTAATATAACAAAAACATTAAATCAAATATTAAATAATAAATATGATTTAATAACATATAATTATAAATTTTATAATGATTATTTACATAAAACAATTATTAAATTATTTTTTATTGATACAAATAAATTATCAGTTAATTATTTTAAAGCTATAACAAAATCAATAATATTTAATAATTTTCAAACAATTTTATCTACAAATTTAATATTAATTGATATAGGAAATAAAATAACATGGTTGAATTTACCTAAAAAATTAAATTATTTAAAATTTTATTATAATAATCCAACTATTATTTATTATAAAAATAATACAAAAAATGGTAATATAATTAATAAAAATCTAATTACAGATAAATTTGATGAAAAAATAAAAAAAATTATAGAAACTCCATTTATTATGTATAAATATTTAAAAAAAAAAAATGATTTTATCAAATGGACAAATTTAATATCATCATCAATTACAAATATATATTATATACCTATTAATTTATTTTTGGAGGATATTAAACATATTGGCATAATTTTTTATTTTTTATTTAATCTAACAGAACAAAATATTAATAATAAATCATATTATAATTTTATTAAATTTTGCAATAAATATATAAATTTAATATTAGATTCAAATAAAATAAATATTAAATTTAAAGAAGTTTTACCTTATTTAAGAATAACAATAAATATAAATAATTTAATCAAAGATATTCTATTATTTAAAAATTTAGAAAATAAAGGTATAGAAATAAGTCTTATCAAAGATAATTTAACATTAATAAAGAATACTTTTTTAAATGAAAAAAACTCAATTCAAAAAAATGATAAATTGATATTATATAATTCTCCTAAACTAACTACACAATTATTATACGAATTATTGAGATCTTTTGTCGATATCATTATACAATATCCAAATACTATTATATGCTGGCAAAAATATAGAGATAAAAATTCTTTTAAAATTATAAAGTTAAATAATAAAATATTTGTATTTATAAAGCAAACTAATAATTGTCATAATTACTTAACAAAAATCATATTTTATTTAATTAAATATGAAAAATGTAATAATTTTACAATTAAATTAATTGATTCATTCATATCATCTAATCGGTTAATAATAGAAAAATAAAAGTATTATTATTTCATATAATTGATAATATTCTAATTTTTGTTACATTATTTCCAACAGGATCTGTTGCTGAATATGTAATAGTATAAGTACCCAAAGGTAATACTTGTATATTTATTATAGTGGTAGTTGTAATTGGAATAGGTGTATCAATTATATTAGTAGTTGTAGCATTATCTATAGAAATAAGATAAGGTACAATATCATTGCTTTCATCTAAATACGCATTTTCTACTACATTTACTCCTTGTTCAATATAGTCAGATCCTAAGTTAATTGTAATTGTAGAAGGTCCTATTAATAATAAATGCGGAGGAGTTATTGACACTCTAATTTTTACAATACCCCCTGTTCTGTAAAATCCCCATAAAGGAACATCATTTGCTGCTGCTAATGAATTAGTTTTAAATTCGGATAAAGGACTAATTATATTACCTAATATATTAAATTTACTTTGAGTGGTTTGAGTAGTTGAATTATAAAATGTAATATTTTTTCCTAATGTAACATTGTTATTTAAAAGGGAATTTCCAGCAATATATAAATTGGACTGTATAGTTGTCGATCCATAAATATTTGCATTTCCAGAAACTAACAAATTAGCTTGTATATTTGAAGAACCATTAATAATTGAATTACCAAATATATTTAAATCTGAATTGATACTAACTGCACCATTTAAAATAGTATTACTAGATATTATTATATTAGAATTTATTGTATAATCTTTAACAAATTCAGAATCTCCAAATAAATTTAAAGAGGAATTTACCGTTGTTTTATTACAAAAAAATGTATCCCCTAGAATAATCAATTGTGAATTTATATTAGTTTCATTCAATATTGCATTTTTGGCCACCGTTAAAGATAATAATGATGTTGTATCTCCAACTAATAATGTTTTGTCATTAACATTAATATTACCAAGCATTGTTGAATTTCCTACGAATAAAGTTATATTGGAAACCGATAATCCCATATTAATTTGAGCATCTCCTTGCATTATAGCATTTCCCAGTACATATAAAGTTGAATTTACTGTTAGACTTTTTTGAAATAAACTAGCTCCTGAAACATTTAAATTATTATTATTATCAACAGTAGCTATATATTTAAAACTAGGATCTAGAGGAGCTTTAATTATATATCGTAAACCATCATTAGATGTTTGTAAATATCCATCGCCATTTGTTCCCAAGATTTTTATTCCACAATTTCCACCATTATCAAAATTATTTGACGTTAAGGCACTGTAATTTAAATTTATTAATTTATTTGTAATACCTAAATTTGTACTAGCTATAAAATTTGTGGTACCATTTAGAGTTACAATTGAATTACTACTACCTATGTTAATTATATCACTATCTATAGTTATTGTATCTGTTATAGGATATATATTGGTAGTCAACAAATTATTTTGAATAGTACTAATACTATTTACACATAAAGAAGAATTAAAAGTTGTATCTCCAATAAAATTAATATTATTGTTAACTATTAAATCGCCATTAATATTTAAATTTTTTGATACACATATATCTCCTGTTGTTATTATATCATTATTAAAATAACTTTTTCCGGAAATTGCCAAATTTGATAAACATGTTACATCATTAATTAAATATATATTAGCAGAATTATAAAAATTGGAATTTATACTTACTGATTGATAAAATGTAGAAATTGAAGATGTTGTTAAAGATGAAAGAAATGTAACATCTCCAATTAAAATTGTATTATTTGAATTATTTATAATATTATAAAATCCAACCATTTGTTGATATTCTTTACTTAAATATTGATCTACAACTGATAACATTATATATATAGTAGAATATATCAAATAAAAAATCATATTTATAATAAAAAATCTAAATAAATAATTTAAGCAAAGAATTTTACTAAATTTAGTATCTTTAAAATTTTTTATACTGATATATAAAATAAATAAAAATATTTATTTTATTTTTATTGATTATTAAGAATATGATTATCCTAGAGTTAGAATTATTTATATATTTTAAAAAAATACTTAAAGTATTTAAATATAATATATTTAAAGTAAATAACCTTTATAGGTTATGATTAGTTTTGATGTTTATGCCGGTTTAGGAAATCAATTATTTATGATATTTTGTACAATAGCATTGGCATTGCAAAATAATAGCACTTTTGGATTTAAAAATAAAAAAATACTTGCTCCCGCTGGAGAATATACAAGACATACATATTATGATACTTTGCTTTCATCACTTAAACCCTATTTATATGATATATTACCTCCTAGTATATTAATATTTGAATCATCTCAAGAATTTATGAATATAGTAATAAATCCATTATATAATTATCAATTATATGGTTATTTTCAATCATATAAATATTTTATAAATGAATATGATATTATTTATAAATTATTAAATATTACTTATTTAAAAAATAATGTTTTGATAAAAAATATTATTCCTTTTAATTATCAATATACAGTCAGTTTACATTTTAGAATAGGTGATTATATTCATTATTCGCATGTTTATCCAATATTACCAATCAATTATTATAAAAATGCTTTAACTTTTTTATCAAATAAGATTAAACATAAGTTATTTATACTATATTTTTGCGAAGATGCAGATTTAGATGTAGTATTAAAACATATAAATAAATTATCTTTAGATTTTCCTGAATTTCAATTTAAAAGATGTAATCATGAATTACATGATTGGGAACAATTATTGTTAATGAGTTGCTGTTATCATAATATAATAGCTAATAGCACATTCAGTTGGTGGGGTGGGATGTTCAATACTAATGAAAATAAAATGGTATTATATCCAAGCACTTGGTTTAGCCCTACAGCTACACACTGTTTTTCTCAAGAACCAATACATAATAAAACTTATGATATGTTTCCTTTAAATTGGATTAAAATAAATTATTAAGGTAATAATAATTTTAAAAAATTCAATATAATAATTAAATATATTTATATATATTTAACAAAAATGATTTAAAAATATTTAATATATAATATATTATATAATAATGCAAATCTTTGTAAAAACTTTAACAGGTAAAACTATTACCCTAGATGTTGAATCATCTGATACAATTGATAATATTAAGGTTAAAATTCAAGACAAGGAAGGTATTCAACCTGATCAACAACGTTTAATTTTTGCTGGAAAACAACTCGAAGATAATAGAACTCTATCAGATTATAATATTCAAAAAGAGTCAACAATTCACCTTGTTTTACGCCTACGGTAAATTATTATATAAATGATGATATATATCATAAAATGATATATATTTTTTAATATGATAATATTTATCATCATATTAAAAAATAAATATATGTTATTCTTTATTAAAATAAGACAAAATTTTAATATACAAATATTTATGTTAAAACACAAAAGCGAAGACTATAAAATATCAGCAGTTAAATATTATCTTAATAATGATGTTAGTTTAGATGATGTATGTAAAATTTTTGATTGTCCAAACAATCTTTATATAGAAGCGGTTAAAGATATAATGAATTAGAAAAAATAAAAAACCAATATCTTATAAAATAACAAAAGAATAAGTTAAATATGCTATACAAAAATTAAAAAAAATGAACAAATAATAAAAAAGAAATATAAAGATTTTGATATTACACCTCAACATTTAGGTCAAGTCATAAGAGACAATAATATAATTAGGAAGAGAATCAAACACGAACATCACACAAAAGAAAGATATGATAAATTTACAGATATTAAAAAAGAATTAAAAGCATTTTTATAAAAGAAGTATCAAAATATTCAAATATCTTAGATGAAACTTCAATAAAATCTGCAATGTATTTACCATATTCTAAATGTGATTTAGGTAAAAGATGTGTTATTAAAACTGATGATAATTATGTTTTTAGAAACAAATAAAAGCTATACTTTTATTTAATGGTGAAAAAAATATTTTGTCTTCATATTAGAGTTTACAAAACTTAAGTATTTTTATGATTTAAAATAATAACTATTATTTTATAATAGTTATTATAATATTAATAATATGCTTTTTTGTTCAACATGCAAAGATAATTATCTTGAAATTAATTTTATTAAAAATGAAAAAATGTGCCATGCATGTAATAAATGCAAAAATTGTCAAAAAACTAGTAATATTCAAAAAGAAAATAATAAAGGTTATATTAGTTTTATGAATAAATTATATAGTGATATTAAAGATATGATTAAAACTAAAGTCTATAATCAAGAGATTACTTTTATTATATATTCATTTAGTAGACAAACTGTTACATTGCCTTATTCTAGTACTATTATAGATTTAGTTGAAAGAATAGGTGAACTGCTAGGGATACATCATACTAATTTCCTAATACTACACGAGTTTACCCAAATTTTAAGATACACATATAGGAGGCCAACTCCTATTTGTTACTATTTTGAACGGGGTGAAACAAATATAGAGTTGAATATAGTCAGGTTACCCAAAAATGATGCTATGTTATTTAATATAATCTATGCTAATTATGATCCAGATGCCCTTTATCATGATATTGATATTGATGAAAATTTAATAATGAATTTGAAATCTATTGGTCTCATTCAAGAAATTTTAGAATTTCCATCCTGTAGTGTAGTAGATTTAAATTTAATTAGGTCTGAAAGACTTAGGCATTGTATTTTTGGTAATGAAGATTTTCTATTATTAGTTCTTAGAAATCATCCACAGATGCTTCTTTATGCATCTGAAGAATTAAAATGCAATAAAGAATTTTTATTACGGGCTATTGAACAGAACATCAATGCCCATATATTTGAATATATCCCAGAAAACTTAAAAAATGATTTTAATTTTGTACTCGATGCCGCTTATATTAATGGAAATATAATTCAATTTATACCAATTCAATTTAGAAATAACAGAGCGATTATATTAACTGGTGTTCATAATAAAGGTTTACTATGCCTCTGAGGATTTAAGAAATGATGATGAAATTGTATATACTGCAGTTACGCAAGCTTGTAATGCCTTACATTATGCATCAAATAGATTAAAAGCAAATAGAGAGCTAGTATTAATAGCTATTAAACAGGGAATAGACCAACGTATATGGAGAGATCTACCTCCAATAATACATCAAGATCTTGAGGTTGTAGAAGCTTAACATGACTCTATAACCCTGTACTATTATGTGAAAAAAATATAGTCTTCATATTGAATTTTATAATAATATTTTTGTCATTTCACAATGAAAACATTTAAATTGATATCTTTTAGAGGATAGTTTACTTAATTCTGTAGTTTTTTTTTTACAACTAGGACAAATTACATATAAATTAATATATTTTTTAATTAATTCTATAATAGTATTCACTTTTTGATATCTACCATGAATAATTATACCATCTTTTTTATTATCTGAATACCAATTAATTTTATTATTACATAATTCATTTTTAATGAATATAATAAAATGTTCATCTGGTCGATTTATAATAGTTAAATAAGCTTGAATATTTTTCCAATATAATTTTGTTATAGTTGTTTCTATATCCAATTTTGGTAATAGTAAATTAGTATCTAAGAATTCATGTTTATCTAAAGATTGTTCATTTGTAATTTTTGTTTTAGAATTTAATAATTCATAGGCCTCATCAACCATTGATATAAAATTATAATTGTTGTTCATTATATAAATTATATAAATATGATTTTAATTATATATCAAATAAAAATTTATTAGTTTTTATTTTTTATACTATATTTTGTATACATAAAATATAATTATTATAATTAATAATAATCCAATAATTATGTAAGGAAGATATTTTATTTTATCTATTATTAGAACATTACATATTTTTATATCAATGAATCTATTTGTATTTTTGATAGCTTTATTTATTGTAGCTGTACCTGTAGTATTATGTAAACCAACCGAATACAAATTATCTATATAACCTTGGAAATCTATTATACCAAATTCTGTGATGCTAAATGAACTATCTTTACTTATCCATTTTCCATCTTCTTTTGTAACTCCATCATAAATAGTTACATATTTAGGCTTAATATTTTGTGGTAAAAAATTAAGTATATCTTCTATTATTTCATTTTTTGATAATTCATTAATTGTTTTATTTCTTTTTTGAATAATATTTGTTGTATTAACTATGCAACAAGACCATACAGTTTTAATGGTACTATCTTTTGTATAATTTGTTGAAAAATTTGATATTGGTATAATTATAAAATTATAATCATTAAAACATGTACAACACCAATTAGTTTTACATTCATTTTTATTAAATATTAAATCGTTTAATTTTATTAATTGATCAAAATGTAATTGAAAACCAAAAGAATAATAACATCCAATATCAACAAGATTTTTCATATGTTTAATACAACCAAAATTATTTTTAATAACAATATTTTGTTTAATTAAAAAATTATATAATGCTTTGATTGGTATAGTTAGAATATATTCTTTAGCATAAATTAATTGATAATTATCTAATATTGCATATATAATTTTATTATTTTTATTATTCATATAAATCAATTTACTATTTGTTATTAGAGTAATATTATTGTTACTTTGAATTTTATTTTCTATAAATTGTAACCATTTTTCAGAATCTTTAAAAATTTTAATATTAGATAATAAACTGGAAGATGAATTAAAAATTTCAGATATAAGTACATTATTTGGATTACCTGCTGTTAATATTGTTAGAATATTTAATAATTCGCAAGCTTTAGATGATAAATTATTAAATTTACACCATTCAGATACAGTCATTTTTTGACGAATGAATAAATATCCTTTTAATAATTTAAATATATCAAATATATTTAAATGTTTAAAAAAAGTAGAAAATATTTTTTTTTTAGAACTAAAAAAATTACCATATAAATTAATTAATTCATTATTTACATCAAAATTATGTTTTTTTAAAAATGCATAAAAATTATTACTAATATTATCTACAATAACTACTTTAGGTGCATGTTCTGTATAAAGGTTATTATCCCATTCAACTCTCCAACATCCACCTATTATATTTTCTTTTTCTATGCAAATTATTTTTTTATTGGGAAATAATGTTGTTAATTCTAACGTCAAATTAATTCCACTTGGACCCATCCCAAAAATGGCATAATCATAAAGCATTTCTATATAATTTAGAAGATAAAAAGTAATTTTTTTAACTTAAACGTTGTTTTATATTTACTAAAAATAATTCTATTTCTTCAAATTTTAATGTTTTTGATAATTTAGAGATTATATAAACTAAATATAAGGTCATTAAAAATTTAATTAATACCAATAAAAATTTTCCTAATTGTATTTGGATATCAAAAATACAATATGTAATTTCATCAAATTTTTTATTAAACAAAATAATAAACCTATCTATTATAGGTTTAAAAATATAATCTAATACTGCAGACACGAATAAAGTAATTTGTGTTCCTAATACCATTCCAAATCCTATATTTAAAATATTACTATTTTTGAGATAAATAAAGAAATCCTTTAGATTATCTAATATAAAATTAATTATATAATTAAGTCCATTGATTATAATTAATTTTGATCTCATATAAATAAATTCTTTAAGGGTATTAAGCATATATATATATAATATCAGAAAAATTGATATAGGATTTATTTATATTTAAAATTATATTTTACATGAAAAAAATATCAGAACTATTTATTCTAGACAATAAAAATAAAATACAAAAACTTATAGAAACACTCGAATTAGAGTTAAAAAATATACAAACTAAAATAAATGAATTAGATAAAAATTATAATGAAATAAATTTATTTATAGAGATTTGTAAAGTATTTGAAATTTATAAATGGGAAAATATTAAAATAAATTATAAATGTATAAAAAGAAAAATTAATTTCTGTACTATATTATATAATAATATTACTAAATTATATAGCAATATTATTGTCTATTATTCTAATATTGAAAAAAATACAATTAATAAAATCATTAATGATTTACATATGAATTATGAAACATATTTATATAATTTTTCAAATATCAAAATAACACATAAATATATTTTAATAAAATGTAATGCCGCAAGAAAATCAAAATCTATTATCAAAATCTATTATCAAAATAAACAAATTGATGATATTATTAATAAATTAATAGGAATAATTAATAATTTAAAAAATTTAAATAATGATTTATATAATTTAAAAAAAAATAAAATTCAATTATTGTATGATATTAATATATTATCTAATAATAACAACTTTATAACCTCATAATAAACTATTAAATTTTTTTAATAGTTTATTAAATTTAGAGATATTTTATGTTCTTCATAATCGGCCATACTTGAATTTATGGGTGGAATTATACCAATAATAAGATTCAAATTTTTGGTTGTTTGTGTTATTTTTTCTTTATCAAGTTTTAAAGTTACTATATTTTCTAAATTTATATAAAGAATCTATTATACAGTCTGTTAAATCTAAAAGCATGTAATTTTTTTTCTAATATATAGAGGTTTATTATATTTTATATTTTTAACAGTATTTATTAATTTATTTGAATCAGGTGGACTACTTCCTAGTAATTTAAAAAAATAGATTTATTTTTGATATATTAATATATCTGTTTAAATATAATTAATAAAAATTGAATTAAATTTATAATTATTTAATATAATTATTTATACAATTATGTGGAATTTTATATTTGATAAAATTAAAGAATTTCAATTTAATCTAATTTATATGGCAGTTGGATGTTCTATGAAAGATTATAACATAATAACTCTAAAAAATAATCAACAATATCCTTCTTTTTTAAATAAATATAAAAAAAAAGTAATAATATTAATAGATCCTCTTTTAGAATATCCTTTAAAATTAGAAACTTTTTTTAGAAATAATAATAATTATTTAGTACAAATTAATACACAATTCAATGATTTAAGATATTATGAAAATTCTGATAATTTAATTTTTGCATTAAATAATTCTTTTGATTATAAAGATGATAAATATATTAATATATTACATGGTCTTATAGAAATAATATTATATAAGGCCATCAAATTTATTCTACAAGACTATACGGGAAAAGATTTAACTTCCATCTACCTTAATATATGTGAATCTTATTCTTACAACTTGTTATTATCAAATGTTATATTTGATATAACACAAGATATTGGAGGATGTTATGTAGATTTAGAAATTACATATCCTAAAATTGATGAATATAAAAATTTCTATCAAAGTAAATATAAAAGTCTTTGTGACATAAAATTGCATAATAAAGAAATGTTTTTGCAAATTTTGCAAAATAGAATTAATATCTTGATTAATCCTATCAGTTTGAAATATATTCATTTAATTAAAACTAATTATAATAATTTTAATGAATATGATACAACAAAATTATTAAGTATAATTTATAATATACATTATGATATTCTAAATAATGAATTAGATTATATTAAAAATATTTTATATTTAATTATCAATGCATTAATAACAGATATAGTTAATGCATTAAATTTAGATAATAATATAATTGAATATATTTTAAATAATTTAGAAGATAGATCAACTTTAATTAATATATTAAGTATTCTTAAAACATTGCCTATAGATTAAGCCATTTTTCTGCTATTAATAACCAATTAATAATAGTATCAGATTCTAGTAATTTATTTCTAAGCTTTTCAATAAGTTTATAATTGTTCATTAATTGTATAAGTTGCATTGTAATTTTATTACATAATTCATTATTAGAAGGATCCCAAGGAAATTTAAGACCATCTCGTTCTTGAAAAACTCCAAAAGTTGAAATAATAGGAATACATCCTGTTACTAAACTTTCTTTAATACTTATACAATCAATCTCTGCAATTGAAGTATTTAAATACAAATGAAAGGTGGATAAATATTTTTCTTTAATAATTACTTCCATAGGTTGTCTACCATGATCAGTTACTCCTTTTTGATTTAAAAGGGTATGCATTTTATTTTTAAAATTATCATCAAAAATGTAATCCATACCATAATAAACATGTAATTCAGCTAAAGGTTGTTCTTTATAGATACAAGGCCATACCTTTTCTAAAATAGTTTCTAATCCTCTATCATAACTACTACAATAACAAAAGCGATATGGTTCTCGATTAATTGTATTATTTAGTTTTGAATAATTTTTAAAATTTTCAATTCGTATACCATTTGGTATAACATTAATATTTACATTTTTTAAAATATTTTTATCTTCTAAAAATTTAATAAAACAATCTTTATGATAATTACTTTTAACATTAAAAACATTAACTTTGTTAAATAAAGAATTTAGTAATTTTGAATCTAAATCATTTATAGTAAAAAAATTATCATGAAAATCAATTATTAATTTATCACATTTAATAATATTATTTAATGCTAAAAGTATACCATATCTTCGCCATAAAATAACAGTTTTTAATTTTTTATGAAAAGGAAATTTAACCCATTGAATATAATGAACTCCATTTAGAATTTTATCTTCATTAAAATTTCCATATACGACAACTTTTTTATTTAATTTTATCCAATTTTCTGATAATTGAACAATAGCTTGTTCTGATCCTCCTAATTTGGTGTCTTCTGGATCCCAAACTATACAAAACCCCCCTGTTAAATATATTATATCATAGTCAATTGGATAAAATTCATATATTAAATGCTTATAATATAAATTAAATATATTCGTAGGTATTAAATAATCTAATACATTAGTTAATAAATTATTGATGTCAGAAATAGGTGTTATTGTACTGCCTAATAACATATGTTTTTTAAATAATTTATTTTGATTGTGACTAAATTTAATATATATTTGATCAGATAATAATTCTTCAATTTCAACTGAAAAATTATTTGTAAATGAATCATAAATATTTATATTATATTTATTTGGTAAAAATAAATTGTTATTTTCTGTTTCAGTTTTGTATAATGGTGTAAATTTATGAGTAATTAAATAATTTTTTTTATATCCAAATATATGTTTATAATTAGCCATTTTGAATAATTTGTTTAATATTACATCATATACATATATTGTATTACTACCTACTAATAATTTATGCGAATGCATTAATTTATCAATACATGAATTAATATAATTTGGAAAATAATAATCATCATCATCCATCCAAATTATTATATCACCTTGTGCATTTGCATTAGCTATATTTTTTAAGGATCCTAAATCGGTAAATTCTAAATTGTTTGTCTTACTTGGAATTTTAATTAATTTTATATTAAAATATAATTGTATAGTTTGAATTTTATCTAAAAGTTCTAGATAATTTTCTTCATCATATACAATAATCCATTCTAAAATATTTTTATATGTTTGATTTTGTATATTATTTAATAATAAATCAAATAGATTGATTCGTGATGCTTGTGTAATAGTTACTATAGTTACTAAAACTTGTTTTGATGCATCAGATAACTCACTAAGATGATTATCATTTTTTTCTAATGATAAATACTGTTTAGTCAGATCAATATCAATATGTAAGATTGAAAAGGTTGAATTCATTATAAGATATTATAATATAACTATTTATATTTATATAATTATAAATAGTTATAAAGAATATTATTTCTCATTGTATTATAAATTTTAAAATTGTGGTATTACAATTATTTTATCATTAATAGTATATTTGATATATAGTCTTGTATATATATTTAAAAATTTATCTATATTATTATGAGCTTCATATATAATTATATCTTTATGATTTCTAAAATTAAGCATAGTGAATAAATGATGAGCGGATATTTCATTAAAATCATTTTCATATATAAAAAAAAATCCGGAATCATTAAAGTTTTGAATAATATTATAATTATTATGATTAAAAATATAATTTTCAAAAAAATCTATATACGTTTTATTTATTTGTTTATTAATTAATGGAAATATAAAATGTAATTCTCTAAAATTTACTTTAAGTTTGTTTTTTTCAATCCAATCATAGTTTTCTTTTTTTTGAATTTCTAAAGATAAAATTTCTGTAAAATCACCAATAAATATGAATATATTAGGAATAGAATAGTTTAATAATCTTAATAATTGTATATACCATTCAGTTTCATTATATGATTTTTTTATATAGGAATTCAAAACTAAATCAAATGTTTTGTTTCTATGTAAAATTAACTTATATAATTCATCATAAATTAAATCCAAATTAATATTGTTTTGAAGAGTCAATCTACTTTGACCATTTTTTTGTAAAAAATTATCGTAATATAATATAGTCGATTTAAAATTATAACATTGTTGCCAGGTAAATGGTAAAATTAATTGACATCCATAACTGAAAGCTAACGGTATTGCACCCGATATACTATCAGCAATTGGAAATTGATTATTTGGATTTTCTAAACATAAAATATATAAACTATTTTTAGCTAATTCAAACATTGTAGCAGTGGGACAATTTTGATATACATATATATTTCTATGCTCTTCAAATTTATTATCAAAAAACCTAGCAATAATATGGAATTCTAAGTTATTAAAATTTTCAAATAAAGAGGTTAGAAATTCAATACACGGGGGTCTATTTTGAATACCTATACACAAGACTTTTATTTTTTTATCAGATATGTAATATTTATTGATTGAATTCATAAATTTTAATTCTTGATATTGGCAACTTATGTTACTAATATCAACTCCTTTAGAGTTGACATTTGATAATAATTCTAATTTTTTATTTTTGGTAATACCATAGTAACATGGTAAAGCCCAATAACAATTTGGTCTTCTTGGAAAAAATCGCGTCCCTATTCGTATTTTCATATTATTCCGTCTAATTAATCCACAATGATCAATACAGATAACTTTATTCAAACCATAGTTATCAAGCCATTCCTCTTTAAAACTTTTATCATCATCAGTTAATAATATAATCAAATCATATAATGTAGGATTAAAATCTTGGGGATCTTTCCAAACTGAAGTTACAGAAAATAAAGTTTCATAATATTTATACCATTGTGAACCCGTATTATTACTAGAGATAGCATATATATCAATATTTATATTATTTAATTTAATATATTCTATAAAATAGCCCAACATTTCAAAATGAATTTCGGTGAATCCATGATATAAAGCTATTGTCATTATTAAATTAATAACTTTTAACTTCTTAAATGGAAATTAAAAAAATTGAAAAAAAATATGTATGATAGGCTGTTTATAGTAGTTTAGTATTCATAACTTCTTGCCTTAGAGGAGTTATACAATGGCACCAGTCATTGTAAAAAGAATAAATGTTAATAAACATTTATTCACTAAGGCCCTGAATCCAGGATGGTTATAATCGTTCAACCCGTACTTTTCTGGGGCTACTACAGCTGTGGTTGGAGTAGCAAAAAAGAAAGCTGCCATTGCAGCAAGTTATATTAACTCTTATCAGGGTATTATAACTACTCTGGTTAGAGTACCATAAATAAACCCTGTGCTTGACAGGGTGTTATTCTGATTTCGATTGGAGTAACAAAAAAATCAAGCCTGCACTTGCAGTTTTAAATAACAAAACCTATACTTAACACGGTATTACTCCAATTTCGATCGGAGTAATAAAAAACATGTATTGACTATAACTAATCAACTCTGAAATTAACCAGAGTTACACTAGCTTTAATTTTTTCATCTAGTAAGTCGCAAATATTTGTGATTTAATCTATTAAGTCACAAATATTTTAATTATTTCTTTAATCAAATTCTTATTAAGTTATTTATTAATAATAAAAGTTTAATTACAAAATGATTAACATAATAATTAGTTGGATTTAATATAGCAGTTCATAATGGTATTATTTCATATTAGTAGTACTATAATGTGTAATAATTATAATTATACATTGTTTCAATAGATTTATATACAAGATTAAAATTTTTTAGTTATCAGAACCATATTCAGGATACTATGTCATCTCATCATAATCCCCGCTTTTGAAAACTTTAATAAAAGCACACTTTATTTAAGTTTTAATTTTTAGCTGTAGATAATCCCATCTATCTACTTCACATTTTCAACGTATCATACATATTATACAATTTTCATAAGCGATTGGTCTGATAAATATACTACTATAGTGTTGATATAAAAATTGGAGTATAATTCTTGTAATTTAACAGTAATTACTTTTCTAAATTAAATTTAGTAAATAATGATATAACATAATAAATATTTTAGCTTTCATATTATATTGATAATATAATATATTTAAACTAGATTGGCATTAAATTATTTGTTAAAGATAATGGATTATTATTATAACTAATATATATATTTCCATTGACTAGATCATTTCCTCTTGAACCTAGAAAAGTAATATAATTAGTAAATAAATCAGGTGTGAGGTCTGGTTCTGGTATAAATTCATTGATATACTTAGCATAAGTCATCAATGTAATCTGACCAAATCTACCATTGATACAATTTAATCCATTGTTGGGATTATTTGGTGATCCATTAATTTGAATTATAGATGTAGTCATTGTAGAAAATGATGTAGTTGATCCACATAAATTACCATTAATATAAAAATAAATGTTTGAATTATTACAAACAAAAGCAAAATGATTCCATTTTTTAATCTGTAAACCGCCCACACTATATAAACCAGTTGTACTATAAAGTAGACCAGAAGATGGATTTAAAATAGTTAATTGATTATTTTTATATCCAAATTCTATTTTTCCTGTAGTATTATAATTATTTAAATCAGTTGTTGATAATATATTAACTACATTGGAAGATAAACTATTTAAATATAACCATCCTTCACAAGTCCATGCAGTAGCTACATCAAAAGATGAAAAATTATCATATCGATAAAAAATATTTGATTGTCCTGCATAAGTATAAATCCATTTATTTAAAGTTGATCGAACTACATTAACTACATTACCATTAATATTTAAATTAGGGTTATTATTAGTATTAAATAAAAATATTAAATTAGTATTATTTATTAAACTTATATCTAAGGCAGGTATAAAATTTGTAGGATCATAAATTGGACCCAATGATATTTTAATTTGACTAATATAACCATTGAATTGGTAGTTCCTTGTATTGGGAACTATTTGATCTGCAGAACCTCCTAGCACAATAGAATTCATATTTGTTAAAGTATTAAAACCAACGGGGAGTGCAAGCATACCTGCAGATCTTCCATTAATAAAACAATATAAATTATTATTTAATCGTGACCATAGAACATGAATCCATTCATTTAAATTAATAGCTGATTGTGCTATTGTGATTAACCCTATGTTATATATATTTATACATAATAAACCTGTTGATGTAATACCTAAACACATAGTATTAGAAGTAGCTGGACTAGTTGAATTTCTGAAATCTATTATACAGCTATATGCAGATGATCCAAAATTTTGAGCATTAATCCAAGCTTCAATTGTCCAATTGATATTATTTAATGTATTAAAATTTTTGATATAAGGACCTAAGGTACCATTGGTAACATCATAAGCCTGTGTATATGATAAATACCTATTGGTATATGGAATATTAAATCGTTGTGGTAAAATAACATTATTACTAATATCTGTGTATTTATCATTTAAATAAAATACTGTATTTCCATTAGCAAGACTTGATAAATCTGTTTGTGATATGAATGTATTATTAGGATTATATTGTGCACTCGAACGAATCAATATCTGACTCATATATCCAGTAAATTGATATTCTGCATTAGCTGTAGTTAAATTAGCAGCTCGTCCTAATTCTATAGTATATAAATTAGTTAAATTAAAGCTTTGATTACTATTAGATGTTCCTGAAATAACAGTATCAGAATATCCATTAATAAATCCATAATAATTATTAGCTTTACGCATATAAACAATATGATTCCATGATTGTGTTTTTATAGTTTGTGTACTAAGTGCTAAATTTCCTGTATTTCCAAACCATAAATTTAAACGTCCATTAACAATACCAAAATTAAATTTATTTATATGTGCATCTGTTTGAGTTTCAGGTCCTAACCAACTATAAGTTCCTGAATTAGAACTCCATGTTGAAGGATCTCTAAAATCTATCAAAATCATTTCATTTTGTGGATTCATATAACTAATATAAATCCACAAGTCTACAGTAAAATCATTATTTCCATAAAATATTGATGTGAAATCTTTAATCATTTTACCCAACCAGCCATTATTAAAGTTATAAGCAGTTACATAATTATAATTTTTATATTGTGGTAATATTAAATTATAATTTAAATAATATTTTTGTAAGCTTATTACATTATTGATTAAAGGTAAAGTTTGTGATAAAATTATATCATAGTTATTATTTGTTATAAAAAAGATAACAGAAGAATCTGGTAATACCGGTGTTAAATCAAATTGCGGAATAAATGTAGTTGTAGCAGTATAACGATTAGTATTTGTAAATCGTGGGTGAAAAATTCTACCTTGTAATTTATAAGTACTAGTTGGATCACATGGTCCTAAGGTTAAATTATTAATATTGGTCAAAGAATTAAATAAACTATTTACAGCAATCCCTGTATATCCTACACCGTTAATATAATTATAAAAGTAATTATTAAAACGCATCCATACAATATGAGACCATCGATTTAATGGTATAGGTAGTGTTGTTTGTAATTGATATTGAATCCAGGTTTCATTGTAAATTTCTATTTGAGGATATCCGTTAGAATTTAATGTAAATAAACATTTATTGCTATTAATTAAATTCTGCGGATCTCGTGTATCCAATATTATACCATAAGTATAATTAGTTAAATAAATCCATAATTCAAACGTAAAATTGGAATTATTAAAAGATGATGTAAAATTACCTATTAATGGACCTAAACTACCAGAACTAATATCATAAGCATGAGCATAATTTAATTTATATTTAACACCTGAAGATATAGTATTATTAACAATAATATTAGACAATGAAATAATATCTTGATTATTATTATTAAGAGCAAATAATATATTAGTATTATTATTAGGAGTCAAATCTATTTGAGGAATAAAAGATGTTAAACTATATTTTGCAATAGAAGAAAAAACTGGTTGACTTAAACTACCATATAAAGCATTAGTTGTATTTGGTGATCCTACACATACATTTCCAAAATTTATTGTATTAATATTATTTAAATTAACAAATAACTGCGGATCGAGACTTATAGGTCCATTTAAAATACCATTTACAAATCCATATAAATTATTATTTGATTGCATCCAAACAATATGAGTCCAAATATTTACAGGAACAACTGCTGTAGATATCAAAATACGGGTAGTACTTGGACTAAAATATAAACCCATATGACCATTTTCATCTATTAAAAATACTAGACAATTTGTATCATTAAATAAATTAATTAAATGACATGAATTACTCGTATAAGTTGTTAAATATAACCAACATTCCATTGTAAAATTATTACTGACTAAATTATAATTAACATTTGTAATATTACCAAAAATAGAGGTACCATCATATAATGTAAAAGCATTTATAAAAGTATTAAAATTATCTATTATAATTATTCGCTGATTAGTATTACTATTACCAAAACTATCTGTAGCTGTATAAATAATTGTATAAATTGCTGGTTGGTTTATATTAATAATTGCTGACAAATCATTTATTTGATTAGCAAGAAGTGGAGATGACAATATTTGAGTATTATTATTAACAATAGAAGTTATATAAGGTAATATTGGCATACTAAAATTATCTGTGGCTATAGCACCAGAATCAATATAAGTTGTACCTATTTGTAAATAAATGGTAGATAAACCACTCAAAGTAATAGTAGGAGGGATATTTTCTAATCGAATTTTAACTATACCACCTGTTCTATAAAATCCCCATAAAGGTACACCATTGATTGTAGCCAATGTATTTGTTGCATATTGAGATAAAGGAGCTATAATAGTACCATAAATATTTAGTGTTGTTAAAGCGGATAAATTTAAATTAGATCCAAATGTTATATTACCTCTAATATTGGTATTATTAGATACAAATAAGTTGGATCTAATATATGAATTACCATTAATTGTATTAGATGCTAATGTAGTTAAATCAGATGAAAAAATTGCATTATTGATTATAGTAGTACCTGTATTAATTAACATAGAATTTAATGTTACATTAGAATTGAATAAACTGTTATTTGATATATATAAAGATGCTAAATTTGTTAAACAACCTATATAAGCATTATTTTTTACATCTAATGATGAATTAGTTGTAAAATTTTGTATTGTAGCTGTATTTGATACAAATAAATTTGCATAAATATTCAAATTATTTAAATTTATATTATTAGTAATAGCTATATTAGAACTACATGTAAGATTAGATTGTAGATTTAAATTATTACTTAAAAGTTGGCTTTGTATAGTAACATTATTAGTAATATTAGTTTTATTTGAAATAAATAAGGATGATAAAACAGTTGTCATATTAGAAAAAATAGTATTATTCGATACATTTAATGAAGATAATATTGATATATTATTTATCAGAATAGATGTTCCAGTTACAATTAAATTATAATTACTATCAATAGTATTAATATAATTTGTAGAAGTAGATGAAGGTACTTTTATAAAATATTTTTGAGCTGTAGCATCAGTTTTTATATATCCAATTCCACTTGATCCATAAAGTAAAATACCAACATCATTACCTATATCTTGACCTGAAAAATTTGTATAATTCAAATTTAAAGAAATTAATTTATCAATAACAACTAATTCTTGAGTAGCTTGATATAAAGTAGTACCAATTAAATTTACATTTGAGTTAATATCTCCGATATTAATCACAGAACCTCTAAGATGTATATTATTTTCTTTTGCTAATATATTATTTGGTTGTATATTAGTACTGGTCCAAGTATTATTAATATATAATGTATTTTGTATAGATATATTATTAACGTTTAAATTATCATTAATAATTAATGCATTACCTATAATGGTATTATTAGTTATATTCAAATTAGACCCAATAGTTAATGAATTTTTAATATTTGCATTATTTATAACAGTTAAATCAGATAAATAGGAAATATTATATTGATTTGTAACTGGACCTACAATAGTTAAATTTGATTGTAATGATGTTTCTCCACACAATATTGTATTCTCTCTTATTGTAATTGTTGATATATTTGATATATTACCTTTTAATATTGTATTATTAGATATATTGTTAATATTATCAAGATTTATCATATTTTTATAAATATTGATTAAACTTAATTCTTGACTCATTATAAAATATAAAGATTTTAAATATTAATTTTATATTTAAAGCATATATAAAATTAATATTTAGTTAATTGATTATTGATTACAGGCTAATTATTGCCAAAATTTGTAATTAATCTGTAATAGTAGCTCAAATTGATGCTGTATCTATTAATATACCATTATACCAATATTTACAAATCCTATAGTAAATAAATAATTAGAAGAAAAAATGTAGATAAATTATCAGCTGAATTAGATGTAAAAACAAATTACCATTTTATCATATATATCAATTCTTAAAGAATATTTACTTGCATACTCAATTTTAAATAAAATCTATTATTGCAATTTTAGCACAGATATAAAAGCATATTGTATGCCTATTAGAATCATGAATTATTGGATCATTTATTTTAAATATACCCAAAAATGTAGGATTACCTGGTCTATTAGATATTGTGGGTGCCGCATCTTAAGAAAAAAAGGTTATATCCCTGTTTGTAATCCTTGAGGATTATATATTGAATATTGCTAATATTTCCCATAAGGTTATCCTTTTAAAATTATAGATATTGATGAGGTATTAAATCTTTTATAATTAAAAATGTTGGATTTATCATAAAATCTGGACTATTTAGTATTATCATGTCTTCTGAAAATATAGCTGTAATATTAGGTAATAGAGGACTATGATCAGTTAAATTTTCTAATTTATAGGATGATATAATAGTAGTTAGATTAAAAAATGTTGTAAAATATACAAGAATTATATGGTATTACTATAAAATATTAATATATCTATTAATAGTAGTTATATTATCAAAAATGTCTTGTGTTTGATATAGAATAGTATTTAAACTAGATGGTAATAAACTAGTTGATGTTATTAAAGTAGATGATCCTGATATTAATATATTGTTATTTATATAATTGGTAGTTCCTGAACCTATAAAAGTTATATATACAGGTAAATTATTGTTTTCACTATCCATTGCATATACACCAGGGTCTATAAAAGTAGATCCTCGAATAATTGTTACAGATGTTGATCCTAGTAATGCTATAGTCGGTGGGATATCATTTAATCTTATTTTAATTATCCCACCTGTTCGATAAAATCCCCAAATAGGAATTCCTCCGGCTTTAGCAGCAGAATTATCAGCGTATTCTGGTAATTTACTAATTATATTACTTAATATATATAAATTAGATATATTCGATCCCAAAGTTATATTTCCATTTAATTTAGCATTTCCTGTTATATTTATATTACTAATAAAAAATGTTTGATTAAATAATATAGCATTATTATTTATTATTAAATTAGATCTTATAGTTGTTGACCCATGTAACAATGAAGACTTATTAATGTTTAAATTGGATACAATTGTAGTTTTACCATTTATGGTTAAATTATTACCTATAACCAAAGATGAATTTGATGTTAAACTTCCTTCAATTAATAAATTTTTATTTATATTAAGCTTAGATTGAATTGTTGTATTACCTTGAATATTAGTTATTCCGCTGATAGTTAAATTGCCTAGCATAGTTATATTACCTTGAATTAAAGATGAATTTGATATACTTAAATTACCCATAATTGTTGTATTACCCATAATTATAGCATTGGATGAAATATATAAATTTCCACCTATAGTAGTATTATTATTTAATGTACTAAAATTTGTAACATATAAATTATTTTTTATATAAGTAGATCCGTCTATTGTTGATTGTCCAGATACATATAAATTATTGGTGGTTGATACAGAATTAATTAATAATGTTTTACCACTTATGTAAAAGTTATTATTCAAATCTTGAGTTGCTATATAATTAACTTTTTCATCTAAAGGAGTTGCTATTTGAAATTTTGTTGCATCTATATTAGTTTTTATGAAACCAGTACCACTTACACCTAATATTTCGATACCACTATAATTCCCAATATCATAAGCACTTATAGTATTAGCATCTAAATTTAAATATAATAATTTATCAACAATATTTAAATTACTAGTAGCTATAAAATTACTTGTACCTATTATATTTAAAATACTTCCTGAATCACCTATTGTAATTATATTTCCAGTAATATTTATGATTTGATTATTTGATGGATAAATATTCGTTGTTATTAGTCCATTATTAGGATATACAGGACCATTAATAGTCATATTCGTTCCAACTGTGGAAGCATTATAAATAAGACTTGTTCCACTAACATTTAACGGTCCCGTAATATAAGTTTTATTAGAAACATATAAATTTCCCAAAACTGTAATAGTATTTTGAATTTTTGTATTTCCACTAACTGTTAAATTAGAATTAATACTGACATTATTAAAATATAAAATATTATTATTAACATACAAAGATGAATTTAATGTAGTATTATGTAAAATTGTAGAACCAGATATATTTAAATTTGAATTAATTGATAAATCTCCTAATAATATAGTATTAGTTGAATTAGTTAGGATATATCCTAACCCTAACATTGTTTTATATTTTTGAATTAATATATTATCTAGAGTTGACATTATATTTATCTAGATATTTAATTTCCAAAATAATTTTGAAATTCTGTGACATTAGCATAAATATCTGTTTGATGAATAATAAAACCTTTTAACCAAATTAGATTAACGCGAGATGTGAAAGAAAAAAGAGAATTAAAATTAGTATAATAAATTGGTAGAAGAGAAGTTTTGCTATCAATTAACTGACCTAAATTATCATAAAATGCAATTGTTATTAAACCTGTAGTTCCATCTCGATAGATTTTAATAAATAATCCATCACTGTGATTAAAAGTAGAATAAAAATTTAATGGAGATAAATATGATTGCCAATATGTACTATCATTATCAAAATATAATCCACTATCTCTAAAATTTACATTAGAAACTCCACAATTTAATCCTATCGCTAAATTATTTTCAGTCGATCCATTTGACCAATTAATGAATGATGGATCAAAATTAATTTGTAATATATTACCCCAATTTACTGCTCTAACTTTAATAATAACTGACCACGAACTATTAAAAGATATTAAAGATAGTAATCCAGGACTGAATGCCCAAGCACCATCTTGACCCCCTGTTAATTGATCCCCTATAATAGTATAAGGAGAGCCTGAATTTATCCATGTTTGTATAATATTGGTATTATTAAAAGTAGAATAAATTATATTATCTACAATATTTAAAATCCTTGTGATAGTTCCAATATTTCCGGTTGTATCAGTTGCACTATATAATAATGTGTAAGTACCTATTAATAACCTACTAGTTTGAGTAATTATAATATTAGAA
>Ga0102875_1000199_pt1 | contig 24644 bp, 23 predicted proteins | sample Colrivmet1547B02_FD_78185 | JGI IMG/M metagenome (GOLD analysis project Ga0102875, IMG submission 78185) | Estuarine microbial communities from the Columbia River estuary - metaG 1547B-02 | ecosystem: Environmental > Aquatic > Marine > Intertidal zone > Estuary | place: USA: Columbia River... | reverse complement strand
GTCACACCTTTATTTCTTAATTCATAAGAGATTCCCTGTGTAAATGAAACAACGAATGCTTTTGTGGCAAAGTATGTTGCTTGCAATGGTCCAGGAAGGAATCCAGCTGTACTCGCCGTGTTCAGGATTTTCCCATGTCCACGTGCTTTCATGTCTTGAAGAAACAAGTGTGTTAACTCAACCAATGCCGTTACATTCAATTGAATCATTTCCAAGTCTTTCTCTAAAGGACGATCAACAAATACGCCATGTCCGCCGAAGCCTGCATTATTCATCAAATAGTCCACTTCTAATCCAGAGTGATTCACAAAGTCGTAAACTTTTTTCGCAGCGTGCGCTTGTGTTAAGTCCTGTGTGAAGGTAGAAACCTGAACCTTGTATGTGGACTCCAATTCCGTTTTCAAAGCTTCCAATGCTTCTGTTCGACGAGCAACTAAAATTAAGTCCCCACCTTTCGATGCATGGATTCTCGCCAATTCTTTCCCAATTCCACTTGAAGCGCCTGTTATAAGTGCTGTTTTCATATTATTTTTTTCTGTTTTAACTATTTATTGATCGGAATAGGTCGTTTTCATTTTCGTAAACGAATAATTCTCATCTTCTTTTTTTCCAATTCGAATGATTTGATCCACCTTCGCGGAATGTATCCATCCTGAATCTTTATCCAGCGATAGATGAATGCTTGCTGACCCGACCAAATTCGACATTTCCGATTGTTCTTTTGAAATCATTTCAGACTCACCTTCCACTTGTAAATATTCCCCGTTGGACTGTACCAAGTGATAATTCGTTTTCAAGGTAGCTTCAATACTTTTCGAGTAAATCGCTGTTTCGGTTTCCCATGATTCATTGAATTCAACAGCCTCTTTGGGATAAATCAAGGTAATGATTTCAAAGTTTCCTTTAAAGGCTTTCTCGCCATAAGCATCGGTTAAATTCGCCTTGATCTGCTCCACTTTTTCCTCTGGAAGATCTAGTCCTTTGATGCCATTAGCTACAAGACGATCGATGCCTTCCACGGAATTAATTTCACCTAAAGAATTCATGGTGATGTAAAAAGGAGTGCGACACATTTGGTAAAAAAAGTTCGACAACAGATCATTGGAAGGCTTATCCGAGTTGAAATTCAATGGTTTACCATCCGCTTGATCGATGGAAATATTCATGTTTCTATACTGCGTCTCAATGTAATAAGCATCCTTTTTAACCGACTTTACTTTGTAGGTGATTTTTGCCGTGATTACCATGTTGGTTTTTGTGGTTTTCCCGTTGGACCTTTGATAAATCTCCGATTGTGAATTCAGGACATGTGCATAGGTTTTTCCTTTCTCTAAATGCAATTGAACGGAGGTTTTCTGCGCGAAAACGATCGGACAGCAAACTACGAGCAAGAGTACTACAAGGAATTTCATTTGGTCGATTTTGGAGTCAAAAATACGCAATTATCAGCGCAAAAGATCCATTCCTGTGCGAAAGGTTTGTGCGTGCGCTTCAACGATGTCCTTTGTTTGTGGACTGTAACCACCGCCCATTGTGCAAACAACCGGAACACCCAATTGACGGATCCGATCAAAAACGAAGCGGTCTCGTTCGCGGCAACCGTTCATGGAAACTGCCAATTTACCTAGTTTATCCGTTGCTAAAATATCCACTCCACATTGATAAAAGACGAAGTCCGGTTGGAACTTATCCAAGATGCCGTCGAGGTTTCGAGCCAAAAGCGTTAAATATTCCTTGTCTTGAATGCCATCTTCTAGCTCGACATCCACATCCGATTGTTCTTTTTGCAGTGGGTAATTATTGCGTCCGTGCATGCTGAAGGAAAAAATACGCTCATCGTTGCGCACTAAAGCGGCTGTTCCATTTCCTTGGTGGACATCCAAATCGACGATGAGAATCTTGCCAATTCCCCGGTTTTTGAGTAAAAAGTGAGCCGCGATGACTTGATCATTCAACAAACAAAATCCTTCTCCTCGATCTGCGAATGCATGATGCGTTCCACCAGCAATATTGAAGGCGATGTGTGTTGTCAACGCGATTTCTGCTGCACGAAGCGTTCCTTCCATGATGCATCTTTCTCGATCGACCAGGGCTTTTGAATGGACAAATCCGGATACTCGTTGTTCGCGTTCACTCAACTTCAATGCGCTCAGATTGCGCCAATAGTTGTCATTATGAACAGACAACAGGTGCTCCTCCGAAAGGAATCCAGGCTCAAAAAAATCCGCTTCATTCGCCGTTCCTTCATACACTAATTGCTTGGGCAATAAATCGTATTTCTCCATGGGAAAACGGTGGTTTTCCGGCAAAGGATGAACATAAATCGGATGAAAAGCAATCATGGATTCGTGATTTTCTCTACGATGCGTGCGACTGCGGGACAAACCGTTGTATTCGTGGCAGTGAGTTCCAGAATTTGAAACATGTTTTTTCGGTCCGTGTGCGGGTATTCACGACACGCCAGCGGACGATCCTCGTAAATGGAACAAGTATTGTCGTCGTACAAGAAGGAACAAGGAGATTTTTTCAAAACGTAGTCACTTTCTTCGTCCATCTTTAAGTATTGATCGATCAACTGCGCTTCTTTCATGCGTAAACGTTTGGCAATGCGTCGAATATCCGCATCGCGAAAAATAGGACTCGTCGTTTTACAGCAATTCGCACAAGTCAAACAATCCATCTTTTGGAATTCTTGGGTATGCGCTTGATGAAAGCGTTGATCCAATTCTTTCGGCTTGCTTTGTTTCCACTTGCGGAATGTCTTTTTCGTCTGTTCGAGTTGCTGTTTAGCTAACTCTAAGGCATTTTGATCATTTTCCTTCAATTGACTCATCTCTTTTCTCTGTATCTTTGACGCGAATTTACACATTCATGGAAGAATTTGACTTAATAGTGATTGGTGGAGGTCCTGCAGGTTATGCAGCGGCCATGCGCGGAATTGATTTTGGTAAGAACGTTTGCCTCATCGAAAAAGACCGAGTTGGAGGGGCCGGCGTGTACAATGGCGCTTTATCCTCGAAGACTTTGTGGGAACTTGCGAGTCGTGTGGCGGACATCAACGACATGATCGTTTCGAAAGGAAGAACGAAATTCGAATTAACGTGGGACGACGTGCGTAAAAACTTATCGGAAGCCATTTTCGAACGCAAATTCCAATATGCTGCGCACATTAAATTGCTGCAGACGGAAACCATGAAAAAACTGCTTCAATATGAGCGAGGAAAAGCAAAGTTGTTGTCCAAGCATGAAGTAGAAATTGACCATGAAGGCGAAAAAAAGATCATTCGAGGAGAAAAAATCATTTTAGCCACGGGAAGTCGTCCGAGGTCACTTCCGAACATCGAAGTAGACGAGGAAATCATTTTGACCAGCGACGGCATTGATCACATCACCGATTTCCCGAAAAGCCTCGTGATTGTCGGAGCAGGAGTGATTGGTTGTGAGTACGCGACTATTTTCTCCAATTTCGGAAAAACCAAAGTGTATTTGATCGACCGTCAAGAGCGTATTCTTCCTTTCGAGGATGAAGACATTTCCACCTTGGTGGCCAATAACATGAAAAAACATGGCGTAACGATTCACTCCAACGCGAAATTAGAACGCTTGGAAAAAATCGATGGCGAAGTCGAATACGAATTGTCGTATCCAGATGGAAGCCATGAGATCATCCGAGTAGAAAAAGCACTGTTATCCGTCGGTAGAATTCCAAATGTCGAAGGACTCGGACTCGAAAACGCAGGCGTTGAAATGTCCCAACGCGGAGTGCACATCGGCGACGATGACACCGTGACCAGTGTTCCTAATATTTATGCAGTCGGAGATGTTTCCGGAAGAATCGCGCTGGTGAATATGGGCGAGATTGAAGCACGACACGCTGTCGAAAAAGCATTTGGCAATATTCCAGAACGCTTGAACTACGACAATGTGTGTACAATCATGTTTCTCTCACCAGAAGTTGCTTCGGTCGGACTGAACGAACAACAATGTGTGGAGCAAAGCATTCCAGTGAAAGTGGTGAAAATCGATTATTCCTTGATCACCAGAGCCATTGCAATGCGCAAAACTCAGGGATTCTTCAAAATAATTGTGACAAACGACAAAGACATGCGCATCCTCGGAATGCGTGTTGTGGGAGCACATGCTTCGACAGCGATTCAGGCAGTTGGCTTGTTAATCAAGCTCAACATGTCCATCGAAGTACTTTCCGAATTGATTCACCCGCATCCATCCATCGTTGAAGGAATTCAAGAATGTGTGCGCATGTTATTGAATCGTTCGATCTTCAAGTCTTCCGTATTCAAGGACAAATTAGCGTGTTATTCGCTTGTTGATGGCGTAAAAACACCACTTGAACGCCTCTGATGTCCGGGTTCGCTTTTCCGCAATACCGAAAATTAGCAAACGAAAAATCGTTCTACGAGCTTGTCGATGATCGTCATTTCACCGAAAAACAACGCATTGGCAAACAAGTATTTACGATTCATATAGAAGCGAAGCAATATCCAGAAATTCTTCGCATTCAGGACATGTTGGATTGCGCGGAGGGATTCTTGGTTTCTTCCAAAGACGAGTTTGAGTCCATCGGAACGGAAAACATCCCGCCACATCTAGCATAGTCTTCCTTAAACTTCGTTTGTATTTCATCCCGATTTGTTCCCTAAAATCAGCATTTTTTGCGTAGTTTTGTCCATCAAACAACACGTGAAATAGCATGGAACAAGTAGCTCCCTACATACCAGTTAACAAAATTCGCATCGTTACTGCAGCCTCCTTATTTGATGGACATGACGCTGCCATCAACATCATGCGTCGCATCATCCAAGCAACGGGATGTGAAGTCATTCACCTCGGCCACGATCGTTCTGTAGAAGAAGTGGTGGATTGTGCCATTCAAGAGGATGCACAGGCGATTGCGATGACATCGTACCAAGGTGGACATATCGAATACTTCAAATACATGTACGATTTGCTTCAGGAAAAAGGAGCGCCACATGTGAAAATTTTTGGTGGTGGTGGTGGAACCATTCTTCCATCCGAAATCGCAGAATTACAAGGATACGGGATTACCCGCATCTACCATCCTGACGATGGACGTTCTATGGGATTGCAAGGAATGATCAACGATTTGATCGAGAAATGTGATTTTCCCGTGGGAGAACCGAGTTCTTTGCCAAGTACGCCGGAAGTAATCACGAAATTGGCAGACAAATTCGTTCCAACAATTGCACGTGTGATTTCGGGAGCAGAAAATTTCCCAGCGGAAAACAGTGCCTTATTGAAAGAAATTCATGCCATTTCAGATAAATCTGCGATTCCTGTATTAGGAATTACGGGAACTGGTGGATCTGGAAAATCATCTTTAGTAGATGAATTGGTGCGTCGTTTCTTGATTGACTTTACGGATAAACAAATTGCGGTGGTTTCCGTGGATCCATCGAAACGCAAAACGGGCGGAGCCTTGTTGGGTGACCGTATTCGCATGAACTCGATCAAAAGTGAACGCGTTTACATGCGCTCATTGGCAACACGTCAATCCAATTTGGCTTTATCGAAACACGTTGCTGAAGCCATCAGTATTTTGAAAGCAGCGAACTACGATTTGATCATTTTGGAAACTTCTGGAATTGGTCAATCGGATACAGAAATCTTGGATCACTCTGATGTTTCTTTGTACGTGATGACGCCGGAATACGGTGCTGCGACACAATTAGAAAAAATCGACATGTTGGACTTTGCCGACGTGATTTCCTTAAATAAATTCGACAAACGTGGAGCACTCGATGCCTTGCGCGATGTCCGCAAACAATACCAACGCAACCATAACTTGTGGGATTCCAATGTGGATGACATGCCGGTGTACGGAACGATTGCTTCTCAATTCAATGATCCAGGGATGAATTCCTTGTACAAGGTAATCATGGACAAAATGGTCGAGAAAACAGGCGCTGACTTGCATTCGACTTTCCAGATTACACGAGAGATGTCCGAGAAAATTTACGTGATTCCACCAGAAAGAACACGTTACTTGTCCGAGATTTCTGAAAACAACAGAGCCTACGACAAGTGGGTGAATGAGCAAGTAAAAGTTGCGGATAGACTGCAAGGATTACAATCCTCCATCGGAACATTGGAGCAATCAACGATTGAGGACAAAGACCGCTTGATCAAAGGATTGCAAGAGACTTTGGACAAAGAAAAATTAAACTTCGATCCACGTAACTGGGAAATCCTTCAAAACTGGGATGCGAAGAAACAATCCTTCAAAAATCCGGAATACCAATTCAAGGTACGCGATAAAGTTTTGAGCATTCAAACGCACACCGAATCGTTGTCCCATTCACAAATCCCGAAAGTTGCGGCACCAAGATACAGCAGCTGGGGTGATATTTTACGTTGGGTTCTTCAAGAGAATTTCCCAGGTGAATTCCCTTACACTTCCGGATTGTTCCCATTCAAACGCGAGGGAGAAGATCCAACGCGTATGTTTGCGGGGGAAGGTGGACCAGAGCGCACGAACAAGCGTTTTCACTACGTGAGTTTGGGCATGCCAGCGAAACGACTTTCTACAGCGTTTGACTCCGTGACTTTATATGGAAATGACCCCGCAATTCGTCCCGATATTTATGGGAAAATCGGAAATTCAGGAGTTTCCATTTGCTGTTTGGACGATGCGAAAAAATTATATTCTGGATTTGACTTGAGTCATCCGGCGACGTCTGTTTCCATGACGATTAATGGTCCAGCACCGATGTTGTTGGCCTTCTTCATGAATGCAGCGATCGATCAAAATTGTGAGAAATACATCAAAGCCAACGGACTTGAAGCGGAAGTGGAAGCGAAAATCGCTGCGATTTACCAAGCGAAAAGCGTTGCGCGCCCAAGTTACCAAGGTGAGTTACCGGAAGGAAACGATGGACTTGGATTGATGTTACTCGGTGTAACGGGCGATCAAGTACTTCCAGCGGATGTCTATTTGGACATCAAAACGGAAACATTGAAACAAGTGCGTGGAACCGTTCAAGCAGATATTTTAAAAGAAGATCAAGCACAGAATACCTGCATTTTCTCGACTGAATTCGCGCTGCGCTTGATGGGAGACGTACAACAGTATTTCATCGAAAATGGCGTGCGAAACTTCTACTCGGTGTCCATTTCAGGATACCACATTGCGGAAGCCGGAGCGAATCCAATTACACAATTGGCATTTACCTTGGCGAATGGATTTACGTATGTGGAATACTATTTGAGTCGCGGCATGGACATCAACGACTTCGGTCCAAACTTGTCCTTCTTCTTCTCCAACGGAATTGATCCAGAATACGCTGTGATTGGACGCGTTGCTCGTCGTTTATGGGCGAAAGCTTTGGCGAAGAAATACGGTGCGAATCCACGTGCGCAAATGTTGAAGTACCACATTCAAACATCTGGACGCTCGCTCCACGCGCAAGAAATTGACTTTAACGACATTCGTACGACACTTCAAGCGTTGTACGCGATATACGACAACTGTAATTCCCTACATACGAATGCGTATGACGAGGCGATCACGACACCAACAGAGGAATCTGTACGTCGTGCGATGGCGATTCAGTTGATCATCAACCGTGAACTTGGATTAGCGAAAAACGAGAATCCATTACAAGGATCATTCATCATCGACGAACTAACGGATTTGGTAGAATCTGCTGTATTAACCGAATTCGACCGCATCACCGAGCGTGGTGGCGTACTAGGAGCGATGGAAACCATGTACCAACGTTCGAAAATTCAGGAAGAATCCTTGTACTACGAAACCTTGAAGCATACAGGTGAATTCCCGATTATCGGTGTAAACACCTTCTTAAGTTCAAAAGGATCTCCAACGGTGCTTCCGAAGGAAGTAATCCGCGCAACGGAAGAAGAGAAAGAATACCAAATCACGATGTTGCAACACCTGCAAAAAGGAAACGAAACACCGGCATTGAATGGAATTTCGAAAATACAAGATGCGGCGATCAACAACCGAAACATGTTTGAAGAATTGATGGAAACGTGTAAGTTCGCTTCACTAGGACAAATTACTTCAGCCTTGTTTGAAGTGGGTGGTCAGTATCGACGAAACATGTAATTCGCTGATGCGCATAGACATCCCACGTTCTTCCACGCCGTTTTTCAACGAGAAACAGCGACTTTTCACCGAAAATCAAGCGGCCTTGTCTGCATGGATTCAACGTCCATTTTCGAAGGAAGCATTCTTGGAACAGTTGACCGAAAAACAACACGTTTTTGGTGCTTCACAGCGCGATTTGTTGCAAGAAGGACTCGAGGAATTGTATGAAGATGTCCTGCGTACTGAAAAAGTAGAAACGAACATTGAGAAACTAGGACAAGCCAATTGTTTTACGGTGACGACTGGACACCAACTCAGTTTAGCAACTGGACCCTTGTTTTTCCTGTATAAAATTCTTCACGTCATCAAACAATGTGAGGAACTGAAAGCGAGTTATCCGGACTACGAATTCGTTCCTGTTTACTGGATGGCATCCGAAGACCACGATTTTGCCGAAATTCAATCGGTTTCATTGTTTCAACAGGTCTTGAAATGGGATCGTTCCCAAGGTGGCGCTGTTGGACGCATGAACTTAGACGGACTCGAAGCCGTGATTTCAGAAATTCAAACGAAATTCCAAAATCATCCGGAAAGTGAAATTCATTCCTTGATGGAGGCGATGTCCGGCGAAACGTATGGCAAAGCCTTTTTGAAATTCGTCAATGAACTATTTGGACATTATGGCTTGATTATCATCGATGGTGACTTGCCGCTATGGAAAGAAGCGTTCTCTCCTATTTTCAAACAAGAACTGTTAAGCGGATTTTCAGCGAAAGCGGTGGAACGAACAAATCAATCCTTAAGTCAAGCGGGATTTCCCTTGCAAGTGGAAGCGAAGGACACAAATCTGTTTTATTTGAGTCCCGACAAGCGCGAGCGCATTCAACGGACGGAAACAGGATTTCAATTCGGTTCCAAAGAACTAGATACCGAAAGCATGCTGACGGAACTGAAAAACCATCCGGAGTCCTTTTCCCCGAATGTGGTTTTGCGTCCGGTTTACCAAGAATTTCTCTTACCCAACTTATGTTACGTTGGAGGTCCGGGTGAAATCATGTATTGGCTGCAATTAAAAGAAGTCTTCGAAGAAGCTGAAGTCTTATTCCCCTTGATTCAAGCGCGAACGAGCATCCTTCTCTTGGAAGAAAAAAACTGGAACGAATGGCTAGCGATGGGATTCACCACGCAAGATTTATGGCGTAATCCGATGGAATTGAAACAAGAATTTCTCGAACGCGAAGGAAGTCAGGCCATCGATTTCAGTGAACTAGATGAATTGACCTTGAAATTGAGTTCCAAGTGGACGCAATTAACGCACGAAGTTGATTCCAATCAAGTCAGTATGGTAGAAGCCGAACTGACACGTATTTCCAAGCAATTGTTTCAATTGAAAGACCGATTGGAAAAAATCCGCAAAGGAAAATTCGATAAGCAATTGAAGTTGATCGATGCCATCTCTGCGAAGTGCTTACCAAAAGGAGAACTACAAGAACGTAGTTCAAACCTTTTTTCCTTCTGTGCGGACGGACATGTCTATGGACGCATCGAACAGATCAAAAACGAAATGGATCCATTTTTAAGTGATTTTCAGTTCATTCTGCTTTAACAACGGAAGAAATTACGACCTTTGTGTCAAATTGACCCCATGAAACAAAATAAGATCCGCGAAGTACTTTCCAAACACCCTGTGATTCCAGTAGTGACTTTTCACGCTGTTGAAGAAGTAGCTCCTAAAATGGACCAATTAATGGCACGTGGGATATTCTGTATCGAAATCACCCTACGCACACCTGCTGCTTTTGAGTGCATTGCAGAGGCGAAACGATTGTACGGTGATCGTTGTTCGATTGGAATGGGAACCGTTGTTTCCGTGAGTCAAATTGACAAAGCAGTTGAATTAGGCATCGACTTCTTGGTGAGTCCAGGATTGAATGCGACTCTTGCACCAGCATTTGAAGCAAGTGGAATTGCCTTTATTCCCGGAGTCGCAACCCCAAGTGAAATCATCGAAGGATTGCAATTCGGTTGGGATACGTTCAAATTTTTTCCAGCAAATTTATTCGGTGGACTCGGCGCCTTAAAAGCATATGGACAAGTGTTTCCGGCAGTGAAGTTTTGTCCAACGGGCGGAATTACCGAAGAAACGCACCCAGACTATTTGGCTTTAGACAACATCATTTCCGTGGGTGGATCTTGGATGTAGTTTAACACCAACTCCAACAACCTATTTCTCTCCAATTCATTCACTTCATGATCTTTCTTTTCTCTCTCCTTTTAATCATTGGCGCTGAATGGATTTTCCTTCACGGACTCATCGAGCATTCCTTGTATGTCCTAGCTGGATTCCAAGGATTCGTATTCATTGCGAGTGTTGGATTACTGTTCTTTAACTTTCGACGTCGAACTCAAAACGCAGATTACCGCTTGGTGTTTACGTATATGGGCTTGTTCATCGCCACTGGAATTCCAGCGCTTGTTTATTTGTTACCAGGACTTTCCTATTTACTTCTTGGACTCCCCTATTTGCAATACATTGGATGGATTTTCTCCGTGGGAATCTTTCTCGGAATACTCTACGGAATACAATTCGGACGATGGAATTGGAAAGTTCACCATGTGACGATTTCCTATCCAAATTTACCGCAAGCATTTGACGGACTTCGCTTTGTGCAAATCAGTGATGTCCATGTAGGTAGTTTTTTGCACCGTTACCACAAAGTTCAAAAGGCAATCGATTTGATTAACGCCCAAGATGCGGATTACGTGTTTTTCACGGGGGATTTAGTCAATAACAAAGCCGATGAAATGCATGGATGGGAATCCCTTTTCTCCTCAATCCAAGCGAAAAAAGGAAAATTCAGTATCCTCGGGAACCACGATTATGGCGATTATGTGCAGTGGAATGAACAAGACGAAAAACAGGCGAATTTAACCAAGCTTATTCGCATTCATCAGTCAATTGGATTTCAACCCTTACTGAACGACGCCGTTGAATTAGGCGATGACTGTTGGCTGTTGGGCGTCGAAAACTGGGGAAAAGCTCCTTTTCGTCAAAGCGGAAAATTAGCGGAAACCCTTTCCAAAGTCCCGGCGGATGCTTTCAAAATTTTATTGTCCCACGATCCAAGTCATTTCGATGCGCAGGTCTTGGACACAGACATCGATTTAACGTTATCTGGACACACGCACGGCATGCAGTTTGGGATTGAGCGCTTCGGGATTAAATTCAGTCCTGTGTCCTTTAAATATCCCAAATGGGCCGGATTGTACCAAGTTGGCAAGCAATATTTGTACGTAAATCGTGGATTTGGCTTCCTCGGCTTTCCAGGTCGTGTTGGCATTTATCCTGAAATCACCAATTTCACGCTAAAAAAAGCCGAAGAGTAGTCCGCTTGTAGGATTCACGCAATTTGGCTACATTTAACTAAAATTTATACTCATGACCGCTATTTACATTGTCCTCGTTGTTGCACTTGCCATCGTTTTCAGTTCCCTGCTCACCGTTACACAAGGAACGATTGCCGTAATCACCCTATTTGGAAAATACAAACGCATCCTTACACCTGGATTACGCATGAAGATTCCATTTTTGGAACAAGTGTACCGACGTATTTCCATTCAGAATCAGAGTATTGAAATGGAATTCCAAGCAGTAACCATTGACCAAGCCAACGTGTATTTCAAAAGCATGTTGTTGTACAGTGTGATGGATGCAGAAGAAGAAACGATTAAGAAAGTCGCGTTTAAGTTCATCAGCAACAAAGACTTAATGCAGGCCTTGATTCGCACCATCGAAGGATCCATTCGCGCATATGTTGCGAGTCAGAAGCAATCCGAGATTCTTGGTTTACGCCACGAATTGGTCGAAAGTGTGAAGAATCAAATTGACCACACTTTAGAAACCTGGGGATACCACTTATTGGACTTACAAATCAACGACATCACCTTTGACCAAGCGATTATCGAGAGCATGAGCAAAGTTGTGGCATCGAACAACTTAAAAGCAGCCGCAGAGAACGAAGGTCAAGCCTTGTTGATCACCAAAACGAAAGCAGCCGAAGCCGATGGAAACGCGATTAAAATCGCGGCATTAGCAGAGAAAGAAGCAGCGATGTTGCGTGGACAAGGAGTGGCGTTATTTCGTCAAGAGGTAGCAAAAGGAATGAGTGAAGCAGCGGAAGAAATGAAGCAAGCGAATCTAGACACAAACGTGATCCTTTTCTCCATGTGGACGGAAGCCATCAAGAATTTCGCTGAATACGGAAAAGGAAACACCATCTTCCTGGACGGCAGCGCAGAAGGCATGCAAAATACTATGAAGCAGATTCAAGCAATGTTATCTTCCGAACAACATAAAAAATAGATTGGTTTTTTTCCTTTGTCAAAAGGAAGAAATTACTATTTTTGCCAACCGTTACAGTTTAGCGTGTAACTCGGTCCTATAGCTCAGTTGGTTAGAGCAACAGACTCATAATCTGTGGGTCCACAGTTCGAGCCTGTGTGGGACCACCCAAGCGGGGATTTCGTTCAAAAAAGCGGAATCCCCTTTTTTATACCCTTCGGAATTCTTTGCCAGATAAGGGATTGCGGAAAATAGCAAATTTATTTTCGTGGTTCGATAATCGTCATTTTTTCGATTATAGAAAATTCCTTCTGGAAACAACAAATTCTGTATTCTTTGCTTTCTATTAAAATGAGCGCTTCCCCATATGGACGGGAGTTTCAAAGCCATCTCAATGCATTTATCTGCTGCTTTTTCAAGGTTCGATAACTGATTTTCAGAACTTCCCAATTCCGTCTCAAATTGCTGAATATTTACACGGTATTTGGAGCGGAATTTCTCAAATAACTCTTGGTCAATCTGTCCATTAACGAACCTTTCCTCAAGCGCATCTATTTTCTTTTTAAGGTTCGATATTTCCACTTGAATGGCCTTTTTATCCGAAGAATTGAGTTGTATCCTTTCGCTGAGCAAATGCAACAGCATTTTTCTTACTACAGGAGCTAAAATTGGATTGAATGAAAATCCACTAATCATCGCCTCAAACTTCTCGTGTAATACTTTCTGGCTTCTGTTATTTGCACACCCCTTTAAGTTACACTTATAGTAATACAAGCCCTTTTTCTTGACAAGATAACCCGTATAACTCGTTCCACATTCATCGCATTTAACAAATTGCTTTAATGGTAGTTCGTCAACTTCTTGTTGAATCTTGTAACCCGAATTATATTTTTCTAGGTTTTGATGGACTTTAATAAAGGTGTTTTTTGATATGAGAGGTGGATGCTTCCCATCGACCATTTCTCCTGGAATCATTTTTGACGTAATGTATCCACAATAGAAGGGATTAGCAAAGTATTGCGACAATCTCTTGGCTTCAATTTCAAAACCACGTGCATTCAGACGCTTGGCAATTTCAACCAGGGTTAAATCTTGATTCGCTTTCCATTCAAATGCTTTCTTAAGAAGTTTTCCTTTGTCATTAATGACCATTTTATGTTGATCTGCATTCTTTCCTTGATGAACGTTTGTATAACCTGTGGGAGGCATAAATGGCCAATACCCTTGTTTTAACTTTTCCACCATTCCCGTCATCGATTTATCACGACGCAATTGGTTGTCAAATTCACTGAACAGGTGATAAATTCCCTCCATGAAATTCCCTGAAGGGTCGTTATGGTCAATGGATTGGGTCACAGAAACCACTTTCACTCCACGCTGTTTTAACTCATGTGAGATAAATGCACCACTGGGTCCACTCCTACTAAAGCGATCGTAGGAATACACAATGACATAGCCGATGGATTTTCTCCGCTTAACAAAACTCAGCATTTTCTGAAATTCCTTTCGCTCATCATCCTTAGCACTTTCATAAGTACCGCCAAAGAACTCCACAATTTCAAGTCCTTTTTCTTCGGCATATTTCTTACAATGCTTCATTTGCGTATCCAAACTCGCATTGTTATCTGCTTGTTCTTTCGTGCTGACACGAGTATAGATCACTGCTTCGGTTTTGGCAACCGGAATCAATTCACTTCCTTTTGAAAATCTGCTAAATCTTTTGTCCATTGGTATGCTCTTCCATCATTATTAAACAAAGTTCTTCTATTTGCTCGAGGAGAAGATGTGCGACTTCATCTGAAATCGGTTCCTCCACTAGTTCTTGAATGTTCTTTATTGTTGGTTTTTCAAATTTATTTTTGTTGTTAATCAAGTTAAGTTCACCATATCACTCTTATCCGTTTTTCGGTTATCCGAGTGAGGTAATTAATTGCCCATTTATTTGGTGCTATTATTCAATTTTTTCAAAATGACGTTTTCAAAATTCGTGATTTTCCCATTTTGGGTAGTGACACTTATTTTTTGATATCCATTTTTTGCTATGACATCGAGAAATCGTTGTTCCATTCTGATTGTTGATTGCTCTTCAATTTCGAGGAGAAATGGCTCTCCATTGGCAAAACGAATTAGAATGGAGTCAACATCATTTCTACGCAACATTTCCAATATTTGTATTTCCGTGTTTGACAAAAATTGCAGTTTACTAGTTGGTTTATCAGGAACCCAATCCGATATCAAGGTTTGAATTGCCCTTGTAATACTAATAGAGAAGTGTGGTTTTGAAACAAACTCTTGAAAATCTTTATCCAGTTTGAACAATTCAGCGTAACGACTTGCATCTATAACGTGATATTCCCCGTCCATATTCACGATACACTTCATGGATTTTCTAAAGATGATTGTAGACAATACAGTTGTCATAAATAAATTTGGTTGATTGACTTTTAACTGATTGACCAGCTGCTCATGAGTAATGGCATTATCGTATTTCGCTTTCAATTGATCTATAATTTTTACCAATAAAGCTTGATCCATCAAAGTGATATCAATTTTCGGTTCTAATAGATTCTCCTTAAGGTTTTTAATTTTTTTAAGACTTATTCCAAGTGAGCGCATTTGCTGAATTAACTTTATCCAAACGCTCTGGGTTAAATCATATTTTCTTCTTGTCCCAGAACCTTTTACCGTTGGCAAAATCCCTTGCTTATCCCAATAGGTAGCGTCTCTCGGTGTAATCTTTAAATCGCTGATACTATACTTAGCGTCAATCAACTCTTCAATTAGATTTGGAAACTCCTCACTAAAAAGAGAATCTGTTAGGATCTGTATCTCCTCTGGGCTAATTGAATAATATTCCACATTATTTAATGACATATATGTTATTTTATCTACATTTGCAAATATAACATTATTTTTAACTGTCATGATTAAACAGAAAAAAAAATCGGAAGACCCTTCTCCGCTTCAAATGAAAGTTTGTGCTTGTGGGTGCGAAATTAAATTTCAACCAAGAAGATCAGATCAATTGCATTTGAATAGCAAGCATTATAATTATGCCTACAATCACGGTAAACGTAAAATCAAGTATGCCCAAGAAAACAGCGCCAATAAAGTAATAAGGAAGAATGATCGAATTCTTGAGAAGTACTTCAAAGTCTTCAAAGAAACTGATGCAATTCTAAATTTCGCTATAGTAAAGGCAGATGGTTTTAATGAGGGAATGTTTACAAGTATAATCGGGATAAAAAGAGGCGAAGTGGAATTAAGATTTCATGCGCTTTTCAAGTATAGTTATCGCATTTTGAAACAAGCTGACATTCGTTACATTGAAATAATTGAACTATGATAGATAAAATAAGAGTCATTCCAGCAACAGAGTTGTTTGCAACAGAAATTGGAATCAGTGGCGCCCCACTTCCCTCTAATGGTATTGGAAAAAAATTCCCAATCATAAAATACATGATTATTGGTGGAATAATCATCGGTGTCCTTAGCGTTGCATACCGACTACACAAACCTACTTTAACTATATTAAAACCAACAAAAAATGAAAACTAAGAATACAAAACAACAACATACCATTCAGCCCATCATTTCTCCTGTTCAAATAGCCTTTAAAACTGCCACAACGGCGATTTTACTTCTTACAGCAACTTGGTTAGTGGTGAAAATCAGCAAAGAAATTTTAATTGACCTAGAAGGTATGGGGTTTTAGTAAAGCCCTTATTGAAATTTTTAGCCCTACTTTCGTTGGGTAATATGTCGTTTTATTTTTTTTTACAAACTCATCGAAATTTTATCCCCGTTAAAAGCTGTTAAACAGCTTTTAACGTTGTTTAACAACCTTATACATTGTTGAATAACGTTAAGCTTAAATCCCTAAACCCATGCTTATCGGTTGATACAAGCCTTTTTCAATACAAATACGGGCAAAATCGGCTGGTGTTTTGGCATTAAGTGCTTGAAATAACTTGGAACGGATCGCATCAATACTTTTCTTTGTGACATGTAAACGAGATGCGATTTCATCACTAGTGCTACCAGAGCAGATAAGCTTAATGACAATCATTTCACGTTCCGAGAAATTGAAATGCATCATGGCTTGTTCCTTTTTTTTATTTTTTTCGGCCTTGACAAAACTGGCATCTGAAACAATACCCGTTGAGTGATTACCTCGGTAATGGACATTGAAAATGGCGTCAACCATATCTTGGATGCTACAATCCTTTTTTAGGTAGCTTTTAGCTCCCATTTGAATCAATTCAGCAACAATATGAATGTTTGAATGCATGCTAAAGATAATGACACGGATATCAGAGTTGTTGCGGGAAAGGTTTTCAAGAATTTCTTTGCCATCCATTTCTGGCATATCTAAATCTACAAGAGCAATATCGATCTTTTTCTTATTAAGTTTCTCAAAGAACTCGCGCCCATTTCCTGCATCAAATACTACTTGAACCTCGTCTTCTTCATTCAGTGCCTGGGTTAATGACTCTCGCAATAGCGTATGATCCTCAACAACAGCAACTTTAATAATCCTACTAACTTTAGGGCTGTCCTCCGTTTGATTGCTTGCTTTCATATTTGTAAGGTATTTTTATGATTACCGAACCACCTCGTTCAAAGCGGTTAAAACTTAGTTCACCATCTATGATGCTTAAGCGATGTGCCAAAGATGAAATACCTATTCCAATATTTCTATCCAATAAATAGTTGTAATCATCCTGATTGATTGCAACTCCGTCATGCTTCAAGGTTAAAACTAAGAAATCTAACTGAATTTCCAATTTCCCATCTATGAAATTTGGCTTGGCATGTTTCACCATATTGTTCATGAGTTCCGTAACAATATAATATGCCTGAATTTCAACGCGCTGTTCAATTTTGAGAGCACCCGAAATTTCACTTGTGATGATGCACGGTTTACCAATACTCCTTTCCGCCTGATCAAACATGCGCTCTAACGAACGCCACAAGCCAAACTTCAATAAATAATGTGGCAGCATTCCATTGGTAATCGCCCGAAGCTTCGTTACCGATTGATCAATCATCTCTGCCACTTCCAGCAAATCTGAAATCGTATTGGAATTGGCCTGCATATCCATTAATTGATTGGAGGTAGAAGATATTTTCTGCTGGGTCAAGGATAAGATGGATCCAACGTCATCATGAAGATTGCGTGCAATTTCTGCACGCTCATCTTCCTGGGCTTTCACCACCGCATTGATTAATTCGAGTTCTTTTTCCCGCAAGGCACGCTCATGCTCTTCTTCTAGTTTCTTACGCTTTTTGTAAGAGGAGAGAAGCACGAACACTAAACCTACAGATAATGCACTTGTAAATAAAACCGAAAAAATCAGTTGCATTAAGTTTTTTTCAATTTCCATAGAGCTAAATTGATTCCTAAATTCTGAACTATTGTGATGAAATTGTTCAAGAAAATGAGGGTGAAGGCAGTTATAAAATCCCCCTGCCTTAATTCTTTTTCATAAATTCCAAGAATAATTGAACTAACTGAACAAACAAAAAATGTAACGAGAATTATGTTGGAGAAGTTTTTTATTTCAGTATTAACTTTAAGATTTTTATAAAACTTGATTAACGAAATCACGGCAATGAATACAGTGGAGATCACATAAAATAGTTCGTCATAATTAAACCAACCATTGAGATAAATACTTTCATATATAAAAACTATAATTGGTATAAACGCAATTGGAAAAAATTGTTTTGATCCAATATTGTTCAGAAGCAAAATTAGAATAATGTACTGTGTTATATCATAAATATGCGCAATTGGACTTGGATTTTCAAAGAACCAAGGATAAACCAGCATCACAGTGTTACCTATAAAACCAACAATCAAAAAGTATTTTAAAATTTTAATTTGCTTTGTATTTTCCGTGCGATGGAGTAAAAAGAACGGAGATAAAAAGCTAATCGTTGCTAATAAATAAATAAGATAAACTAAATTTTGCATTATGAATTTAAAGAGTTCTTTTTAGGACAAAACGGAGGGCAAAGGTAACCATGCTCTATAATTAACCCGTTCTCCATGTCGTTTTCATCACTTTCTGCTCCCACAAGAACTAACACCTTTTTGCCTTCATCATTGATGGCATAATAAGTTCGGATTCCAACACAACCCTCTTGATTCAGTAATTCGATGATTTTTTCTTTTCCAAGAAATTCAGCAATCACTTCACCCGGTTGAATCGTATTACGATAGTTAGCAGTCCAGCGAGATGCATCGCTTAAAGTTACAAATTCCCCTTCATTTCCGTTAAAAGACATATTTTAAAATTTAATAGGTTAAGGATCAAAAATAGAAATATTATCGTTGTGTATTTTTTCATGTGCTTCGCAGAAAACCTTGTTACTATTGACCTTAATTGATACTCAATGCAAAGGCTCAGTAAAATTAATTAGTACATGTACTATTTTATATAGTACTTATACCTATCATTTCAATGGTAAACATACTTGAATAAATAGTACCTTTTCCATCTATCATCGTATGAAAAAATAAAAAACCATGCGAAACAAAAAGATTAAATATTACTCAGAAGAACGTTATTTTGAATTATTTGAACAGATGCTTACTTCTATACAAACAGGAAAGCGAAACCGAAATGATGGACAGCGTATTTCAAAAGGCACCTATAAAAACTACAGCGCCCTACACAAGCACCTACTTGCGTTTGCAGAAACAAAAAAAATTGAACTCCGAATTTATAATGACCTCCATTTGACGCTCAAGGAACGAACATCGGCACGTAATTACCATGCCCGTTTGTACAAACAATTCACTACCTACCTATACGGTAAAGGAATCTATGATAATTACATAGGTCTTCTGATTCGAAATTGGCGCGCGTTTTACAATTATTTAAACAAGGAACTACACATGTATGTCGGTAATTATCATTTGCAATTCTTTGTGCCCAAAGATGAAATTCCCGTAGTAGCCTTATCGAAAAGTCAGTTGTTTTCGATTATGCAGGACCCAGAAATTGAAAAAAAGATCAAGGAATATAAATTGAAAGATGTGCGTGACATCTTTGTATTTGGTTGCACCGTTGCCTTGCGTTATTCAGACTTAAAACAATTAACCAAAAGACATCTTCAAAAGAAAAACGACCATTATTACCTAGACGTTAGAGCAACTAAAACTCAAATTGAGACAAGGATGTTACTACCCTCCTACTGCACGGAAATCATTGATCGTTATATCCAACAAGGCCCTTACCTACTACCTCAAATCAGCCTCCAGCACTTCAATCGCAAGTTAAAAGATTTGGCTACCCTCCTCCCCGAGAATATTCAACTAGACAAAGTGCGCGAACGCAAAGGGAAAGTAATCATTCGACAGAAAGATGCTAAAACGAGACGTAAACTAAAGCTTTCGGATCACGTCAGCTCACACACCATGCGCCGCACCGCAATATCCATTATGCTAGAATCTGGCATGGATGAAATGTTAGTACGCCGCATCTCTGGCCATGCGCCGAATAGCAAGGAATTTTATCGTTACGTCCGCTTAGCACAACACCGCTTGGATGCCGAAACGACTCGGGTATTTAGTTTTGAGGATATGAAGGGGGAATAGTGAGGTTTGGTTTTTGTGATTGAAGGTTTGTTTGCGGGAGGTTAATTAAAGTAACAAACTGAATATTATATGTTTACAACTACCCCCACATAGACTACAGAGCACTTTTATCGTCAACTAAATACAAGTTTAATAAAAGCACTAATAATGATTTAACCATTTTGCCTGGCTACTTTTGTGCAGGTACTATTATTCTTATTCACTATCATTAATTGGCTCGTCTTTTCCAAACTGAGTTTCTCTAAAACGTTTTAAAATGTCTCTCAAAAGTTTCTGGCTATACAATTCGGACGATAATTTAATTACATTTTCTTCTTCATCTATCATTTCCTGTGTTACAGGAATTTGAACTAATTTGAAAGCTTTTGATAATTTGTCCGTCAAGATTAATTTTCGTTGTTGACTAATTCTTTGTCTAAACTCTTGTTTTAACCAATCATTCAAATACGAGTCATTTTCGTGAATTGCTCCAAAATCTGTGTCACGAGTTACAATAATTATATGCTTCTTTGTCGTTTCGGCACATTTAATAATCCATTCCCAATTAATTGCATCTCCTATAGAATTGTCGCCACTTTTTCTAGGTGGATAGCCAAGCATAAATCTTTTTAAGGCAAGACGTCTAATTGTAAATCTTTGCTTATTATCTCTATTAAGATTTATAGGTGAATTGTGCGAAAATACTTTTTGTAAAATCTTAAATACGGGGTCGTTAAGGTTCGGGTTTTTAAGAATTTTTTCAATTCTTTCCTTCAATTTTTTTTGTTGGTCGTCTATGTCTTTTTTTGATTTTTTAATCATCTCAACAGCTTTGGCGTCGGAAATAATTGCTGGCACTGAGAGGTTTACATTATTTATTTTTTTGACTTCACTTATTGATTCAAGTATGGCTGATTGCCTATTTTTCTTGTATTCCATTTCAACTTGACTTGTTGAAATTATTATTCCTTTGTGCTTTTCAATTTCTTCAAGATATTTCATAGATACATCCGTTCTTCTAATTCGATAAAAGTCGAGAAGAATATTTGTATCAATAAAAATTAATGCGTCTATTTTTACTTCTTGTTTTTTTGCCATTTTCGTTACTTAAAATAGTACATCACACACTAGTAAACAAAACTTCATTTGTCCAACCATTACGTTACGATGCGAAAGTTACATCGTTTATAAACCAAATTAACAAGAAACTAAATTTCATTTTTTTCATAGAATAGCATAAACGACACTATTCAAACAAAATTACTAGCAGAAAAATGATGTATTTAACTGTATAACAAGTAAATAGTAAAGATCAATTATGAAAGACACAATTTTTTATAATAAGTACTTATACCCTAATATATAGTGCATATACTATTAAATTTTGCTCCAATAAAGCGCTTGTTATTTAATTGATTTAACGCCACGTCTATTGTCATACTGAATAGAGCAAGAAAATATTCCGTGATATCGCCTTGCACAACAAAAACTAGACACCAAAACGCCCCGTTTATTTAGTTTTGAGGTTACGAAGTGCTGAATTCCTGTTGTTTTCCCAGATTTCCCCTGGGTTTTTCCTGAATTTCCATAGAATTCCCTTGATTTTACCGCAATATTCCAGTTTTTTCCTGGAGTGAAAGTTATTTTACTTGAACTTTCGGGTAATTTTATTTTGTTTTGAGAGAAAAATCTTTTTTAACAACTGAAAGATTCTAGGATAAACTGCTTAGAATTATCGAATGTAGGTCATTTAACCCTAGAACTCTATCAATAACTGATAATATTCAGGGGAAGCTTACCAATTGAATTACTTATTTCATCACATTATAATCTCTAAATTGTTGTTGAAATCATTTCAATAGCCCACATTTATATTGCATAACGCCGAAATAATTTCAATATTAATGGTTAAAAATCCACTTCTTCTAAGATAGAATCTCCAAAGTATTTTTTCCGATTAGATATTCTTCCTCGAATAAAAGTATATTTGAACAGCCAATCATCTTTAGTTTTTACAGTAAGATTTTCAATTTCCTCAACACATTCCCTTTCAATTTTTGGAATGGGAGATGGGTAAAAGAATTTCTTGTGTATAAATGAAACTTGGAAATTCCTCAGGGGTAATTCCCCTAATTCACTGAGCGTTGAAATTACGAACGAAGGAATCTTGTCCGAATACGTCAAATCATTTGACTTTAACACATATTTTTTTTTAATCATTAATGATGATGAATCACTGCTGATAGTTATAATTTGGTTTTTGCTTAAAATCTTTAAAGTATCATATAACCATGTTTTAAATTTCTGATCATTGAGGAATTCAGTATTTGTTTTTTTTTTTTCGCTGCAGCTTAGTATACCAAAAGAAATCAAAACGACAATAATGAAAAGTGTTTTTTTATTTTTCGTCATTTCAATTAAATTTAGTCGGACTTTCCTTTTTTTCACCTCTATTTCCTTGCAAGTTCGTAAATAATGTCTTTCCGATAATTTTAGTTGCAGTAATTTGGTAATTAGTTTTGTCGTAATTCCATTTCGCGACATTAACTCCACCATTAAATCTCGTCTGATATTGAGTTAAAATGCTCTTGGAGTCAGAGTTCCAAGTGTAACCCCGGTGAGAATTAGAAAATGTTGTGGAAATTAAATCTAAACCATCCCAAGAATCTGCGCCTCCTGAAAAGTCACTATATCCAGCCTTACCTTTTGAATATCCAATTGCATTAATCGCTGCACCAATTGCAAATTTAGAATTTTGTTGAGTCGCGCTTTTGCTAATGAAATCTGTATATCCAACCTGTGTGGCACCTTGAGCGAATGTGTTATTATACATAGTGACATCCTCTAATGTCTTTAATTCATTTGAACCACCCTCTGATAGAAAATTCATTGTTACATTACCAATAGCATAGGATTCCATCTTTTCCCCACCCGATTCTTGATGTATGACAGCGCCGAATGCTATTAGTTGTTCTTGACTTACCCCTAATGACTTACTAAATTGATTTGCTTTTCCTGAATTCAAACGTAGTTCTTTTTCTCGTTTTGTTCCTTTGGTTTGGTCATACATTGCCCTTTGAACATATTTTGCAACTTCCTCAACATCACTGCTGTAAATCACTCTTACTTCTGTACTTTTACCTATTTTACCTATGTAATTTCCATCTGAGGTATAAAAACACTGTAGGCCTTCAAGTTCTATAGCATGGATTACTTTATTTTCTGAAAAAGCATACGGGCTATTTTTAGGAAATCTTTTTGATAGTGGGTCTTTCGAAATGAACCTACCAAGTAATGGTTCTTGCATTCTGAACTCATAACTTACGATTTTTCCCATACCATTCACCTCATCATCCTTCTCCTGATTCTGAAACCCATACCTATACCCACCACTCACCGTTCTACCATCCAATTCCACACCGAACGGGCTGTAATCGGAGCATGTTCGTATACCGACACGATGTGAATGTGTTTTCATGTTACAACTTAATTGTCAGTGTTATACAGGATGCGTTTTTCTCATCGATTTGTTCTATAAAGAGTCAAAATCTAAACAAATATACATGTAATAATTAAGTGGTTTCTTGCTTGAATCTGTACATCTTACATTCTAAACTACCAATTTTCAACCGCTTTACATGACTAAAATTGATTTAATTTTTGACTTATTCTTTCAGTTATTGCCGTACATGTACTAAATATAATAGTACTTGTACCCCGAAATTTGCATTTTTAAAGCGATTAATCTTCTTTTAAAACACGCTGAATCCCTTATTTTAAATAGGATAAGTGCACATGCGGTGAAGTTTTTGATGACCTAAAAACCAAAAATAGGCATTCAATTGTGTTGTAATTTGCCTGTCGTAAAACGCAACTTTTGAATCGTTACCTATTTTTCGTTTTTTGCATGAGTCTATGTTCCATTTCATTCGCACAAAGTGTAACTAAATTGCCTTTTCCGAATGAGGATAGTGTTCTAACCTCATTCTTAAGGTCATGCGATTCAATGACATTTAGTCGAACGAACGAATTTCAGTCACTGCGAGATTCACTCATGGTGAAATTAAACTTCCTCGATTTATTGAAGTCTTTACCAAAGGAAATGAATGGCAGACTTTCCGCTACAGACGAATTTGGGCTATTAACAACTTATGTGAATCCGAATTCAACCAGTCCGATGCACGTATTTCGCACAGAAGGAGATTTCAATCTTCCTTTATTGGGCTTGCCACTTCAAATGAGTTTTCGCTACTCCACATTCCAGAATCCAATTGGCGTGAACAATTACTTCAGGCTGCATTTCGATCCTTCTTATGCTAAACAATTGGCGCTATCGAAAAAAAATGAGGCTTTGCAAAAAATGAATGAGGTTCAAAGTACGATTGAAAATCAGCAAAAAATCGCTCAAGGAAAACTTGGGATGGCTGAAGTTTACTTGCTGCAACAAAAGGAACAATTGAGCAATAGTTCCAAATGGAAAGAATCGATGGAAAAGCAATTGAATGAAATTCACACACGAATTGACCATGAAAAGTCTGATAGTGTGCGACATCAATTGGAAATTCAAAAAGATAGTTTGGAACGAAAGGCTGAACTTCTGGACAAACAAATCACATCCTGTCAGG
>Ga0102875_1000194_pt1 | contig 25176 bp, 22 predicted proteins | sample Colrivmet1547B02_FD_78185 | JGI IMG/M metagenome (GOLD analysis project Ga0102875, IMG submission 78185) | Estuarine microbial communities from the Columbia River estuary - metaG 1547B-02 | ecosystem: Environmental > Aquatic > Marine > Intertidal zone > Estuary | place: USA: Columbia River... | reverse complement strand
TAACTCAAACAATAAAGGAGGAAATGGTGGTTCCGGTATTGTAATAATTAAATATTCCGGTACTCCAAGAGCTATTGGTGGAACTATCACTCAAGCTGACGGTTTTACAACTCATACCTTTTCTACCGTAGGTACTTCTAATTTTATTGTAAATGGTGGCGGTGCAAACGGGGTATGTTTAGGAAATTCAAAAACATTAGCAAATGCAACTCCAAATGGAGTTTGGAGCTCAAGTGATTCGACTATAGCCTCTATCAATTCGACAACAGGTGAAGTTACAGGAAATCAATTGGGAAGTTGTGTTATTACGTATTCAGTTACAGAACCAACTACGGGTTGTGTCTATTCCTCTAATATCAATTTTATTGTCGCCAATCCTCCTTCAATTACTGCAGTAAGTAGTGGTGTAACATGTGCAGGAGCTCCAGCAATCATTACTGCAACTCCAAGTGTTTCAGCAGGATCAATTATTAGATGGTATGATGCCGCTACAGGTGGTAATTTATTATATACAGGGGCAACATTCACTACTCCAGTTTATACTCAAAACGTAAGTTACTATGTAGAGGTAAACAATTTTGGATGTTCGAGCGTTCGTAGAGAAGTACCTGTTACAATAGTTCAACCAACCACAGGAATTCAAACATTATGTCTAAATTCAACAGTTACTTTATCCAATCCAACCAGCGGAAACAATGGGGTTTGGACAACAAGTAATCCTGATATTGCATCTGTAAATGCCGCAACTGGTGTTGTTACCGGTTTGTCAGGTGGTAATGTAGTGATTACTTATACAGTAGCTACAGGAACAGCCTGTCCTGCAAACTATAATTTAACTGTAGCCGCTTTAACACCAATTAAAGGAAATGGGGTAAGTACTCCTCTTCAAGTATTGGTTGTAGCTGGCGGCGGTGGCGGTGGCTCAAATATGGGCGGCGGCGGCGGCGCAGGGGGTGTAATTTATTCTTCAAACGTTGTTTTATCACCTAGTACAACTACTTACTCTATAATAGTAGGTGCTGGCGGTGCTGGTGCTCCATCTGGAGGAAATGTTAGAGGAATAAGCGGAAGTAATTCTAGCTTTAATGGTATTGTAGCGATTGGTGGTGGCGGTGGCGCAACTGGTTATAATTATAATTCTGCTCCTGCTGGTATTGGTGGAAGTGGTGGAGGTGCTTCAGGTTCTGGCGGTGTTGGTAATCCAAATAATGGAGGTAGAGAAGCAGCTGGAACTCCAGGTCAAGGATTTGCTGGTGGTGCCGGTACAGGAGAATGGTATCCTGGTGGTGGAGGTGGAGCTGGCGGTGCTGGTTCTAGTCGACCTGCCAATGGGGGTCCAGGTGTTCAATATACAGCCATTAGCCCTTTCTTTTGGGGCGGTGGTGGCGGTGGCGCAGGTCATAGCGGCGCAGCCGGAAATGGTGGTAACGGTGGTGGTGGTGGAGCATCGGGTAATAACGGTGCCGTTGGAGGCCAAGGTTTAAACGTAGGAAGAAATGGATTAGGTGATGGAAATCCAGGTGGAGATGCTGGAGCAAATACTGGTGGAGGTGGTGGTGCAGGTCCAATTTCTGCTCCTAATAAAGGAGGAAATGGTGGTTCTGGAATCATAATTATTAAATATTTAGGTACTCCAATCGCGGTTGGGGGTACTATCACGCAATCGGGCGGTTATACTACTCATACCTTTACCAGTGTTGGTACGAGTTCATTTATCATTACTAATGGCGCAACTGGTGGAGTATGTTTAGGTAATTCTACTTTGTTAACAAATGATACAGCTGGTGGAACATGGAGTTCAAGCGATTCAACGATAGCAACTGTTGCTGCTAATGGATTGGTAACAGGAAATCAATTGGGCACTTGTATTATTACTTATACTTTAACAGAACCAACTACAGGTTGTGTAAATACATGGAATATTAATTTTATAGTTTCAAACCCACCTACAAATCCAGCTATTACAAGTACAATTGTATGTGTTAATAGAAGTGCCTCAATAACGGCTTCTTCAACTAGCCCAGGCCAATCTTTTAGATGGTATGATGCTGCTACAGGTGGTAATTTATTATATACTGGTCCAACATTTACTACTCCAGTTTTTACTCAAAACGTAAGTTATTTTGTAGAAGTTAATAGTTATGGTTGTTCTAGTCCTCGGACAGAAGTTCCTTTAACTACAGTACTTCCAACAGCAGGACCTGCAATTGTTTGCGTTGACTCAACAATACAATTAACCAACCCAAGCACTGGTGGTGTGGGTACATGGACAAGTAGTAATTTGAATGTTGCCACTGTTAATCCTAATACGGGAGTAGTTACTGGAGTAGGAGCAGGCGGTAGTGCAGTAATTTCTTATACTTATCCAACAGCAACAACGTGCCCGGCAACCTATAATGTAACTGTAAATGCAGTTCTACCAATCACAGGTGTAGGGGTTAGTTCAGAAATACAGGTATTGATCGTTGCTGGTGGCGGCGGTGGCGGTTCAGACATGGGCGGTGGCGGTGGCGGTGGCGGTGTCATCTACAATCCAACAGTTTATTTACAAGCATCTAGCACTCCCTACTCAATTGTAGTAGGAGCTGGAGGAGCAGGTACTCCCAATGGTACAAATAATCCAAGAGGTTCTAGTGGTTCCAACTCTACCTTTAATGGCTTAGTTGCTATTGGTGGTGGTGGAGGTGCAAGTACCCATAATAGTAATCTTTCTCCTGCTGGAAACGGCGGTAGTGGTGGAGGTGCATCAGGCGGTGGTACTCCAGCCAATGGTTATGGTGGAGCACCTGGTTTTGGCACAACAGGACAAGGAAATAACGGAGCCGACGGAAAGGGAACATGGTGGCCCGGCGGTGGTGGTGGTGCTGGTGGTCCTGGTTTAAGTCAACCGGCAACTGGTGGTCCTGGTATTCAATATCCTGCTATAAGTCCTTATTATTGGGCTGGCGGCGGCGGTGGATCCGGTTATTCAGGTGATGGTGGTAATGGCGGAATCGGCGGCGGCGGCGGTGGAGCTTACTCCTATACTCAAGGAGGAGTAGGATTAAATAATGGTACCGGCGGTCAGTACGGTAACAATACACCTGGTGGAAACGCTGGAGCCAACACCGGTGGTGGTGGTGGTGGTGGTGCCCATCATACTTCAAATAATAAAGGAGGAAATGGTGGATCAGGAATTGTTATTATTAAATATCAAGGATATCCAAGAGCGGAAGGCGGAGTGATATCCGTTGCAAATGGGTATACCACCCATACTTTTACTACAACTGGTGCCAATACATTTAAGTTATTAGGTGGAGGAACTGGTGGAGTTTGTATTGGAAATACGGTAACATTAAATAATGCAACTGTTGGTGGAGTTTGGAGCTCAAGTAATTCTAGTATTGCCTCTGTAGATGCTACTACAGGTGTAGTTACAGGGGTTAGTGTAGGTACTTGTTCGATTACATATTCTGTTACAGATCCTACGACTAGTTGTATAGCTTCCTCAAGTATATCGTTTATTGTAGCTAACCCTCCTACAATATCTTCAACTACAGGATCAGTAACTTGTGAAGGTTATAGCGCAGTGATTACAGCGAACTCAACTAGCCTCGTGCCTACTTTTAGATGGTATGATGCCGCGGTTGGTGGTAATTTATTATATACAGGAAGAACTTTTACAACTCCTGTATTTACCTCTAATGTAAGCTATTATGTAGAGATAGAAAGCTATGGATGTACTAGTGCTTCGCGAACTGAAGTTCCCGTTACTGCAATTAATGTTGCTATTGCATCAAATAATTCTGGTTACAACTCTCCTGGAATTTGTTTGGGAGGATCGGTTACGTTTACTGCTTCCGGAGCTGCTTCTTATGTTTGGGAAACGAAAGCCGGGCCTTTAGATGCCGTAGCAACTACCTATAAAGTAGCTGTTGGGCTGCGAAGATTAAGAAGCGCTTATACTGGTGCTGCGATACGTTTAAGAAGAGCTACTGACAATGCAGAATCAGATTTTGGTTTTGTAGGAAATGATCTAGATAAAGATGCGATAAGTACTTGGTTAAATGGAGCTGATGGATATTGTGTGAAGCTTTATGATCAATCGGGTAACAACAATTTTATGGATTCAAGAGCTGTTAATCAACAACCAAAGTATTTGGCAAGTAGCAGTAGCATGAATAATAAACCTGTTTTAAGTTTTACTCCTAGTCAAACATTAAAAACTGCTTATAATATTAATAACCCATACACAGCTACCATTGCAGCTAGATATTCTGGAAATGTTAAGGGTAGATTATTACAAGCAAATAATAACTGGCTTGTAGGTTGGTATAATGGTAATAAGGGATCAGCGCATTTAGATGGATGGATTGCGAATGGTATAGGTGGTGCTGCAGGTCTAACCCCTTATATTTATACTGCAACAGGAACAGGCAGTGCTTCTGCGCTTTATGAAAACTCTACCAATATTACTACAAACCCTACAGGTGGGTTAAACCCTCCATCAGGGATTAATATCAACTTCCCTTATGAAACTTCTGATTGTGAAGTTGGAGAAATTATGGCTTTTAGTTCAGTGCTTTCTTCGGCTGATAGAGAATTAGTAGAAAAAAATTCGGGTGCTTACTATGGCATATATGGTAATTTAGCTAGTACTGCAAGCGTAACGGTTAGTCCAATAGTGACTACGACTTATGTTTTGAAAGCAACCTCCTCAACAGGTTGTGTGGTACGTAGAGAAGTTACCGTTGTGGTCAACCAGGTGCCTACTCCTACAGTTTTAGCTATTGGAGGTGGTGGTTATGTAGGCCTGAATCAAACCAATACTTTAACCAATTTAACAACTGGCGGACAGTGGTTTAGTAGTAATCCTAATGTATCTCCAATAGACATTAATACTGGTGAGGTAAGTGGTTTAACGCTTGGCTCAACTAATATTTCCTACACAGTTACCAATAGTCTTGGTTGTTATGCCGTTGCTAACTTAACTCTAAAAGTTGAAAAACCGGCAATGAATAAAAATGGTAAGGTTTTGGTTACCTCATTGGTAAGTAGAAATGGTGCAATTGGTAGCGCCGGTATGACTCCTAATGGGGAGCGTGTTTATTTAGAGCCAGATGGCTTAACAGCGGGATCGGCATCAACGAGTGCATTGGCTATTAAGACGGCATATCCTGGTTCTGCAGATGGTATTTATTGGATAGACATCCCTGGAGTTGGACCTACACAAACCTATTGTTTAATGAATAGTATATACAATGGTGGAGGTTGGATGTTGGCTATGAAGGCGACAAGAGGGACTACTTTTAATTATGACGCTAACTATTGGACTACCAATAATACTTTAAATCCAGCGAATGTGAATCGCAACGATGGTGACGCTAAATTTCCCTCCATGAACGCCTATTTAGGAAAAGATATGATGGCCTTGTTTCCTGACATACCAAATACAGGTAATGAAAGTGGAAGTATTGATGGATTAACCAATTGGAGTTGGTTACAAAATAATTTCAATGGAAGTGTTAGAATTTCGATGATTAATTTATTTTCGACTGTTAATAATAAATTTATTGGAGATGCCGCGAACTTTGATGGTAAAGGAACCGCATTTTCAGGGCAAACAGATGTTCGCTTTTATGGATACAATTACACAGGAAATGCCGGCGCTAAAGTTCGATGGGGATTTGGTTGGAATGAAAATGGTGGAGGATTATATCCAAATGGAGATCAAGGGTCTAATGACGTATCAGGTGGTATAGGAATGGGTGGTTTTGGAAGTTATTCAGCTGGAGACAGAATCAGTTGCTGCCAAAACTCAACTGGTATTAATAGAACTGCTAGAGTAGAGATTTATGTACGTTAATAAACTGTTTGTACGTAATTTATAGTTTAATTACATTATATACAAAAAGGTAAAAAAGCAGTTTTTTTTACCTTTTTGTATTAATATCAATTCGATACATTTTAATGATTATTTCTTATTAATTTTATTATGAAAAAAGATATTTTTATTATTCTAATTATTAACAGTTTTTGCTTCCCAAGCGCAACATTCTTTTTTTCGCATGACCAATAATTATTTACTTCCTTCAGCTCCTTTTCAAGTACCAGTAATTATTACCAATGGCTTAATATTAAATTTGGACGCTGGAAGTTCAGCAAGTTATTCGGGGACAGGAACCACTTGGACTGATTTAAGTGGAAACAATAATCACGGGAGTATAATAAGTGGTGTAACCTACAGCAGTACTGATGGAGGTAGAATGGTTTTTGACGGAACTAGCAATAATAGGGTTCAAACCAATTTTTTCCCAAACTTTTCAGACTTTACCGTGTGTGTTTGGTTTAAGGACAATGGTTCTTCGGCTTATGGCCGGTTAATGGACAAAGATTTTATAAACGGGTTTTGGCTGGGACGAAATGGCGGCGTTGCAAATTCATGGAGTGGAGGAATACAAGAGGCGGGTGGTCCTTATGGTATATTTATAACCTTGCAAGATGCCCAGTGGCATTTTATAGTTTCTACAAGATCTGGTACAACGCATACTATTTATGGTGATGGTATTACTAATAAAGTATTTAACACGGTTACAAATACTCCTCTAAGTACTAAAAGAATTGCACTGGGAGGTTGGAGTGATGGTGGTACAGCAAGTCAAGTGCTAAAGGGCAGTCTGTCGCAAGTGTTTGTTTATACAGGGCGTTAAGCGAAGCCGAAATCCTACAAATTTTTGATGCAACTAAATCTAGATATGGATTTTAATTCAAATTTAAAAAATGAAAAAGAAATATTTTTTAACAATATTAATACTTTTAGCATTCAGTTTTGTAGATGCCTATGCCCAACATTCCTTTTTTCGTGGAACTAATAATTATGTTGTACCTGTAGTGGTAACTCAAGCGCCACCTGTAATTACCGGTGGTCTAGTGCTTAATTTAGATGCTGCAAGTACTACAAGTTATTCTGGAACTGGTACAACATGGTCTGATATTAGTGGTGCTAATAATCACGCAACACTAGCTGGAAATCCTACTTTTACTGCTGCATCGCCTAGTTATTTTACTTTTAATGGAGGAAATAATGCCAATGTAAATTTTGCATGGACAACTGATTTTACCTGTAGTTTTTGGATTTACCCGATCAGTGCCCCTGGAGGGGGATATTCTAGGATAGTAAGTACCGCTCCTGGTGATAACTTTGAAATTGCAATAAATAGTAGTAATCAATTGAGTTATTACTCCCCAACGGTTGGCTGGCAAGGTAATTTTACAACAATTACAAGTGCTGCATGGAGCCAAGTTGTTTTTGTAAAAGTAGCAGGAAATCTTTCTATTTATGTAAATAATACTTTAGTAAGATCAACAACTCTTGGTGTCAGCCCTGGAACTAAAATATATTTAGGTCAACGATATCAGTCTAATGAAGGCTCGAACGTTCGAATAGGGAGTTTTTTACTCTATAATTATGGTCTTTCAGCTACTAATGTTTCTTCCAATTGGATGTCTCAAAAAGCTAGATTCGGGTATTAATTACCAAGAAAACAACTTTAACGTTTGTTGAATTTCAAATAAATCCTCTTTTTAATTTTCTTAGTAACTTTATTAGTAATTTTATAAAAAAAAATCATGAAAAAGAATTTTCTATTATTCGTACTTTTAATCTCAACTTCAATTGCTATGAAAGCCCAAAATAACACTACAATCTACCAGTTTAAAGTAGAAGATTTATCTGGCAAAACTTTTGATTTTGCTTCTTTAAAAGGAAAGAAAATCTTAATTGTAAATACGGCGTCAAAATGTGGGTATACACCGCAATATGAGCAATTAGAGGCGATTTATAATAAATATAAAAATAAAAACTTCGTTATAGTAGGTTTCCCTGCCAATAATTTTCTTTGGCAAGAGCCAGGAACCAACGCTGAAATAGCTACTTTCTGTCAAAGTAAATACGGAGTAACTTTCCCAATGATGGGTAAAATTTCTGTTAAAGGAAAAGACATGCATCCTATTTATCAATTTCTAACTCAAAAGAAATTAAACGGGGTTTTAGATTCTAAAGTAGAATGGAATTTTCAAAAATACCTAATAAACGAAAAAGGTGAACTAGAACAAGTTTATATGTCTGGGGTTAAACCTAATGATGAAAAAATAATAAACTGGATAGAAAAGTAATTATTCCAAAAGCAATTGCATAAATACAGAGTCCAACCAACGATCAAATTTATATCCTGATTCCTTGATTATTCCCACGGTTTTGAAACCAAATTGCTCGTGAAAAGTTATACTGCTTTTGTTTTCTGAATCAATAACTCCGATCATAGTATGCAAACCCTGGGATTTTGCCAATTCAATTAATTTAGCCATTATTAATTTACCTATGCCTTTTCCTGATTCATCTGGAGAAATATAAACCGAATGTTCTACTGTGAATTTATAGGCCTCACGAAAACGAAAATCACTGTACATCCCAAAACCAACCAGTTTTCCATCGCGTTCAGCAACTATTACCGGAAATCCTTTATTGATTTTATCGTCTAATATCGTTTTTTGAGTTTCAAAATCCCTAGTTTTATAATCGTATAAAGCCGTCGAATTAAGAATATTAAAGTTTATAATATCTAAAATGGATTGGGTATCTTTAAATTCGTAAGATCTAAGAAGGATTTGCATTTGGTAAAATTGTTTCTCAAAAATAATAAAACTATTTGTAGTTTCTAGCATAAACCTTTACAACTTTGTACCTTTGCATTCTAATTTGAACCCAATAATGATTTATCCAAAAATACCCTTAGCGCAAAGCATAATTGAAATTTGTCTCGCTCAAGGACTAAATCATATCGTAATTTCTCCAGGTTCAAGAAACGCACCATTAACAATTGGCTTTGTAAATAATCCGAAATTTACTTGTTACAGTGTCGCTGATGAAAGAAGTGCCGCTTTTTTTGCGTTGGGAATTGCGCAGCAAACAAAAAAACCAGTCGCTTTGGTTTGTACGTCTGGATCGGCATTATTAAATTATTATCCCGCTTTTGCTGAAGCTTTTTACAGTCAAATTCCGTTGGTGGTAATAAGTGCCGATCGGCCTTTAGATAAAATTGATATTGGCGACGGCCAAACCATTCGTCAAGAAAATGTATTTCAAAATCATTCTTTATACAATGCCAATTTAGTTGAAGGAGCTTCATTTGAAAATGATCTTAAAATCACCAAAGCAATTCATCATTCTATAATAAATAAAGGTCCTGTGCATATAAATGCCCCTTTTGAAGAGCCTTTGTATGAAACTGTAAATGCACTTTCTATAAACGTCGAAACTTTCGCTATTGCAAATGATACTCCTACCGTTGAATTGTTAAATTGGGATGAATTTGCTACAATTTGGAATTCATCAAAAAAGAAATTGGTACTTGTTGGTGTAAATGATCCAAATTCTATCGATAATTCAATCGTTGACTTTTTAGCAAATGATACTTCTGTTGTGGTAATGACGGAAACGACATCTAATTTTCATCATCCTACTTTTATAAATAACATAGACACTATAATTACTCCATTTTCACAATCTGAATTTGAAAATTTCCAACCGGATATATTGGTTACTTTTGGCGGAATGGTAGTTTCAAAAAGAATAAAAGCGGCTTTACGAAAATACCAACCAAAACACCATTGGCACATAGATTCTCTGAGGGCTTACAATACTTACGGATGTTTAACGGAACATTTTAAAATTTCTCCAAATGTTTTTTTCAGCCATTTTATTCCATTAGTAGAACCTATTGAAAGTGACTATTTTGCTAATTTTGAGTCTATAAACCAACTTAGAAAAGATAAAACGGCAAATTATTTGTCAAAAATAACTTTTTCAGATTTTAAAGTTTTTGAAAAAATAATTCAGAGTTTACCATTAAATTCTCATTTGCAAATTGGTAATAGTTCAGCTATTCGTTATGCGCAATTAATCGATATTCACCCGTCAATTGAGGTTTTTTGTAATCGAGGAACAAGCGGAATTGACGGAAATACCTCTACCGCTATTGGCGCGGCTGTAGCCAATGACAAACCAACCATTTTAATCACCGGCGATATTAGTTTTTTCTACGATTCTAATGGATTGTGGAATAATTACATTCCTAAAAACTTCAAAATTATTTTAATTAATAATGGAGGAGGAGGGATTTTTAGGATTTTACCTGGACATGATGAAACTCCTGTTTTTAATACTTTTTTTGAAACTTCCCATTGTTTAACTGCTGAAAAACTAGCTAAAATGTATGATTTTGATTATGCAATTGCAAGTGATGAATATAGCTTAGAATCAGGAATCAAGAACCTTTATTCTAATAATACTAAGCCTTTTATTTTAGAAATTTTTACCCCAACTCGTGAAAACGACAAAGTTTTATTACAATTTTTTAAAGAGTTGATTTAACTCCAAATTGCAAACATTCAATTTTGTACCTTTGGCCATTAGAAAAGTAGAATAATGATTGAAATAGGAAAATACAATACGCTCACCATATTAAGAGATACAAAAGTTGGTTTATTTTTAGGAAATCCACAAGAAGATCCTGAAGGAATAAATGATATCCTTTTGCCAAATAAATACGTTCCAAATAAATTTGAAATTGGTGATGAATTGACAGTATTTGTTTATTTAGATCATGAAGAACGTCCAGTTTCTTCAACACTTGAACCTTATATTCTTTTAAATGAATTTGCGCTTTTACGTGTTAATTATGTTAATCAAATTGGTGCATTCATGGATTGGGGAATGGAAAAAGACATTTTAGTTCCTTTTAAAGAACAAGCTCGCCCAATGGAAAAAGGAAAACGCTATTTGGTTTATCTTTATATGGATGAAAAAACAAATCGATTAGTAGCCTCAAGTAAAACCAATCAATTTTTAAATAATGACCATTTAACAGTTGAAAAAGGCGAAGAAGTTGATCTAATTGTTTCTCATATTACAGAAATAGGAATAAACGTAATCATAAACGAACAACACAAAGGCTTAATTTATAAAGATGAAGTTTATGACGATTCCATTCGAACTGGAGATCGATTACGTGGTTATATTAAAACCATTCGTCCCGATAATAAAATAGATGTTGCACTTCAAATCCAAGGTTATCAAAGTATTGAGCCCAATGCTCAATTAATTTTAGAAGAATTAAAAGCCAGTAGAGGTTTTTTAAGATTGACCGATAATTCTCACCCTGAGGACATTAAAACGGTTTTGAAAATGAGTAAAAAAACCTTTAAAAAAGCCATTGGTGCACTTTATCGAGAAAAAGTAATCGAAATTAAGGAAGATGGAATTTATTTATTGAAAGAATAATTATTCGGGATCAGAATTAAATTAAACTACTTCAATATTGGTGTTTATGTTTAGCAACTCTTCAAGGAAAATAGCTTCTTGATCTGGTGAAATATAGATTTCATCGTACTTATTAAAATAAACAATAAGTCCCTTAGTATTTAAAGCAGGTTTAAAGGTTACAGGTACAATTAAACCCGAATGATGCTCTATTTTTCTAATCGTGTTAATGTTAATTCTCCCTCGAAAAGGTCCTGAGTTAAAAACTATAATTTCCTCTTTGATGCAGTATTTTGTATCCAATAATATCCAAATAATCGTTGCTACAATACCAATCATTATTGCATTAAAAATATAAATTGAAGGCTCTTCTGCCTTTGGTTTTTTAATAAATAGGATCACAGTAAGTCCAAAAGCTATTACCCACATTATTGCATTTAAATACCGATTCTTTGAAGAAACAAACGTTTTCATTTTAGAAGGATTTTGTAAGTGATAAGGCAATTCCACTACTAGGAGGAACAAATCGACAAACGCCACCTGCGCAAACTAAACCACCACGTTGTCTTCCATAACTCAATGCAATTCTTGAACTCCCTTTGGTATAAGCAGTTCCTAGATTGTAAAAATGAATCCTAAATTGATCACTCACATCATCAATTAGATTGGAGTGTTTATCAAATCCATAATTATACATGTCGGAAACGTAAAACGACCAATTTAAATTATGACTATATTCCAACATTAATGCCGCCCAATTTTTTCTATCTGAATTTGCCCACATATGTTCTGCAGCAATTTTTATAGATTTAGTAGTAGTTAATTTATAAGATATTTCGGGTGCTATAATAAATGAATTTACTTGAACATTTAATGAAGCGGCTATCAATTGATGATCGTAATATTGATTGATAATAACTAGACTACCTTGTAAATTTGGATTAAATTTTTTGGTGATTTCAAAATTATAATCTGAAAAATATTTTTTTCCAGAAGCAAAAAAATCTGTTTTATAATCTGGTGGATATAAGATGTAATCTCCTTTTAGGTTAAACCAATTGGAAGCATTTAAAGCAATTTTTGTTCCGTATTTTCCTCCAAGTAAAGAGCCTTTCCTAAATTCGTAGAAAAAATCAATTTGACCTCCAATTTCACCCGCTTTTGCAATTCCGTTTTCAGAAACTATACTCACGCTTTTTTGAGCTTGAAAAACATAAATATTCGCTAAATTAGAATGATGTTGCTTCGTTAAACTTGGAACAAAATTCATCATTCGGTCATTGTAAGCTATACTGGTTTGTTCAGGTGAAAATACTTCGGGATTTCTTTCAGATAGAAAATTCATATTTTCAATTCTCCTTAATGTTACATCTAAACCAACTCCTTTTTTGGTATAACCAAAATTGGTAAGTAAAGCACTTCCTGGTTTTACAAACGAATTGCTAATTTTTATTGGATATAAAATTGCATCTTCTGATTTATAATTGTATTCAGAATTTAAATAAAAAGAGTCGTGGCTATAATTAAATCTACCTGCAAATGAATTAGTAAGTTCTTTAAAATTAGGGTTTAAAATAATTGTTTTATCTTCTCTTCCAACATAGGAAAGTCCTACAGATAAATCAGATTTTGTCATTTTTAAAATACCTGACAGGTTAATATCAGAATTAAATCCATAAATCGTTCCTTTTCCAACATCAAATCCTGTTCTTTGATTTCCATAAAGACCTGTAAAAGATAAGTTTTCTGTAGGGCGCAATACGATTTTGCCACCTCGAATAGCATTATTAATCCCTAATGATCGATCTTCCCAGCTTCTTAATAATAGTCCGCTTCCAAATTGTTCGTAAAAATATCCTGCGGTTAAATCTATTTTTTCAGTTTTATAATTTAAATAATAGGTTCCTAAGCTAGTTTTTTCATATTTTGGGTTGAAATTTAAAAGTGATTTTGGAGCATAAGATTCTGCTTGAATTCCTGCAGTCCACTTGCCGTAATTATAGTTTAGCAATAGATAATTATTTGATCTAATAGGTTGTTCGGGATGATTTATTTCTCTTTCAACATCATTTAAATACCATTGAGAATTAGATTCAAAACCGCCAAATAATCTGCCTTTAGTTTTTTCTTTCTTTGAATCAGTTTGAGAAAATATTGAAATTGAACTACAAATAGCAATCAGGAAAATATATTTTTTCATAATTATAAATTTTTTAATTTTTCAAAAAATTCACTTTCTCCTCCAGGAGAATGTCCATTTTGAGTGTAAATAATCTCATTATTTTTAACCACAAGTAGATAAGGAACATTGGCAATTGATAAACTCCTTTTAAATTCTTGATTGCTATCTATTAAAATGGTGTAATCCCATCCTTTTCCATTAACCATTGGTTTTACCCTTTTTTCAGTTCTTGAATCATCAACTGAAACAGCAATTAATTCTACATTTATTTTTTGCTTCCAATCGCTATATACATCGTTTATAGCATCCAATTCCTGAATACAAGGTGCGCACCATGTTGCCCAAAATGAATATACATAAAGAACATCTTTTTTCTGAAAATCTAAATTTGAATTAACCAATTCACCTTTAAGGTTTTTTAATTTAACATTAGGAAGTTGGTGTTGCGCATAAGCTACTAAGTTGATAAAAGATAATAGAATTAATAGTGCTTTTTTCATGTTTTTGGCGTATTTGTGATTTAACTTTGCAAATAAAGAATAAATATTGTATTTATTTTAAAATAATTAGTTTATTTGTAGTATTAATTAATTTAAACTCCTTAATATGAAAAAATTACATTTATTATTTGCCTTGTTAACTTTCGGATTATTTATTTCTTGTAGTAAAGATAATAATAATGCTGGTGATGGTGGATCTACTATTCAGTCAATTACAATTACTTCAAGCACAACAGATGCCTACATTGGAGATAACATCCAATTTACCGTTAAAGGGAACAATAATGCAGATGTTTCAACTTCTGCAGTTATTTATGTAAATACTGCGCCACTTGTAACTAATTCTTTTGCGCCAACAGCCCCAGGAACACTTTCTGTTTATGCTGTATATCAAGTTTCTAGCACTGTTTCTTTAACCTCTCCAACAATTCAAATACCAGTAACGCAAGGTATTAATTTTAATAAAAGAGTTTTGATTGAAGATTATACTGGGACATGGTGTCAATATTGTCCACGTGTTTCCTATGCGATTAGTCAAGTTCGTTTGCAAACAAGTGATGCAGTTGTAGTAGCTATTCACAGAGGTAATGATCCTTATAATTTTGCAGCAGCATCTGCATTAGAGACTATGATTGCGCTTCAAGGATATCCAACTGGGATGCTAAATAGAAAAACAGAATGGACTTACCCAGAAAATAATAATGTAGCTCAACCAGTAAATTTAACTTCTGGAACTAATCCTAGAATAGGATTAGCAATGACCAATTCAGTTACTAATAATACTGCTAATGTTCAAGTTAATGTGAAATTTGGAAAAAATTTCTCAGGTCTAAAATTAGTTGTTTACGCACTTGAAGACAATTTAATATACAATCAAATCAATGCTACAAGTTTTTATGGAGGTGTAAATCCAATTGTAGGTTTTAATCATAAAGATGTATTAAGAGCATTTTTAACAACTAGTATTTTAGGTGATGATATCACTGGTGCAACTACTACTAATGGAGTTTATAGTAAATCTTTTACATATACTATTCCGGCAGGAACTCAATCGTCAAACATTCATTTTGCAGCATTTGTTGTTGATTCAACAGGCAAGGCATTAAATTCAAGAGATGCTTCAACTAACGTAACTCAAACTTTTGAGGTTGAATAAATAATAAATTTTAAAAATAAAAAAGAGGCTAAAAAGCCTCTTTTTTATTGACTAATTTTTAAAAAATAAAGTCTATAAATTATTATTTATTCAACATGCAATAAAAAGTAAAAAATGCCTTAATTTTACACAAAATAGTTTCAATCATGAATAATATAGACTGGAAATCAGTAAAAGAATTTGAAGATATCACCTACAAAAAATGCAATGGGGTAGCCAGAATTGCTTTCAATCGCCCAGATGTTAGAAATGCATTCCGACCAAAAACAACTTCTGAGTTGTATCAAGCTTTTTATGATGCTCAAGAAGACACTTCAATAGGTGTTGTCTTGCTTTCTGCCGAAGGTCCTTCTAGTAAAGATGGTATTTATTCTTTTTGTAGCGGAGGTGATCAAAATGCTCGTGGACATCAAGGATACGTGGGTGAAGATGGTCAACATCGTTTAAATATTTTGGAAGTACAAAGATTAATTCGTTTCATGCCTAAAGTGGTTATTGCTGTGGTTCCTGGATGGGCAGTTGGTGGTGGACATAGTTTGCACGTTGTTTGTGATTTGACTATAGCTAGTAAAGAACACGCAATTTTTAAACAAACCGATGCCGATGTAACTAGCTTTGACGGAGGTTATGGATCTGCTTATTTAGCTAAAATGGTTGGTCAGAAAAAAGCTCGAGAAATTTTCTTTTTAGGACGAAATTACTCAGCTCAAGATGCATTGGATATGGGAATGGTAAATGCTGTAATTCCTCACGATGAGTTAGAAGCTACTGCATATGAATGGGCGCAGGAAATTTTACAAAAATCACCAACTTCAATAAAAATGCTAAAATTCGCCATGAATCTTACTGATGACGGAATGGTTGGACAACAAGTTTTTGCAGGCGAAGCGACTAGATTAGCCTATATGACTGAAGAAGCTAAAGAAGGTAGAAATGCCTTCCTAGAAAAAAGAAAGCCGAATTTTGAAAAAAAATGGTTGCCATAAAAACAGTTTAATGTTTAAAGTTTTTAAGTACTAAACTTTATATCTTTTTAAACCTCAAATTGTAAACAAAAAATAAAAATGAAACATTGGATTCAAGCCGCACGTTTAAGAACATTACCGCTTTCAGTTTCTGGAATAATTGTGGGTAGTTTTTACGCTATGTCGCAAGCTCTTTTTAATTGGAGTATAGTTATTTTGGCACTTTTAACTACGTTAGGGTTTCAGGTATTGTCCAATTTTGCCAACGATTACGGAGATGGAATTAAAGGAACTGATAATGAAGATAGGGTAGGACCGAAAAGAACGATTCAAAGCGGCGTAATTTCACCGAAACAAATGAAAAATGCTTTAATAATAACATCCTTATTGACACTATTTTCTGCAATTGCACTAATTTATGTGGCGTTTAAAGACCACAATCTGCTTTTTTCATTTATATATTTATTACTTGGAATTTTAGCCATTGGTTCTGCAATTAAATATACTGTTGGCAATTCGGCCTATGGATATAGAGGGTTTGGGGATTTATTTGTGTTTATTTTCTTTGGCCTGGTAAGTACTTTAGGAATCTATTTTATGTTTGCAAAAGAAATGGACTGGTTATTAATTTTACCTGCAATTTCAATAGGTTTTTTAAGTGTAGCCGTTTTGAATTTAAACAATATGAGGGATGAAGAATCGGATAGAAAATCAAATAAAAATACAATTGTCGTGAAAATTGGAGCAAGTAAGGCGAAAGTATACCACTACTTTTTAATTATTACAGCAATGATCTTCATCTTAGAATTCTCCTATTTTAAAGATTTTACTTTTGACCAATACTTATATGTAATAGCTTTTTTCCCGCTTTTAAAACACTTAAAAACAGTTTACAATAATAAAAATCCTAAAGAATTAGATCCAGAATTAAAAAAAGTAGCTTTGAGCACCTTTGCTTTATCAGTATTATTGTCTCTGAGTATGATTTATTTTTTCCAAGATTTATTTGTGAACCTATTTTTAGGAGGTAGATAATTATTTAATTTAGTATAAAATGAAAATTACTTTTTACGGACATGCCTCTTTAGGTATTACTATTGCTGACATTCACATAATTGTTGATCCGTTTATTTCTGCCAACCCAAAGGCATCACATATCGATATTAATAGATTGGAAGCCGATTATATTCTGCTTACTCATGCTCATCAAGATCATATTTTAGATGTTGAGGCAATTGCAAAAAGAACCAATGCCGTTATTGTTTCCAATGCTGAAATAGCAACTTATTATGGTAAAAAAGGCTTTCAATCGCATCCGATGAATCACGGAGGAAGTTGGAATTTTGAATTTGGCAATTTGAAATATGTAAATGCAATTCATTCAAGTTCTTTTCCTGATGGAACTTATGGAGGCAATCCTGGTGGTTTTGTGATTGAAGGGGAAAGAAAAAACATCTATATTGCTGGTGATACAGCACTAACAATGGATATGAAACTCATTCCTATGCGAACCAATCTTGATTTAGCCATTTTGCCAATTGGCAATAATTTTACTATGGATATTGAGGATGCAATTATAGCTTCTGATTTTGTAGAATGCGATAAAATTCTAGGTTATCATTACGATACTTTTGGTTATATTGAAATAAATAAGGACCAAGCGATCAAAAAATTCTTCGATAAAGGCAAAGACCTTATGCTTTTGAACATTGGTGATTGTATTGAATTGTAATTTAATTTAATAATTTGAAAGCTGCTTACCACAAATATATTTTAGATTTTAAACAGCCATCTGGAACTTCTCGAGGAGTAATGACTCATAAAGAAACGTGGTTTATCATCATCGAAAAAGACCAGAAAAAAGGAATAGGTGAGTGCGGAATTCTTCGAGGTTTGAGCAGTGATGACCGACCTGATTATGAAGAAAAATTAGCTTGGACTTGCGCCAATATTCACCTTGGAGTTGACCAACTTTGGGAGTCATTAATCGAGTTTCCTTCAATACAATTTGGAGTAGAAATGGCATTCCAATCATTGGCAAGTGACAACCCTTTTTTACTCTTTCCTTCTGCTTTTACAAATGGTCAAAAATCGATTCCAATTAATGGATTAATTTGGATGGGAAATGAAGCTTTTATGAAGCAACAAATTGAGGTAAAATTAGCTGAAGGTTTCCGTTGTTTAAAACTCAAAATTGGAGCTATTGATTTTAATGAAGAATTGAAATTATTGAGCTATATTAGACAAAATTTTACTCCAGAACAAGTTGAAATTAGAGTAGATGCAAACGGTGCTTTTGATAAAAGTGAAGCTTTAAATAAATTAAATCAATTAACTGGTTTTAAATTACATAGTATTGAGCAACCTATTCAAAAAAACAATACTGACAGTATGTCAGAGTTGTGTAAATTGAGTCCAATTCCAATTGCATTAGATGAAGAGTTAATTGGAGTGTTTTCGGTTGAAGAAAAAGAACAATTATTGGTTGAAATTAGGCCACAATACATCATTTTAAAACCTAGTTTTGTAGGTGGATTTCGCGGTACAAACGAGTGGATTTTATTGGCTGAAAAACACAATATAAAATGGTGGATAACTTCTGCTTTAGAAAGTAATATTGGATTAAATGCAATTGCACAATGGACTTTTTTAAAACAAAATAATATGCCTCATGGACTCGGAACGGGAGCATTATATACCAATAATTTTGATTGCCAATTGGAAGTTTCTATAGGTCAGTTATGGTTTAAAAAAGAGAAAGAATTTCATTTCAATTTTAAAGAGAATTAATTTGTATATTTGATTTAATAACTCCTAATTTTTATGTTTTATGAAAAATTTATTTTGGTCTTTAGGTTTAGTTTTTTGTTCTATTTCAATTTGCAATGCTCAAAAAGTTTTTGTAACTGAATATGAAAATCAAGCTGCTGTTAAAGTTTTTGCAGTAGATTATGAAAACCAAGCTGATTTATTAGTTTACAAAGTAAATTATGAAAATCAAGCGGGAAAAAATAATGGGAAATGGTTTTTTACAAAATATGAAAATCAAGCTAAGAAAAAATTATACTTTGTGAGATACGAAAACCAAGCCGAATTAAAAATCTATTTTGTAGAATATGAAAATCAAGCTGGTTGGAGAAATAAATCAAAACAATATCTACTTTACTAATAAATTCAAATCATTATAACACTAAAAAACAGAATGGGATTAATCAAAATATTTTCAGGAAGCGAAGTATTGGCTTTAGCACTTCAAGAAAAAATAGAAGCTGTGGGTGTCGCAACAGTTAAAAAAGACAACATACAATCAGCAAGATTGGCAGGTTTCGGTAATTCAGACTTAGCAGTAGAGCTATTTATCCAAGAAGTAGATTTTGGAAAAGCCAGCCCTGTTATTGAAGAGTTCCGAATGAATATTTAAACTTGATCCCTAATTTTTAATTGACTTTATCTGATTTTAATCTATCTTTGCGCCTTTAAAATCTAAAAATAAAAAATGATTACAGTCAATGATATTTCTGTCCAGTTTGGTGGAACTACCCTTTTTAGCGATGTAACTTTCTCGATTAACGAAAATGATAAAATTGCCCTTATGGGTAAAAATGGTGCTGGAAAATCTACATTACTAAAGATAATTTCAGGTCAAAGCAAACCTTCAACTGGAAATATCTCTGCTCCTAAAGAAGCTGTAATCGCCTATTTGCCTCAACATTTACTTACTACTGACGGCGCAACTGTTGTTGAAGAAGCTTCCAAAGCTTTTGGTGAAATTTTTTCCATGAAATCGGAAATCGATGCCATCAACGAGCAGTTAACAATTCGAACTGATTATGAAAGTGACGATTACATGAAATTGATTGAAAGAGTTTCTGATCTTAGTGAAAAATTCTACGCTATAGAAGAAGTGAATTATGAAGCTGAGGTTGAAAAAATCTTATTCGGATTAGGATTCGTTCGTGAAGATTTTACCCGTCAAACTTCAGAATTTTCCGGCGGTTGGAGAATGAGAATTGAATTAGCTAAAATCCTTTTGAGAAAACCAGATCTTATTTTGCTTGATGAGCCTACCAACCACATGGATATTGAAAGTATTCAATGGTTAGAAGACTTCTTGATAAATTCTGCGAAAGCAGTTGTGGTGATTTCTCACGATAGAGCCTTTGTGGATAACATTACCAATAGAACTATTGAGGTTACAATGGGAAGAATCTACGACTATAAAGCCAAATATTCTCATTACCTAGAACTTAGAAAAGACCGCCGAATTCACCAACAAAAAGCCTACGATGAGCAACAAAAAATGATTGCTGATAATAGGACTTTTATTGACCGATTTAAAGGTACTTTTTCCAAAACTGATGCCGTTCAATCGAGAGTGAAAATGCTTGAAAAACTGGTGATTGTTCAAGTGGATGAAGTGGATACTTCAGCATTAAAATTAAAATTTCCACCTGCTGCCCGCTCAGGTCAATATCCGGTTATCGTTAAAGAATTGTCTAAATCGTATGGCGACCATGTGGTTTTTGAAAATGCCAATATGGTAATTGAACGGGGACAAAAAGTAGCATTTGTTGGTAAAAATGGTGAAGGTAAATCAACGATGATTAAAGCCATTATGAAGCAAATTGATATAAATAGCGGGAACGTTGAGATTGGTCATAATGCTCAAATAGGTTACTTCGCCCAAAATCAAGCTGCTTTATTAGATGAAAATGCAACCATTTTTGAAACAATAGATAATATCGCTGTTGGCGATGTTCGAACTAAAATTAAAGATATTTTGGGCGCTTTTATGTTTCACGGTGACGATGTAACCAAAAAAGTAAAAGTGCTTTCGGGAGGTGAAAAAACGCGTTTGGCAATGATTAAATTATTACTTGAACCGGTCAATTTACTTATTCTTGATGAGCCTTCGAATCACTTGGATATGAAAACGAAAGACATCATTAAAGACGCACTTCGTGATTTTGATGGAACTTTAATTCTAGTTTCTCACGATAGAGATTTTCTGGATGGTTTAGCAACCAAAGTTTTCGAATTCGGGAATAAAAGAGTAAAAGAACATTTTGAAGATATTACTGGTTTCCTTGCTCACAAAAAAATGGAGTCATTGCGAGAAATCGAAAAGTAATTTGAATTTATAATAAAAAAAAAGCCCCGCAATTGCAGGGCTTTTTTTGTTAATGTTAGTTTTACTCTACATAAATTTTCTGATTGGAATTTACTCCATTTCCTTTTATTGAAACAATATAAACGCCACCATTTTGAATCGGATTAATAGCAATCGAATTTTCAGAATCTATTAAACTGATAGTTCTATTTTCTAATAATTTTCCGTCCAAACTGTAAATGGATAGGGATGCATTCTCTAAATTCGCATTAGAATTAATAGCAAGCAAACCATTTTTTGCGTTTTTACTGTTGATTGTAAATACCTCTTTTTCAAATTGGGAAACCGACATATTAGGAAAAATTAATCCCGTCCATGATCGTGCCACACTCACTAATCCCGCTCTACCCGTTGGGGTTGCAGTAGCATTTTGTCTAAATACCAATCGGTCAATTGTTCCAGATTGATCAGTTCCAAAACTTGTTGTTGCGTCTGGGGATGACGGAACTCCATTGGCAATTATCGGATTTACATATAAATTCAAAATATCATCAGCAGTTCCCGATAATTGAGAATATTTTAAAATTAATAAATTATCTTGGTTAAATGGATAAACAGTAGTGGTATAAACAATAGCATTTCCAGCAGCACCTTTGCTAATTCCTATTGTGTAAGTACTTGCAGAAACAGTTTTAATAAAAACTCTAAATCCGGTTACAAAGGAATTTCCATTGTTTACCCTAAAAAAATCGTTTGGGCTTGTCGCAGCACTACTCACATTTATCATAAATCCTACATACATATCACCTGAGGTTACCGAGGTAAACATAGTTCCACAACCATCGGTATCAGATAATAATTGTAATGATTTTGTTGAAGTTCCGTAATTGGTATAGCTAAATCCTGGAGTTAATACAGTTGAATTGGTGCAAATTGCTCCAGCACATGCTCCAGTCCCAGCTGAGGAAGAATTGTTGGTCCAAGTTCCTTGTCCACTTAGGATTTGACCAGTTGTGTAATTTGATAAATTATCTTGAAAGATAGTTTGTGAAAACATAGCAAAACTATTTAATAATGCTAGTAATAGTATTTTTTTATTCATAATAATTCGTTTTTTAGTATCCCAAAATTAATAAAAATAAATTAATTTTAATAAATCCATACAAAAAGTAAGGAATATCTATTTACTTTTGTCGAAAATAAATTAAATTGAATTTATCTCAATACACTAAGGAGTTTTCTTACAATATTAAATTGGCCTATCCTGTAATTTTAGGGATGTTAGGTCATACTCTAATTTCAATTGTAGATAATATTATGGTCGGTAATTTAGGTTCAACCGAATTGGCCGCAGTTTCCCTTGGAGGTAGTTTTGTTTTTATTGGAATGTCACTTGGAATTGGTTTTTCAACCGCAATAACTCCGCTTGTTTCTGAAGCCGATGCCGAAAAAGACGACAAAAAATACGTTCTGTTTTTCACCACGGATTGCTTTCATGCGTAGTTTTGGGAATAGTTGTTTTTACCATAATTGTTTTGGCTAAACCAATAATGTATGTAATGCACCAGCCAAAAGAAGTGATCGATATAGCTAGTCCTTATATTGATTGGGTTGCTTTTTCATTAATTCCTGTAATTATTTTCCAAGGTTACAAGCAATTTGCCGATGGATTATCTAGAACTAAATATTCAATGTACGCCATTTTTATGGCTAATATTGTTCATATAATTATCAATTATATGCTAATTTATGGTGTTTGGATTTTTCCAAAATTAGGAATTATAGGCGCTGCACTAGGCACAGTAATCTCTAGAATATTAATGGTGGTTTTTATGCATTATATTATGAAAAACAATGCCCAATTAAATCCCTATTTCAAGAATTTTAGTTTCCGAGAAATTAAAAAAACAATGCTCAAAAAAATTGCTAGCCTCGGAATTCCCTCTGCAATGCAAATGCTGTTTGAAGTTGCACTATTTACAGCCGCAATTTGGCTATGCGGATCTATAGGTAAAACGAGTCAAGCCGCCAATCAAATTGCGTTGACTTTAGCTACAACTACTTTTATGTTTGCAATGGGGCTAAGTGTTGCAGCAACCATTCGCGTTGGAAATAATAAGGGTTTAATGGATTTTAAAAATCTCATTATCGTAGCAAGATCCGTTTTTCTATTAGCAATAATCTTAGAAACTTTCTTCGGAATCCTATTTGTTATTTTGCATAACTTTTTACCACATTTGTTTCTTAATATGGAGAATGTAAATCAAGCTATAGAAAATAAAGAAGTAATTATTATTGCTTCAAAATTGCTTTTAGTTGCTGCGGTTTTCCAAATTTCCGATGGAATTCAAGTGGTAGTTCTCGGTGCTTTAAGAGGTTTGCAGGATGTTAAAGTTCCTATGTACATTACCTTTGTGGCGTATTGGGTGGTTGGATTTCCAATTTCTTTTTTCCTTGGAAAATACACCGAATTAAAAGCGGTAGGAGTGTGGATTGGGCTTTTAGCAGGATTATCAACTGCAGCATTATTTTTGTATCTTCGCTTTCATAAATTGACAAAACAACAACTTTCAAAATCAATTAATTAAATTTATACAAAATGGTAATATTTACAATAATTATTGGAGTTATTTTATTTTTAATAGGGGCATCATTTTCAAACAATCAATCACTTTCTAAATTTGCGCGGTCATTCAAAGTCGGTGCAGTTATAGTCATAGTAATTGGTTTAATGTCTTCTATGTTTAAACAAATAGATGCCGGAAAAGTAGGCGTTCAGTCTCTTTACGGAAACGTTCAGCCCGATATTTTAGAAAGCGGTTTACACTTGATAAATCCACTTTTGGATATCACTGAATTTGACATTCAAACTCAAAATTACACCATGTCGGCAATTCACGGTGAAGGAGCACAAGAAGGTGATGATGCTATTCGAGTGTTGTCTAACGACGGACTAGAAGTAGTAATTGATTTAACCGTTTTATATCGTGTTTCTCCCTCTGAAACACCAAAAATATACAAACAAATTGGTGTCGATTTTACCGATAAAATTGTTCGACCTGTAACTAGAACACGAATTCGTGACAACGCTGTTTATTACGATGCTGTAGCATTGTACTCTACAAAAAGAAACGAATTCCAACAACGAATTTATAAAAGCATAGAAGACGATTTCAAAAAAAGAGGACTTGTCTTAGAGCAACTTTTAATCAGAAATATCAACCTTCCAGCGTCTGTTAAATTGTCTATCGAAAGTAAAATTAATGCCGAACAAGATGCGCAAAAAATGACATTCGTACTTCAAAAAGAAAAACAAGAAGCCGAACGTAAAAGAGTAGAAGCCCAAGGTATCGCCGATTATCAAAGAATAATAGCGCTTGGTTTGACAGATAAACAATTGCAATACGAACAAATTAAAGCCCAAAAAGAATTGGCTGCATCACCAAATACCAAGATAATTTTTATGAATGGAAAAAATACTCCAGTCATTTTATCAGATAAATAGTATTAAAAAGTTAGTTTGCAAATAACCAAATTAACAACTAACCAAATTAACAGCAAACATGGAATTACCTAAATTTTTACTTGGCGACAACACCGATTTTCCAGACGACATATTCGTTATTCACCTTGACTATCCTAGATTTATAATCAATCTAAATGACGATGAGGTGGAATTTATGGAAGAACCAGAAGACCTTGACGAAGCAGAACTCAATGACGAAATGGAAGGACTAATAGTTCAAGCCAATGAATTTTACGATCGCGAAATGGAACGATACGAAAAAGAATAACAATTCAATTCTAAACTAAGCTGCATCTATTTGCAGCTTTTTTTTTGGTCATTACCATGCACTAATTAATCAGGAGCTTTTTCCGGCTTTCCCCTCCAAGCCCTTGATAAAAAAACGAGTTTTAGCTAGTTGTAAAAGGAGCTTCTCCCGAAGGGTCGGGCGTCGCTCTT
>Ga0102875_1000192_pt1 | contig 25193 bp, 28 predicted proteins | sample Colrivmet1547B02_FD_78185 | JGI IMG/M metagenome (GOLD analysis project Ga0102875, IMG submission 78185) | Estuarine microbial communities from the Columbia River estuary - metaG 1547B-02 | ecosystem: Environmental > Aquatic > Marine > Intertidal zone > Estuary | place: USA: Columbia River... | reverse complement strand
TGCCAGATGGAGAGGTTCGGCTGGGAGTCAATTGGTCTTCGGTCAGGGGTTTTGCGGCCGCCAATAGCCAAACCAATGCAGCCTTGAAGTCCCGCGACGTTGGATCGATGTTTGGATCCAAGTCATGCTCTACATCGTTGATCGCGCATTGCAAGACGTAGATCTGATCACGCAATGCGTCCAGCTGACTTCGCGTCATGACCAACTCGTCTTCGCTCAAAGCAAGCTCGCTGGCTCGCTGCCTGGCCACCCAGTCCCATTGGCGACAAGATTGAGAGCAAAAACGTCGTGGCCTACCGGCTCCAACGGTTCGCTGCATTGGCATCCTGCACCAGGAGCACCTGGCGGCGCCATTGGGCATCGTCGGGCTCTGCGTGTTCTCTAACGAATTATGCAATTTCGTCATGACAAAAAGGTACTCAGTACATGAGCATCTATGGTGGATTTGCTTCCATACTGGACGTATGGCTCTTCCTCAGGCTCCTGCGCGACGGTTTGCAAGCGACAATGCCGCAGGAGCGCACCCTGTCGTGATGGATGCACTCCTCCGCTGCAACGACGGGCATCAACTGGCTTATGGAGCCGATGATTACACGCTCCAGGCGGAATCGGCCTTCAACGGTTTGTTTGATCGAGATGTTGTGACGAGGTTCGTCTACGGCGGAACGGGCGCAAATGTTTTTGCTCTTGCATGCATGCTGCAGCCCGCACAAGCAGTTATCTGCACTGATTGGTCACACATAACGGTCGACGAGACAGGTGCTCCCGAGCGTTTGTTGGGCGCGAAGTTGATCGATCTTCCAAGCCCTAACGCAAAGTTGGTTCCCAACCAGATTCGCGATCAAGCACACCTATTGGGAAGCGAACATCATGTGCAACCAGGTGTTGTTTCACTCACTCAGGCAACCGAACTCGGCACGTTGTACACGGCTGAGGAAGTAACAGAAATATGCAAGGTAGCTCACGAAATGGGAATGCTCGTTCACATGGATGGAGCTCGCATTGCACACGCAACAGCTGCACTCGGCGGAACAAGAGACGCATTGCGCGCATTTACATGTGATGCCGGTGTAGACGTGTTGACATTCGGAGGTATGAAAGCCGGTGGAGTTTTTGGAGAGGCAGTGATCTTCTTTAATCGACCGCTAGCAGATCGCTCAAAATACATTCGAAAGCAGTTGACACAACTGCATTCCAAGATGCGTTTCATCTCGGCTCAATATCTGGCGTTGCTGAACGACGATTTATTCATCTCGCTTGGCAGACAATCCAATTCGGGGGCGGCACGCTTGTACGAGAAACTGCATCACATTGATTCTCTTAATCTCGTCAATCCTCCAGCGGCGAACAGCCTCTTCCCCACCTTGAGTCCCGCAAACAAGCAAGCGCTGCAGGATTGGTCATTCTTTTGGGATTGGGACGAAAAGGCGGGCCAAGTCCGCTGGATGACAGGCTGGGACGTCACTGATGGCGATGTAGATCAATTTGCTGCAGGCGTATTAGAGCAGCTCAACAAGCACGTTTGAGGCTTAATTGACCGATTGATTAGTTTCCGCTACAGTCCCGTCTGTCCGGTTATGGGCATTTGGAGCGGGGGCTTTATGGCAGCAGTTGATGTCTACTCACGGCGTGAGCAAACCGATGATGCGTGGATGAATGTTGCGGCATGCCGCGGCTTGACCGAAATCTTTTTCCCCCCTATTGCTGAGCGTCCTCAATCTCGTTTGCGTCGTGAAGCAATGGCCCGAACGGTTTGCGCTGAATGCGCGGTTTTAGACACGTGCAAAACATTTGCTCGGGAAAATCATGAGTATGGTTTTTGGGGTGGGGAAACTGAAGAGGAACGTCATGAAGCCGGGTACCGGCTCATCGCCCCAATCGGAGTTCGCAACATCAACCGCTAACTCAAATCGCGTTGCTAATGACGCGCAATACATTGTGCGCGCCGCATGGCTCGACTATGGAGATGTGCGTCAAATTATCGCGGTCGACGAAGTTAGTGCCCACGTTTCGACAAATCGTGTGTTCCGCGCAACGCTCGATGATGGTTCTCAGGTGGTCTGCAAGGTTTCTTCGTACGGCTCATATTTCTTATTCGTCGAGGACCACGACCGTCTGTTCAAATGCCAACAGTTACTCGCTAACACACGGTGGTCAAATTTTCTAGCGACAATTCTGAGCAAAGAAGGCCGTGTTTACACATGGTACGACGAGACCTGCTGGGCAGTCTTTTACGTTGATGTAGAACGCGGCGAACAGTTGCCGAAAATTGTGACTGACGGTGATGTTCAAAATTTAGCCCGCGAGATAGCCGAATTTCACAATGCGTGTAACTCAATTGCGCCAAAATTGGCAGCCACATCAAATTCGATTAAAGGCGATGCGATCCATTTCCTAGATCAGCTAATGCAGCCAAATTCAAGCGAAGTATTTGGTCTTTCTCAGACGGATATTTCGACGGTTAGGCGAAGCACGCACCAATTTTTGGTCGAACTAGAAGACATCACGTTCGATGATTGGCCAAAGATCCCGATTCTGTTGGATTGGAACTTGGGCAATTTTTCAGTCAAGCGAATCGAACAAAACGGATTTGAATTGATGAGCCGTTGGGATTACGACTGGTTTCGAATCGATACGCGATTGCTCGATTTCTATTTCTTCTCCAGGGTGAGTTCGAAGACCGGAGACAAAACAAGTTTTACGTACTCCCCCCACACACTTCTCGAGCCTAAATTCTTGACTTTTCTGAAGTCTTACCATTCCGTGAATCCGCTCTCTGAAGCAGAAATTCGCTTCCTGCCCTTTGCCTACAGATTTTTCATTTTGAATTATGTAATCCGAGAAGGTTCAAAGTTCTTCAGATCGGATTTAAGTGAGCAATTCAAAAAAGAGGCAGCGCGAATTTATTTGCCACAACTTGACAACTTCGTCATCGAACCCCTGCTCACCGTGCTTGATTAGTCGGAAATCTTGCGCATTTCTTTTGCGAATCGTTTGCCCTTGTCGACATAAACCGCAACACCGAGCGCAATCTCTTCGGCACGAGCCCTGCCCTCTTTAATCACGGCAGGCGTTCCAACGGCAAGCGCGCCTGGGGGAACAATGGTGTCGTTGAGTACAACAGCGTTCGCGGCAACAATGGCTCCCGTGCCGACGCGCACTCGATGCAGAACTATGGCGCCCGAAGAAACTTGCGATCCGTTTTCTATCGTGCACGCTTCCAAATGCACGATGTGTCCGATGACGCAATCGTCGCCAACAGTTGTGCCGTCCATTGGCGTTGTGTGAATGACGGTGTTGTCTTGAATGCTGGTTCTCGAACCGATCTTGATGAATCCATCGTCTCCTCGCAGCACTGCACCGGCCCATATGGTTGACTCGCTGCCGATTTCTACAGATCCGATAATCACGGCATCTGGGTGGATAAATGCCGTTTCGTGAATTACAGGTACGCGATCGCCAAATGCATAAATTGCCATGCGTAAGACCGTAGTTCGGTGCGAATATCCCGTTAGGCATTGGAGATACAGCACCGCGCCAGTACCGTAGAGCCCCATGTCTAGGCGCATCGATATCGAACTGACCAGCAACCGCAATGATGGAACTTGGTCGTGGCGCGCCGCGGGCGCGAAAGCCCCCAAGGGAGTAGTCAACTCAACGCTGTTGGCTAACAGCGCCAAGGCTGGCGACGTATTAAAGGTCGAGGCCGATTTTGATCTCGATGGAATCACTGTTCTCTCTGTGGTCAACGTCAAAGAAAAAGGTCATCGCGGAACTCTGTTGGAAGTACTTGTAAGCGATAAAGAGTTTGTACCTGTTACCCAGAAACTTGCGGAAAAGGGTAAGTCGGATCGAAAACCACGTGGTGACTCCAAAGGCCCACGCAGAGACGGAGCAAACGCTGGCGCTCGCCCTCCGCGAACCCCTCGCACACCTGGTTCCGAAAAGACCGATGATCGCAAACCAAGGCGCCCTTCGTTTGTTACTCCCCCTGAATTGCCAAAGCGTCCAGCAGCAAAACGGCTCAAGCCGAAGCGCACGCATCGCGCCGCAGTCCTCGCAGCACTGCCTGAAGAACAGCGTGGAGTTGCCGAACGAGCACTCGACGGTGGCATCAAAGCAGTACGCGATGCGGTGAAACTCCAAAATGATCAATTGCGGAAAGACGGAAAACCTGAAGTACCCGCCGACGGCCTGATCTCGATGGCGCAAGAACTCTTGCCAAAACTTCGCGTTGCTGACTGGCTCGACAAGGCAGAAGCCGCGAAGGCCGATATCGAACAGCTTGATTTGCGAGATTTGCGATCGGTAGTCGTTGCATCAGACGACCCAATGGTCGTTCGCGACGAAACAACCCGCGTACTTGCAGCCGAATTGAAGGCTGCTCTGAAGTCGAAGCAGGAATCAAGTCAGGCCCTTTGGCTTGCAGATATCGCTGCGGCTATCGATGTGTCCCGTATCGTGCGCGCTCTTAAGATTTCAAGTGAGCCACCAAAGGCCGGTCAACCATTTCCTGCAGAACTTGGAGCAAAACTTGCACAGGCCGCAACGTCGGCGATGTCCTCGGAAAAGGCACCAGATCGCTGGATTGCAGTGCTCGAAGCGGTTGCCTTCTCACCGGTTCGTGCTCAGGTGAAGCCAACTTCGGTTCCTGAGAACCCAGGCGAAGCTCTACTGGCTACCGTGAAGCGTGTTGCTAGCTTGGTTCCGCATATTGCATCCCAATTTGGTGTTGTAGCAGCGGCTGGCACCTCTGCCCCTCGCCCACTTCGTCCAACTCGCCCGGTTCGCCAAAAGCCAAAGCCGGCTGCAAAACCTGCAGCCCCAGCAGTTGCATCGACACCAGTAGCGGCCGAAGTTTCATCAGAGCCAGCCACGCCGGCAATTACCGACGCGCCAACTTCTTCGTAAGTCGGGCAAGCGCATAGTCTTGGCACATGACTGATGCCGTTTTATACGAAGTTCAAGGAAAAATCGCCTACATCACGCTGAATCGTCCTGATGCCCGCAACGCCGTAAACGGTGATGTGGCGCAGGCTATGGAAAGCGCTATCGATCAGATGGAGAATGATCCATCGGTGTGGGTCGGAATTTTGCGAGCGAACACTGCAGGCCAAGAGCGTCCAGTGTTTTGTGCTGGGGCCGACTTGAAGGCAATCAATAGCGGCCAGGCGGGCGCACTGAATACCGCCAAGGGCGGATTCGGCGGGTTTGTTTATCGCGAACGAAAGAAGCCAATAATTGCTGCTGTAGATGGCCTAGCAACTGCTGGTGGCTGCGAATTGGTGTTGGCCTGCGACATGCTGGTGGCAACGACACGTTCAGCATTTGGCTTGGCGGAGGTTATGCGAAACCTCATCGCAGGTGCGGGTGGATTGTTCCGTTTGCCGCGAGCAATTGGCAAGAATGCCGCCATGGAAGTGATTCTCACTGGCCAGCCGCTCCCCGCTCAGAGGGCTTACGACTTGGGCATGGTGAATCATCTGGTGGAGCCTGGGAAGGCCGAGGAGGCCGCATTGGCGCTTGCCGAGCGGATTTGCCTTGCCGCACCGTTGGCGGTTTGGGCATCGAGGAAGATCGTTCTTGCCGCTGCGTACGAGTCGGACCAGGTGCTCATTGACATGACCAACAAAGAGTTCGGTGGAATTCTTGCATCGGAGGACACTAAAGAGGGCCTGACGGCCTTCATCGAGAAGCGCCCACCAAATTGGCAGGGGCGTTAAGCCAAGTTCTTGCCAACTATCAAGAGTTGAGCGCTCATCGATGCGCGTTCAAACAAGTTCTTCATATCACGATCTCCGGGTAGGGCTAATCCTTCGAGGACTGTGCATCCGTTATCACGTATAACTTGTTCGCAACGTTCAATCAGTAACGCTCCAAGCCCTAGTTGTCTGGCAGTTGAATCCACGAATACCTGCTTGATCAATGCTTTGTGAAGACCAGCAAAAACCTCAACGAGTAAATAGCCGTGAATTGTCTCCCCCAAAACGCCAACAAACAACTTGAATTTTGAATCTTCAATTATCTCGCTCCAGCCATCACCGATGCGAGGAGACGTTTCTAGAAACTGAGCCAGCCCTCTGAAATTTGATAAAGATTCGAACGCAGAGTCTTCGAGAGTATTTACACTTGCCACATCCGTGATGGAAGCCTCGCGAATAATAAACATGCGAAGGTCTACCCTTCGAGAAGAGCTGTAATCGCCGCAAGCACTGTCCGCCGGTTGCGATTGATCTTCTCATAAGTCTGTATGGATGCAATCTCGTCTCTGCTCAGAGTTGGCAACAAAGCAATCACCTGCGGTGCTGAAAGTACCGAATAATTAGATATCGGTTCGGCAACTGGAATTGACTCTGTCGTCTGAGGTTGGATCGGAGACTCTGTAGCTGGAACCGCGGTTTCGATCCGGCGCCTTGTTCTTCCGACAATCTCTTCTGCCTTAGATGCGCCCATGCGAACAACCATCTGCCCGATCATCTTGGCATTTCTGGATTGTTGGCGTATTTGAGGCGACTTGTCGGCTACGAAGTCCTGAGCCGCTTGAGTTGCGGATTGCGCCGCGGTTATAGACGCGCCAATGACGTTGCGCAAAACCTCTTTGGCCTTATCGTCTGCGTTCACGACACGAAGAGTGGACAGGCGTCATCTTCAACCGGGCAGCCGGGTGCACTATTGCGAACCAGTAGGAAGCACTGCGTGCACTGTGTTTCGTCTGGCCTGCGCGGTTGCAGACGTTCCATTCCATCGGTCTTGTCGTCGACAACAGCATCTTCTTCGTCGTCTTCTGGCGGCTGATCATCTGCTGCGGTGAGTTTGTCGCGAAGAATGGAATCAAGGTCTGCTTCAACGTCGTCCTCGGTGCGCAGGTCGTCGTCATCGTCATCATCATCCGAGGACTTCTTTGCTACAACTTCTGTTGCAGGTATCGCGTCTGGATCATCAATCAGGTCGTCGACACCCTCTAGTGCACCTGCTCCATCATCAAATGGTTCATCCTCCAGCTCGAGGCCGAGCGCGTCAGGATCAATCTCGTCGCCGTCAATCTCCTCGACAATCATCATTTCTGGGTCAAGGTCATCAGCTCCGATGACATCATCATTTGACATTCAGAATTCCCTTCAAAATATGTAGTCGTTGGTGTGCGGCGAGACAATAGCCCATATGGACCTAACAAACACGAATTACTTGTTTTCGCGCTTTGATTCTGCCTTGCGCTCAGAATCCAGACGCTCGAGGTCAGGCGCCGCATGCGTGATATGTGTCATTGCGTCGGCCACAGCCCTATGTCCAGCCTGTTCGGCGATCAGTCGGTGCATTTCCAGCACCACTCTTCGGTAGGCCGGGTGTCCCTGAGGTGCAGATCGCAATTCCAAAAGGTGAATCGCTTCACGAGCGTTGAACTGCATCACATAGCGCAGACGGTACGCCATAGCAATTGCATATGCGGCTTGTTCTGGGTAGTCCGGACGAAGGGCCTCGTAAAGAGTTGATGAGCGTGTCATGGTTTCTTCAAAAATTTCATCCATTCCAGCTTCAGCAACTAATTCGGGCATGACATAACCATGCTCCGGTGACAAACGCTGCCATTCAATGGTGAGCAAACGGTGACGCTGCAAATCTCTAAATGCGCCGTAATCACCAAGAACATCAAATCGATAGTCGATTCTTTCGAATGCACGACCCGGCTTATGCCTACGATTCTCACGATTTCCAACGTAAGCCGCGATCAGCTTCACGCGTTCCTGATGGGACAAACCTTCTACTCGTTTCAGCAACTGCGATTCAGGCAAGTGTGAATGCGAATAACAAATTGCAGCAAGTAGTTTGAGCTCGCCATCTGGATCGAAGTCGACGAGTGAAACCTCAGGAACTGGGTCGGGCTCAAGCGCACCGAAGAGGTCGTCGACCAAGAAACTTGTCTTATCGTGATTCTCTGCAAGGTAGTCACTCCAGCGTCCCCCACGATCGGGCAGGTCAACACGCTTAAGGAAACTCGGAATCACTTTTCGCAACTCCACCAACATCAAATCCGCATAGTGTCGAGCCTCGGGAAGCGGGTGTGCACGCATACGAAGCAGCATCGATTCGTACGCCTGTCCGGTGCCAAAAACGCCAACATTCGACAACGCCGATGCTGGAAGTACACCGCGAACCGCGTCAAGACCTTTTGCTCTTGTTGCCTGTCGATAAATGAAATCAGAATCGTTTATGTTGCGCGGAATAGTTGCACGAACGTGATCGGTCACACCCGTAACCAGCGTTGTGTAAGTGTCGAACATGCGATCCATGTCCCCCACATACCGAGTCCCAAACGGACTGTTGAGAATCTCGGGGTCGCGGAAATATCGATATCTCCCGCCAAGACGCGCGTCATAATTGATATATCGGGTGCTCTGCTCGAGGTAGCTCATCAAGCGTCCCCACTCTAAAATCTTCGTCAACAGGTTGGAAGCTTGTTCACAAGCCAAGTGAACACCACCCAACTGAGCAACCGAATCGTCTCCGTATTCGAGGAATATCTTCTCGTAGAGCGACTCGGCATGATCTAAGCCGATCGTTGCATCTACGGTGATATCGCCAGCAAGATCGAGGTCACCGACGAACTCGTCAATGAATAGCCGTCTTAAACTTTTTGGACTTCTGCTATATCTGGCGAACAGCGCGCCTTTCACAACCTCAGGAAGGTTTACAAGGGCAAAAACTGGACCGTCGAGGTTGGTGAAGTAACGCTTCAGTACTTCTGATTCGTCACTAGAAAAGGCCTCGGGAATGTAAACGGTCACGGCGCGTAATACTAGAAGTCGCAGTGGGTGGAAGCGGGCATACCGTGAAGTCGCCGCACTAACTAGATGTAAAGCGTTATTGCATCGGGAATAACGTGCATTCTCACGGATTTAACCGGCCCCAGAGCTTCCCCGTCAACGACCAAGCGAATGCTTTTTTTGGGTACATCGTCTTCGTCCGCGGGCCACGAGAACCCCTCTGTCTGCTTGGTTGAGATGTCGGGATGCGGAATATGGCTTGACGTTGGTATTCGCCTCCAAGCCTGCAGCCGCTGCGTGTACGGCATCGACGATTTAACAGCAAGCACATCCATGACTCCATCATTTGGGTGCGCCTTTGGCAGCAACTCTCTAGCGCCCAGATAGCCGCTGTTTGAAACGATGTATAAGTCGCCCAACCATGACCGCCTGCCAAGAAAAACCGACCCGACTGCGAAGTCGTCTCGATTAACGCCGTAATGGTCGGTGAATCCAATTTTGATGAGATCAATCGTCACTTTGATCTGCTCTCGATTGGGCGCACGAGTTGTAACTCCTAATGCCTGAATCAAAGTTCCGGAGTTGAGCATTGCCTCGCGAATGGTGCCGATATCGCGTAGGTGCCTGCCAAGTTCGCGTTCGGTCGCAAATTCGAGAAGCCCTGTCGGTGCGGTACAAGGCTCTCCCCATTGGTCCCCTTTGCGTATCGTCATGACGATATTCGCCCGATCAAACTTGACGACGCGACAACACCTCGAAACAACAGTTCGGATGCCTTCGTTGCCGAGTCTCGATCGGCTTCATTGGTAAAGATCATCGCAAGTTGACGCAGCACATCAATGAGCTGTTTCATGGTTCGAACGAAATCTCCGGCCGTTATCTCATCCGATTCGAGTATGTCCAGGAGTGAGTTTCCCTTGGCCCAGTCATGCGTGGCTGCGATAAAACCAGGGTCTGGGCTTCGATGGTTTTGCAGCCCAGATGAGGTTTCGGCCTTGACTAGTCGTCTACTGATCTTTTGAATTCCTAAAAACCGCTGTTTCAATTCGTTTGATGGATAGTGCGCTGAGGCGACTTCATCACGATTGCGGTCTTCGTAAATAAAACAACTAACAAGGCCAGCTAGATCAACCGGAGACAGACCAGTTAACAGTTCCTCGGAGATGCATTCTGCAATGAGTAAGTCAGATTCATGGAAGATACGAGAAAGTAATAAACCTTTGTCGGTAAGCGACCAAGTGTCGACGTAACGCCATTCTGAAAGCAACTTGATCAAGTCATCGAATTGGCTACTCACCGATTGTGTAGAGCTAGAGACCCTCTTCTCTAGGTTGTCCAACTCTTTCTTGATCCGATTTGCACTGTCGAGAGCGATGAGCCTCTCGACAAGGTTGGGATCGCTGGAAACTGGGTGCTCGTCCTGATTGACGGCCTCTACACGTGTCGCCTTTGGGCGCGTTTTCAGACGCTGCAGCCGTGACGCAGTCTCTTTGAGAAATTTTGAATTAGTCGGCTGATATGGCTGTGGTAAATCCATGTGAGCAACTAATTCGAGATATTGGTCGGTGTCCTTCTCGCCAATCGTTATGACTAGTCGTGCCTGCGAGAGCATCGTCAATTTTGCCCCAGTGCCTCGTTGCGCCGAACTAATTACAACGAATCGTTCCGGTTGGCTCTTGCGGGTAAATAACACGACGTCACCAGGTCGCAGCTGAGATAACTGGCTGGAACTCAGTGAAGCGGATGAACGTCTTGTCGTAAGTTCCTTGTATTCAGCAATGTTGCCGAAAGGGCTTTCAGCCTGCAGCATCAAGCGTTCGAACTCCTTAGAACGACGTTGAATGCGAGCTTGGATCTCGACCACATCTCTATTCGCTTGAAATTGCGCGAAAGAAAGATTGAGGAGGTGTCGCGCCTGAACTTGTGAAGTTGTTTTAATCAAGTTCGCTGCCATGTTGTACGTAGGCCTAAATGCCGAATTGAGTACAAACGATTTGCTTCCGACGAGAGCCGCAACTTGGTCGAATGGCAGGAATGGATTCCACAGCGCAATGGCGTGCCCAACATCATCTAGACCACGTCTCCCCGCCCGACCAGTGAGTTGCGCGTAATCCGAAGGCTTGAGCATCTGGTGTTGCTCGCCCGTGAACTTCGTGAGTTTGTCCAACACCACTGCCCTGGCAGGCATGTTGATTCCTACTGCAAGCGTTTCCGTGGCGAAAACAATCTTGATAAAACCTTGTGAAAAACAAGTCTCCACGATTTCTTTAAATGTCGGAACCATTCCGGCATGGTGGACACCGATACCAGCCTCAAGCTGATCAACGAATTGGGTGTACTCAAGCGCCGCCAGGTCATCATCGCTGAAATCTTTGAGCCGCTCGTCGACGATTGCCAGCATTTCACCACGCTCATAGTCGTTCGTGAGCCGAATTCCGGCTTGCAAACACGATTTAGCAGCTTCGTTGCATTGATTACGACTGAAGATGAAATAGATAGCGGGTAAAAGGTTCTCCTTTTGGAGTTGCTCTACTACGTCCGTCCTCGATGGTGTGAAGAGCCTGCCGTTCCGCGCATTTTGATGGCCGCCACGCGAGGATCCACGGGAACCATACGGATGTGACTTCTTCGATTGACCCGAGACGTCGTTATCCAATTTGGATATAGCGGTATTTGCTTGACCGCCTACCAAGGTTTCCAATATCCGAATCTGATGGGTTGCTTTGTCCCCCAGCATGTAATGGTTGACCAATTCGATCGGCCGTTTGGTTTCAACGATTGGGCGCGTCGGACCCCTGACCGTGGTGAGCCATTCGCAGAGCTCATTGGCATTTGACACAGTTGCTGATAAACACACCAACTGGACCGTTGGTTCCAAATGGATGATCACTTCTTCCCACACAGGGCCTCGGTAGGCATCTTGAAGAAAATGAACTTCGTCAAGTACCACAACGCCAAGATTCTCAATCGACGAGGAACGTGCGTAGATCATGTTTCTCAGTACTTCCGTAGTCATAACAACGATCGGCGCATTTGGGTTGATGCTGTTGTCGCCAGTGAGCAACCCGACTTCGTTGCTTCCATACAACTGAACGAGTTCGGTGTATTTCTGATTCGAAAGTGCTTTGATTGGTGCCGTATAAAACGCTCTCATGGATTTGAGTCGCGCGACACCTATTGCGTACTCAGCAACAACCGTTTTGCCAGATCCCGTTGGGGCGGCAACTAAGACACTTTCACCTAAATCAATTGCATCAAAAGCGGAAATCTGAAACTGGTCAAGCGAGAAATCGTAATTCTTCGTCAGATTCAAGCGTTGTTGACTGGTCATCGCCGCTTAGTCATCGTCTGCATCGTTGTCTTCGCTTTTGCGTCGACGACGTTGCACGATGTACCCGATAAGCACCGCTATAAGAAAAAGGACACTCATGGGAACAGCAAGGGCCAACATACTTACTGGGTCGCCGCTGGGAGTGATCACAGCAGCAACGGCGAAGATTGCCATGATTGAGATTCGCCACTGTTTAAGCAATGTCTGCGGCGTAATAACGCCAACAATCTGCAGGAATACCAGAAGAACTGGCAAGAGAAATCCGATTCCAAATGCCAACACCATCAACGCAACCAAGCTGATGTATTTCGAAATTTGATAAGTCTGTTCAACGTCCGCGCCAGACCAGGAAATCAAAAATTCCAGTGCCTTATCAAGTGTCCAATAGGCAAGATACCCGCCGCAAGCAAAAAGGATGACCGACGAAAGAATGAAAGGAACGGTGTACTTCTTTTCCTTTTTATTCATTGCTGGCACAATGAACTTCCAAAGCTGCCACATGATTACTGGCAAAGCAATGATCAAGCCGCCATATCCGCTGATTCTCATCCTGGACGAGAGACCCTCAATCGGTCCGAGCGCGTACAGAGAACCATCGCAGTTAAAGTCTGGACGAGCCAAGCAAATATTGCGATAAGGCTGAGTGAGAAAACGTAAAACGAAATCATAAAAAACCAAAATCACCGTTGCACCAACTGCAATAGCAAGCATTGATCGAACAATCCGCATTCGAAGTTCGGTGAGGTGATCAATGATGTTCATTGATCCCCCATCTGGAGCGGTTGTAGACCGTGGCCATTTGATCGCCATTAGTTCTTATCCTCGTACGAGATAACGGAAATTTGTGGGTCATCGTCAGGAGATAGCGAATCGAACGATGTTGCTTCGTCCGAAATCGGTTCTGGATCAGAATCGTTCGAAGTCTCCGTGGGTGGTTGCCAAGGGACAAAATCTGGTTCAGGGGAATCGTCAGCTATCTCACCTGCGGCATCCTGGAAGACCGACTTGTACTCCGAAGCAGCACTTTGTAAATCCCTCAGTGGCTCGGCAAAGGCTTGTCGGAAATCGCTTTGGGCATCATTGGTCATTCGTTTGAATTCGCCATAGAAACGGCCCATCTTTCGCAACACAGTTGGAAGCTTCTCGGGGCCAAGAATGACGAGGCCAAGGATCAGCAGAAACATCAGCTCGCTGCCCGAGAAATTGAACATGTTCCCATTCTAAAGGACACTGATCCCTCGCCATCTACGCTGTTCGAATGCAGCAGCGCTTGCCGTCTCTATTTGAGGAGCCGATCCTCTTCGCCCATCGGGGAGCAAGTGCTCACGCGAGGGAGAACACCCTAAGTGCATTTTCCCTCGCCCAAAAACTGGGAGCAACCGGTGTCGAAAGTGACATTTGGATAACTGCTGATCGCCAGATTGTTCTCGATCATGATGGCCTCGTAAGAGTCGGATTGAGGAAAAAGCCGATCTCCACGCTCAACCGAAATCAGTTGCCATCTCATATTCCTACGCTCGACGAATTATTGACACACATCGGATCCGAAACCCCCATCAGTATTGATGTGAAAGATGTCGGAGTGTTTGAACAGTTGAACAAATACCAACTGAACAAAGCCATCGTGTGGTTATGCCACCCATCGATGGAGACCTTGGTCAGACAGCGACCTCTACTTCCCGACTACCGGCTAGTTAATTCAATTCGGCTAGCAAAAATCAAGGAAGGCCCGGAGCGAAGAGCAGCTTCACTTTCGCAATATGGCATTGACGCGCTCAACATGCATATCACCGACTGGAATGGTGGCCTAGTGGCACTGGTGCACCGCTTTGGCCTTGCTGCCTTTGGGTGGGACTTGCAGCATCCGCCTGTGATTGTCGACGGGTTAAGAATGGGTTTAGACGCAATCTTCAGCGATTGGGTAGATCGTATGGTCGACGCTCGACAAACCCTTTAAAGCCAACGAGCGTTACTCAACGGCCAAATCAATGTGAAGGCGCGACCTACGACTAAATCCGTTTCGATCTCTCCGAACATCCGACTATCAAAAGACTGAGGGCGATTGTCACCCATGACAAAGATGTGACCGCTGCTGATTTCAACCGGTTCTAATTCTGGAACCCGGCAACGGTCTTCTAGGTTTACCTGCTTCAAGTCGTAATCATTGAGATACGGCTCCAACAATTCTTTGCCATCGATGAATACCACGCATTCACGTATTTCAATACTTTCGCCAGGAAGGGCTATCACACGCTTGATCAAATCGTCATGTTGCACTACTTCACCATCGGTGGTGATCCGATCGAATACGACCACGTCCCCCCTTCCGATCCCGTGCAAACGATACGAAAGTTTGTTCACGAGTACTCGGTTGTCCTGGAACATTGTGGATTCCATGCTCGGCCCGGAGATATAGAACTGCTGCAGAAGAAAACCACGCACCAGTAGCGCAATAGCTAGAGCCACGCCAACGACCACCACCCATTCGCGAATAACCCTCAACCCGTGCTGGTGGTCTTTTCGGCCTGTGTCAGTCGTCTCCATCGCCTCCCAACCGTAGTGCTGGATTCGCATAACTCTGGTCGTCTCGGTGTATTATTTAGCCACGAAGCACCGCGTCACACGCGACACACAAGGAGATAATCAGAATGAAAGTCTGGATCGATCAAGACCTTTGCACAGGTGACGGACTCTGTGAGGAAATCGCACCTGACGTATTCACACTTCTTGATGATGGCCTTGCCTACGTTCGCGAAAAAGACAAGATCTACGCAACCGCAAAAGGCAACGCACAAGGAGCTGACGGAATGGCCGTCATCCCCGATGGCCAGCTTGACGGAGTGATCGAATCGGCCGAAGAATGCCCTGGAGAGTGCATCTTCATCGAGCCGTAGCTATAACGGGGCGCTTGCCGTTCCGATATACCGACCAACAGTAAGAAATGCGGTGTGAGCGACCATTCGATGGTCTGGCCGTACAGCCATTCCCTCAATGTGCCAAGTGCGATGCAGCACCTCAAGCGTCCTTGATTCGATCCACTCGTTGCCCATTGCTTGTCGTACCTGAACCGCCTGCGTAATGCTGGGCGTATAGGCAACCAGTAATCCTCCGCGCCGCAGCGCTCTGGACGCGTGGGGAACGACCGTCCACGGTTCTGGTAAATCCAGAACGACTCGATCGAAGTCGGTTCCGTCTATGCCCTCGTAGGCGTCGCGAATTTGAATGGCATATCGATTCAGCGCCTGTTCACCCAGGAAACTTCTCACATTGGTTTTTGCTCTATTCGCAAAATCTTCTCTGATCTCATAGCCCGTGATCGTTGCTCCATATCGCAACATGGTCATTGACAGTGCGCCGGAACCAATCCCGGATTCGAATACATGAGTGTCAGGACCAATGTCAGCAATCATGCAAATAGGAGCAAGGTCTTTCGGATAAATAACTTGAGCACCACGCGGCATCTCTAAAACGAAGTCTTCCAGCGTGGGACGAAGCACTGAGAACAGTGCTCCCTTGGTAGTCGGAATTACAGCACCCTCTGTCTGTCCAATTACGAGATCGTGTGCGACGAAACCCGAGTGGCTGTGAAACTCGCCTTTCTCAACCAACGTCGTAAGATATCGACGCTTCTTGGAATCGATCAACAGCACTTTGTCGCCGTAAGCAAAAATTCGATTCATCTTGCTCTCCTTGACTGTCGACGACTCTTATAGATCTTCCAAACAACTACGACCCACCATGCGAACAACCACTTTCCGCTGTACCTACCCAGCAAGCGGGCAATTACAAGAGACCGGAGCCCCTGATGGCGCAATGCTGGCTGTGAGCGAACCAATTGTGCCGAACTCTTCAACTACGACCCGTGCTGCGACGTTTCCGTCCACTCCTGCGACCTAGCAAGTATGAGACGAGAATGATGACGGCTGCGCCAATTGAAAGGCCAGTTGTGATCGCGGCCTTCTTGTCATTGACCTTGCCTTGCAGCTCATCCTGAACAAGCTTCAGTCTTGACTCAACGTGGTCTCGGGTAATGCGTTCATCACTCATCAGACACTCCTCGATTTGCGATGCAGGCTCGGCTTACGGATTCGCGCCTTCGATGACAGCACTAGCGCGACGCTGACAACAACAACAATCAAATACGGAATCCATGTCTTTCCGTCACTGGCAGTGAACAGCTCTGATTGAACAAGGCGCAACAAACCAACCATGAGGAAGGTGACACCCAAAATAAGGGCGACGGCACCAAGCGCTGCCCATGCCATCCATCGACCAGCGCCACGAATTGGGTCGAGAGTTTCTTGCTTGACATAGTCGCGAAGGAGGTCGTACATCTCTCCAAGCGATGGCGCTTTGGCAGCGCGCTTGCGGTCCAGTGGCGAAACATTCACCATTCCATTCAACCAGTGGACTCGAGGGATTTCACCTACAAGCCTGTATGGACTTCCTTGTAAAGCCTTATGGTTACGGCGAAATCTCGGAAGCAGAAGGCGAACTGGAAAATGTTGCAAGCGCTTCTGCCAATGCAGACCAGATTGGTCGATAAGTGCTTTGGTTAGAGACGCCAGAGCCATTCAAAATCAAGGTGAATGTGCTCGCTAATTCGGCGTCATAGGTGACGAAACCAGCTAAACCCTTTACTCCAGTCAATGTGCCAGTCTTTCCGCGAAGCCTCTGTGTAACCGTTCCTTCGGTGAAAAGATCTCCCAACGTGCCTGTGCGGCCCGCTACTGCCAACCCTGTACCGAGCGAGCCAAATCCACCATCGCGCAACAACAGCGATTGAATCGTCGAACACATGACACGGTTGCCACGGTCTAGACCAGAACCGTCATTAATCGTGAGCCCCTCCGTAGGAATTCCCATTTCCCTAAACTTGGTGATCATTGCCTGCGCCCCAGCAAGACGAGTGCCCTGTTGCACAGAACTGAAGCCAATCTCCTTCAATACAAGTTCAGCCGTGTTGTTATCACTGTTCGTAAGCATTTCGGCTAACACGTCCGGTAATGCGCGCGACGAAATCTCGGCGATAACTGGAATATCCGAAGATGCCACGCCTACCGATGCCGCTCCAGAAACGTTTACCCCTTTCGCAATCAAGATGTTGGTGAACTCTTGAGCTGCAGCTAACGCTGGGTTGTCGGGCTTTATTGGATTTCCTGTGACAACGCCGTCGTTGATCATCAATGCACCAAGCGGACCGACTTCAGTCATTCTGATACCTAATCCCAAAGTGGGAGTGAAGCGTTCGCTGTCATAACGTGATTCATCGCCTATCACTGAACCCGAAATCGATTTCACTCCAGTCGCAATGAGTGCATCGGCCAAGGATTCAATACTCGTGCCATTAAAAGTCGGCAGCGGCTCGATCGTCGGATATTGCGCACTGACTAATACCGGATCGCCACCGCCAACTAAATACAGATCACCAGAAATAGTGCCGCCATCTTGTATCCCCTGAACTTTTGTCTTATAGGTAAATTCAGGGCCCAGAACTTCTAGAGCAACGGAAGCAACGAGCACTTTCATTGTGCTTGCTGGTATTACAGGCAAATTTGGGCGTAGGGCCATGATTTGCTGCCCCTCAACATCCACAACGAGACACGATTCAGCGTTGATCAATCGCTCTAGCCGAGCCAAACTGCGACGTAACGAACCAATTCGTTTTTCGCTCGAAAGGGTGACTGGTGCTCGTCTCGCGGAAATTATGGACGTAGATAATTCAGGAATGTCACGAACAACGCTTTGTGCAGATACCGATTCGGCAATATTGTCAACTGTTTTCCAAGCTGCGCCCAACGCTGCGCCAACTACAAGCGTCAACGTGCCGAGAAGCGTAAAGACCACTCTGGGCGAACCAACTTTGACTTTGTGCTTCGCACGCTTGATGCTCGTTGAATCTTCCAGGAAATTATCGCTCATCACGAAACAGATGCTCGATAATTGGAGTACTTAACCATTTGCGCGAGTGCATAAGCCGCACGCGAACCAGACGCGTAACACAGGCGACCTGTGTCTCGAACTGTTGCCGGACCAGGGTTCGAAGGGTCTGCTACGGCCAATTCTGTTGCTATTAATACAGGTTTCAAATATTTTTGCGAAGCCTCGTGTGCCGCATTTGCGTAACGTTCATCCTGGCGATTGTGATATTGCACAATTCGTTCTAAACCGAAATCGGGATAAAAGGATCCTTCTCTCATCAGCCGAGCTTGGTTGCTCTGAATTCCGATACCTAAGAAAATAACTGCGTCAACCTGATCGTGTCCAGTGACGATGTCCATTATCTGGGGAATGGTGTCGCGAGTCTCGCCACCGGCGCAGTCGATTGGGTTATTCCTGCTCCATCGAGGCGGCAACAAATCTCCCAATTGCGCCATTAGATCATCGGGAAGATCAACCAAGTCGAGTACACCGTCCCGCGCGATTGCATCGGCGGTGACCACTCCCCAACCGCCAACTGTGGTCAGTACAACTACCCGATTGCCACGTGGTAGCGGCTGTGTGGAAAATGAAGCCGCTACGTCAAATGCTCGTTCAATGTCGTCGACGCGAATAGCACCTGTGGCGCGGCACACTCCATCGAATACCTTGTCGTCGCTCGCTAAAGCTCCCGTATGGCTTGAGGCGGCCTTACTACCCGCAGTTGTCGCTCCGCCCTTGACAACAACAAGTGGTTTGCGCTCAGACATCTTCGTCATTGCCGATTTGAGGCGGTCGCCGTTCGACACATGTTCTATGTATGCCAAACCCACTCGTGTGCTGTCATCGGTGGTGTACCAATCCAAATAGTCTTCAACGCGCACCTGAGCCGCATTACCAGCAGAAACGGCTCTTGCTATGCCTACCCCTGTTTGGCGCGAGTAGTTCAGAAAACTCGAGACGAAATTGCCACTCTGGCTTGCCACCGAGATCCCTCCGGATGGCGGGTATGGCGCAACAATCTGACAACATAACGATCGAGGTGTGCTTACGACGCCTTGTCCGTTTGGTCCAGCAATAAGAATGTCAAGTGAATTCGCAAGTGAAACAAGCCCTTGCTCTGCGTGTTCCCCTGCCTCGCCCGACTCTCGATAACCGGCTGACGAGATAAAAACGCTGGAAATTCCTTTTTCGGAACATTGCCGCAATAAATCCTCATTCGCTGCTGCGGGTGTGCAGAAGAAAGCAAGATCTGCACTTCCTGTCGGTAAATCATCAAGAGATTTCAGCGTTTGTACCCCGAGAACTTCTTCGCCTTGCAAGTTAGTTGCAAAAATGCTTCCTTTGTACTCGTTCGCCAACAAGTTGTGCAGGGAAACGAAACCAAATTTGCCTGGGTGGCTAGACGCACCAACGATCACAACACCATTGGGATTAAACAAGGCGTCAAAATGCCGATTAGAGCGTGCAACGGGATGTTGATCCTCGAAGGACTTCGTCGAGGATCGAACTTTATGTAATTCCACAAGTGCATCAACTGCGACCAACTCGCCAGATGCGGTCACGATGAGAGGATTGATGTCTATGGAATAGATGTCTGGGTTCGCATCGCATGCAGCACTCAAACCGTTGAGAACTGACAGCACACTCCGAGCATCAAGTGCAGCCTCGCCCCGAAATTCTCCCAACATTTTTTGATGCCGGAGCGATTTCATCATCGACAGAGCGTCTCGTTCTTTAAGCGGTAACGGACTTAGAGCGACATCGTCAATCGCCTCGGTTAGCACGCCTCCAACGCCAAGCACGGCCATACGACCAAACTGAGGATCGGTGATCACGCCTGCGATGAACTCTCGATTACCGGAAACCATTTGTGCAACTAAGAATGAAACTTGGCCATCGGCGGCGGTCACACGTCCAAGCAAATCGGTACAGGCGTTTCTGACAGCTTCTTCATCTGCCAACCGGAGCCGAACGAGACCCCTTTCGGTTTTGTGGGCGATGGTGTCGCCTGAGACTTTGACCACAACTGGGTAACCGATGCTGTTTGCTGCAGCACATGCGTCGTCAATGGTGAGAGCGATTCGTTCAACCGCAAATGGCAAGCCAAATGGACTCAGAAGACGCTTAGACGCCTCTTCGGAAAGTGTTTCGGTCGATGGCACAAAGACCAACATTAGTCCCTGATGGACTCGTGGAGACTTGAACGACGAACTACTGTTTTGTCGTGCACATCGTTTCTGCCCTGTTCATTGACTCCTTCGAAATGCGCCAAGTCGATGGCCCAGCCACGCGTATTGATCTCACCGGAGTTCATTTTTCATTGGCGGCACCATCGCCAGTTCCCGTCACCATCGAACCGCATCTCATGGGACTGATTTACTGCCCACCTGAAGATTCGGGCAAAGGGGTTTTCGAGGTGGTATTCCGTTCAGGATTAGATCCGGATAGCACCGAATTGGCCCGAAATGTCAGCCCATTCACCGTCGAGCCTGGCAAGTTCACGTATCGGCTTGTTCGAGGCGCGCTGGAAATGACCAGTTACGGGTCGATCTTTGCCCACTGCCGGATAGGGCTGGGTAGCTGGATGATCGTCCCTTTAACCTTGCTTCCGCCAAAGCAGTAGCCAGAACTACAGTCTCGGCGTGCCTTCTTCCGAAAAACTCCCAGCTGCGACCGATGCAGCAGTCGTAGCGATTACACGTGGTCTTGCCATGGACGCACCATTGGCCGCTAAGAGCGGGCATCAAGGAACTGCGATGGCGCTAGCGCCCCTTGCTCATGTTTTGTTTTCTCGCATTCTTAGACATCATCCCGGTGATTCATCTTGGCGCAACCGTGATCGATTCATCTTGTCGGGTGGACACGCATCCATCTTGCAATACGCGATGCTCTTTATGTACGGATACGGTCTCGAGATTTCTGACTTACAAGCATTTCGTCAACTCGGCTCTCAGACACCTGGGCATCCTGAGGTTGGACACACGAATGGCATCGAGGTAACTACTGGGCCGTTAGGTCAAGGCTTTGCGAATGCTGTTGGTATGGCAATTGCCGAGCGCAATCTTCGCGCTCGATTCGGAGCGGATGTGTGCGATCACCACACATATGTGATTGCCGGAGACGGTTGCCTTATGGAAGGCGTTTCACATGAGGCAGCATCACTAGCGGGACATTTAGGGCTGGATCACCTTGTGTGCGTTTTTGACGACAACAAAATCACCATTGACGGAAGCACATCGCTCACGTGTTCGGATGACGTTGCGATGCGATTCCGCTCTTATGGTTGGAACGTCATCGAAGCGGGCGAAATTGGCGAGGATCTAGACGCGCTCGAGAACATGCTTACTCAGGCCAAAGAACACGTTGGTCAACCCACTTTGTGTATTTTGCGAACCCATATTGGCTTTCCTTCACCAGATTTGACCGACAGTCACGAGGCCCACGGCAACCCCTTTACCGCAGAGCTGACTGCGAGAACCAAAGAAGTCATGGGCATTCCAAACGAACCATTTTGGGCGCCAACCGACGTGGTGAAATCTGTACGAGAATTTGCCATTAGTCGTGGTTCGGAATTGGCAAATCAAGATCGAGCACAATCTGCTCAATCGCCGTTACTTTCGGCATATGAAGCCTGCTGGCAACAACCGGATCAAGAATCGGTGCGAGGGTTACTTCCCTCTTTTGACAGTCAGAGCAATTTCGCCACTCGACAAGCCATCCAAAAAGTCATCGAGGCATCCGTCTCAGCTGTTCCGGGTTTGCTCATTGGTTCCGCAGATTTGACGGGAAACACTGGCGTGAAAGTCGGTGGACAATCGCCGCATACGAAGAACGCACCGGAAGGACGCCAAATTTACTTTGGTATTCGCGAACATGCAATGGGTAGTGCGCTCGTGGGCATGGCCCTGCACGGCGGTGTAGTGCCTGTTGGTGGAACATTTTTTGTTTTTGCCGATTACATGCGCCCAGCTATTCGTTTGGCTGCCTTATCCAAAGCGCGTTGCATATTTGTCTTTTCTCATGACTCGGTCGGCGTTGGCGAAGACGGGCCGACACACCAACCGGTGGAGCATCTTGCTTCACTGCGTTCAATACCCGGCCTTCAAGTAATTCGTCCTGCCGACTCCAATGAAACTTCAAACGCCTGGCTAGCAGCGCTCGAGTTCGACGGACCAACAGCACTTATTTTGAGCAGACAAAATTTGCCATTGCTGACAGACGGTACTGCCGTTGTTCATGGAGCGGCTGAAATTTCGCGGAGTGGAACTTCGCCTGTTGCAACACTGATTGGAACTGGCAGTGAAGTCTCGTTATGCGTCTCGGCAAGCATGAAGCTCCAAGAAGCCGGCATTGAAACAAGGGTTGTTTCGATGCCATCCTGGGAGCGTTTCGAAGCTGCCACAAGCGATTACAAAGCGTCAGTGCTCTCCCCGGGTTCAGTCATCGTGTCAGTAGAAGCAGCGTCGACATTCGGTTGGTCCCGCTACACCCACTTCAACGTTGGCATCGATCGTTTCGGAACCAGTGCACCAGGCTCGGTCGCAATGGAATCGCTCGGAATCAATGTCACCAATGTCATCGAAACCGTAAAAAGAGCGATTGCGGCGAACGCTTGAGTTCATGAGCAACAATCTTCGGCTTTTACACAGCGAGGGTGGACAAAGCCCGTGGCTGGACAACCTCAAACGCAGCTACATCACTAGCGGCCATATGCGCAAAGTGATTGACAGCGGGATTCGCGGACTCACCTCAAACCCATCCATTTTCCAAAAAGCAATTCAGGGCTCAACCGACTACGACGTGCAGTTCTCAGAGCTTGCAAAAGCGGGCAAAACTGCCGTCGAGAGCTACTGGGAAATGGTCATCAAAGACATTCGTGATGCTCTAGAACTATTCCACCCCATCTACTTGTCGAGTGATCGGCAGGACGGTTATGTGAGCGTCGAAGTAGACCCGATGTTGGCACACGATACTGAAGGAACCACTCGAGCCGCTCGCCATCTAGACCAAAACGTTGATCGCCCGAACGTCATGATCAAGATTCCCGCGACTGTTGAGGGGGTATCGGTTATTCGCGAGATGATTTCCGAAGGCCGCAATGTCAATGTCACACTCATTTTTAGTCTTGAGCGTTATGCCGACGTCATTGAGGCGTATATCTCGGGCATGGAGGCGCTCGCCAAGTCGGATCCTTCAAGACTTTCCCATGTTGCGAGCGTTGCAAGCTTTTTCATCTCCCGAGTAGACGTTGAAGTCGACAAACGTCTTGCGGCGCTGGGCACACCTGAGGCTGATCAGCTCCTAGGTACTTGCGCGATTGCACAGGCCAAATTGGCATACAAGTTGTTTACAACGAGTTTTTCATCGCCACGGTGGAACGACTTGGCGAAAATGGGCGCGCGCGTACAACGTCCCCTTTGGGCTTCTACGTCAACAAAAAATCCTCTGTATCCCGACACGTTGTACGTAGACCAACTAATCGGACCACTCACTGTGAATACGTTGCCAGATCCAACAATGGAAGCATTTGCAGATCATGGAACAATCGAACGCACCATAGATGCGGATGTCGAGGCAGCCGAGGCAACGTGGGAGCAGCTGAAAAAACTGGGTATCGACATGTCCAATGTTGCAGCACAATTGGAACAAGAGGGTGTTGATTCATTTCAAAAAAGTTTCCAAGAATTGATTGCTGCGCTTGAGCAGAAGCTCGAGACGCTATAGACCATGAATCAAGATTCACTCAATGTTGAGATTGATCGCTTGGTAAAAGAATTTGGTTCGGTTCACGATCTGGACTACGTCAACGACCTTGTGAGAACTTCCCTACAATTGGGAACTGACCAGACCACCACACTTGACCTGAAAATCGCCTCATCTGCACTTCGCGAAATGCGGGACGCATTTCAGATGTTTCAGCCACATGCTCACCGCCGCAAGGTAACCATTTTCGGTTCAGCACGGACGAAGCCCCACGATCCTCTTTATAACCACACTGAGAACATCGCTCGTGAGTTAGCCCAAAGGGGTTGGATGGTTGTCACTGGGGCCGGCCCGGGAATCATGGAAGCAGGTATGTCGGGAGCCGGTCGCAGCCAATCAATTGGCGTCAGCATCCGGCTCCCCTTCGAATCGTCGGCAAATCCGATCATTGCGGGTGACGACAAGTTTGTTTCGATGCGATATTTCTTTACTAGAAAATTGATGTTGGTCAAGGAATCTCATGCATTCATCTGCATGCCAGGAGGTTTTGGCACTTTAGATGAAACTTTCGAACTGCTGACTCTTGTGCAGACCGGAAAATCTGCACCCACGCCTATTGTGATGCTCGACCTTCCAGGTGACGACTTTTGGCATTCAATTGATGATGTTGTGCAAAAACAAATGCTGAAAAGATCTCTGGTTTCCCCCGAAGACCTAGATCTCTATCGGGTGTGCGAAACGATCGAAGACGCAGTAAGCGAAATTACGTTGTTTTATCGCAATTACCATTCAATACGGTTCGTGGGAAAGCATTTAGTCGTTCGCCTACAGCTGCCACCAACCGAATTGCTCTTAGAAGAGTTAAATGCTGAGTTCGGTTATCTGTGCAAGGCAGGCTCTTTCGAGCGAATCAGCGCCACCCCATCCGAGATCAGCGATAACGATCATCTCGACAAGTTTCGAATTCGATTTGAATTCGTTCGTGACGACTTCGGTGGCTTACGCCGGCTGATCAACAAGCTCAATCAAGCCGCGACAGAACCCCAATAGCCTTCTCTATCGCCCGGCGAGCCTGGGTGATCTGTCGCTCGCTCTCGGGGCGCTTGGTAGCCCCAGCACCATGGGCTGCTTTGAGAGCCTTTAACGCTTCATCGGCCAACTGCTCCGAAATAGTTTCAAGTTGGCTTACTATTTCGTTGAAGTTGCTCACAGGTCAAGTATGTCATGTAAGAACTGTTGGAAGTGGCTCCCAATCGTCTAGCGTCTGTGCTCGTGCCTAGACCAGACGACCTCCACGAATACATCAGTTTTTCCGACGGCGACTCCGATCAGACTTGGATGATTGATGCGACATACATGCGTTCTAACTACATGTGCATCTACGGCCAAGGCTGTAAAGGCGTGCTGGACGACGATGCCACCAAATTGCAGCAAGGTTGTTGCAGTTACGGCGCGCATTTTCTCGACAAGAAGGA
>Ga0102875_1000187_pt1 | contig 25491 bp, 22 predicted proteins | sample Colrivmet1547B02_FD_78185 | JGI IMG/M metagenome (GOLD analysis project Ga0102875, IMG submission 78185) | Estuarine microbial communities from the Columbia River estuary - metaG 1547B-02 | ecosystem: Environmental > Aquatic > Marine > Intertidal zone > Estuary | place: USA: Columbia River... | reverse complement strand
GTTATTCCTTCTAAGGTGAGCAAATTAACCAAGTGATTTCCAATGGTGCTGGTGGCACCGGTAATAAATACGATCATGCGAGTCCCTTTGCTTGTTGCCAATTATAAATCTTCTCTATTAACCAAGTGGATGCGTCTAATGTCAACGCATGACCAGCATGATCATGTAAAGCTATATCTGCCCCTAATTTGATTTTCAACTTGATAAAACAAGTAGAAGCTACCAATTTATCCTTTTTACTCCCAGAAATTAAAATTGGAATATCGATGATTTGATCTAACAACTTAAATCGAGTACCCGCAAGTAATTGCCTAAATGCATTTTTAACCTTATAGGGTCTTTTGTTCTGAATTTCTACCCACGAATCAAACACCTCTTTTCGTGAAATGGAATTGTTTAAATTGATTTTTAACAATTTCTTTTCCCGTATTTTACTCGATGGATGCAACATGATTACACCGCAATCATACCATGATCGTGGTTTAATTCGCTCTGTAAATTTACAGATGCCTTTTAAGCCTGGAGAAAGTAAAACCAATCCTTGAAAATCATCTTTTGTTCGCTGCACCCATGTTAATGCAACCATGGTAGCAAGTGAGGAGGCAATGAAAATATTCGTGCCCTCATGTTTAAAATAATTAAACTTTAATATATCAATCATTGACTGGATTTCTGTGGGAGAATTCATTTGATTTAATTCCCCAACGCCAGGCAAATCCATTTGGATAACCCGCGAATTTGGAATTTTATTCGCTAAATCAGTGGGAAATGTTCCCCAGTGCGCCGATTCTCTTGAAAGCCCCCGAAGCAAATAAAAGTTAATCATGTGCATTCGTTGCCTTTTTCTTCCAATTAACATAAGTGATTTCTGGGTGATGTGCTAATGCCGTAAGGCTATTCGTAAAGGAAAGGGCAATATGAACAAAAAATGCAATCCAAATGGTGCCTGAAAGAAGACTCAAAACACATAAAACCAAACCCAGCGGAATGGCACCAATAGTTTCTGATAAGCCTTTGGGAATATGAGAAATTGCATACATCATTACATTTATGGAAATAGCGATTGGAACTCCAACTGCATCAACCAATAAAAACAACAAGACACCACGGAACAACAATTCATATCCGAATAGATATATAGCCCAACCGAATAAGTTCACATAAAATGTTTTTTTTGTCCAATTTTTGGCACGTATTTGAGGATAATTCAATAAGTTGGCTGGTTTTTTTGCGGACTGATATGCTAATGGAATAACCAGAACAGACAAGACAATTGTCCACCCTATAGTAAACCACGAAGTATTGGCATACCAAGTGAGACCAACATTTGGCAACGTCACATTAAAGAAGCTCATTAATAGGATAACAGGGATGACTCCTAGTAAAAAAAATCCCATATACTTTGTAAAGAATATGTGCTTTCTTGAAGCGATATCAAACGGATGTTGATTATAAAACCATGCTTTTAAGGAGGCCGACTGGGCTATAAACCAATAGGCAGTGAATAAACCTGTTGTCAGTAATATAACCGTTGTTGCTAATAGTTCTTGCGTTGTAAATGACGTTGCGAAGGTGAATGTGTACATTGTTAAGAAATATAGTTGTTTTCTTTCCACCAGGTTATGCAAGATTGAATTGCATCCTCAATGGGCGTAGCTGGCATATTTAATTCAACCCGTGCTTTCGTTGGATCATAACACTGCATTAAGGTTGCTTGCTTAGCCATGTGATAACCTAATTTTGGGGGTTTTCTTGTAATTCTTGCAAGGGTAGAGCTAAAGAATCCAACCGAATAAATTAAGAAATTCGGAACCTGTTTCAAGTTAAATGGAATTCCTCTAACCGAACACGCTTTTTTAAAAAACTGCTCAAAGCTTAGATTCTCATTTCCTGCAATATAGCAAGAGCCAGAGGCTCCTAGTTTCAGACCATTTACTGCCGCCGCGGCAACATCCGTTGATGCAACGAAATTCTTCATTCCCGAGGTATATCCTGGAAGTCCTCCCTGGAATAAGGTCATTAGCATTTTACCAGATGATGGGCCAGAATCATAGGGACCAATCATGAACGTTGGATTAATTACAATGGCAGATAACAATCCCGCCTCACATTGATTAATTATGTGTTTTTGCGCCTCATATTTACTATCTACGTAATCCATTTTATAAGCGGCCCCATTATAAGGTGTAAGTTCAGTTCCAGGCAGGTCAACTGTTCCATGTCCAAATGAATTGGCTGTGCCTATGTGAACCAATCGCTTTACATTAACTTGTTTACATGCCTCTACCAAATGTTTAACCGACTCGTAATTAAGATTCCATATATTCTTACTTCTCCGCGGCCAAATTTGTGTGGAGGCAGCTACATTAATTACATAGTCACACCCTTCAACTGCATCATATAGAGATTGACTATCTAACAAATTTCCATAGCAATAAGAAATATCTAACCCTTCTAGCACGGTCACTTTTCTTCCAGGAAGGACCATCGCCCGGACCTGATAACCTTGTGCAAGAGCCTCGCGACAAATGCTTGACCCAAGCATCCCATCTGCACCTGTAATTAACACCTTCATTTCGCTTGAATTAACTGATTAAATTGCACCTTAAACTCATCAACCAAATTCGCTGTGGCATTAAAGTATTTGGTTCGGTCTTTAGTATTCACTTGACTTATAAGACTAGAATTTGCAATTTGACAATCCAGTATGCCCCATGAATCTTTAACATAAAATTCATCCGTGGTATGTAAATAATTCATGATATTATGAGTTAAATACACGCCTTTTTTCTTTGCACCTTCGTAATAAAACGTGGTATCCATATTGATTGTATCATTGAGATATAAGGTGAGGTCAGCTCCTGAGGCCGGGGGATTTGTACCGAAAATAAATTTTTTCCCTAGCGCAGCTTGGTGCTTATAATGATCAAGCCACATGTGCACACGATCAGCTAAAAAGATTGCATAGGACGGATCCTCAAAAAAATCTGACTCTAAATAATACAGTACCTGTCTTAAAAATCCACGCATCATATCCTGATCAACAATTTCTACTGAAGGAATACGGTTATACGCTTGTAAAATTTCACGTCCAAGATTAAATGCATCCGCACTAATTTTTTCATGATGGAATTTCTTGTCTCTAAATTCTGGCAATAACAAGTGCGTTTTTGCCCAAAAAAACAATCGAAAACGAACGATTTGAGGGAAATTTAAAGCCTGAAAAAAATGCACGTTATTTATACTAAAATAGAGCTTCGCATCATTAATCGACTTTAAACGCCCAAGTCCATTTAAAATGCCTTCAAGGTACTTTTCAATCGTAAAGTTCCCTTCATTTAATTGTAAATAAGTAAACAACGCATTTCCGGACTTCATCTCAATTAAGGCATCAAATGAGATGTTGAAGTGAATGCATAATTTACGTACTTCTTCGATTGTCATTAAGGTCTCTAGCCGCATTCTTCGATAAACGGCATCCGTACTAAGGGATAATACATCCGACAAAACAATCCCAATTGATTCATCCTCATTCAGCGATTGTTTAATATACTCAAAAAGCTTTGCTTGTATTCCGGAGTTCACGAAAGTTCAGTCGTTATTTCAATTCAAAGGTAATACTATTCATGGATATACACACGGTGCACACGATCAGAAATACTGGTCATTACCTCATAAGCAATCGTATGCTGTTGAGATGCAAATTGTTCCAAGCGAGTTAAGGAATCAAATATCACTACTTCATCTCCTTCACAAACCTCATCCAATTCACTCACATCAACCATAAGCATATCCATACAAACCCTACCCACGGTGGCACACCATCGGTTGTTAATCCAAACCCCACCGACGCCATTACTCAACGAGCGAGAAAACCCATCAGCATAGCCCAGCGGAATAATTGCAATTTTCATTTCCTTAGATGCGATAAAACTTCTTGAATAACTTACGCTTTCTCCTTTGGGAACGTATTTTACCTGAGATACCACGCTCCTCCATGCTAACACAGATTCTAGTGTTGAGCGCAAACGGGAAGTGGTTAAACCAAACATACCTAATCCAAGTCGAACCATATTGAAATGCGCCTCTGGAAAATTTACAATACCTTCTGAATTAGCCATATGGCATAAAATCTCGTGATTAGTTTGCTTTTTAACCAAAGAAATCACGTCTTCAAATCGTTGAATTTGAGATAAACTAAATGACCGGCTACTCGTTTCTTCAGACTCTACAAAATGTGTGAATATGCCTTTTATAAACACTTCGGGTTGTGCTTGACATACTTCCAATAAGGATTTGATCTCTGACGGCTCAAATCCGAGTCGACGCATACCCGTATCAACCTCAACATGAATCGGGTAACGCTCAATATCACTTTCAATCAAGATACGAATAAATAAATCAAGCTGATTAAAGGTAAAAATGGTTGGCTCTAAGGCAAACTCAATACAATCCAAATAACTTTCGGGATCAGGGTTTAATACGAGGATAGGTAACTGAATCCCATGTTGACGCAACGCAACGCCCTCGCTGGTATATGCAACACCCAAATAATCTACTCCTTGTGCTTCTAGAAAACCAGCTAAATGCTCAAGACCAGAACCATAAGATTGAGCTTTTACCATGGCCAATAACTTTACATCAGAACCCAACAAATTCTTAAACTGCACCAAATTATTTCGTAAGGCTGACAAGTTAATTTCAAGCTTAGTTTGATGCTGTTTTTGTCGTAATCTGGCTGCGAATCGCTCCATAGAAGCCTTTCGTGTACCTTTAATTAATACTACGGCACCCTCCGGTATAGCATGCGGTAAGGATTCTGGCAAATCAATAAATACGTGTGTTGGATTGTACGGTTGAATTAACTCCTCTAATTGAGGCTTCATCCATAAGGAATTAGCATCTAGCCCAACATAAATGCAGTGTGGCCTCGTGCGATCAAAGGAAGACAAATAATCCAATGAATATTTAAGCGCTTCTAAATCAAGATTATAGGTATCATTGACTACAATGGTATTGTTTTTTCCATTAAATGTTTCCAACCTCAAGGCCAGCCTTCGCAGCGTGCTCACTTGTTCAAGAATAAACGCGCTGTCATGTACCAATTGTTTTGAAAAACCTATGGCAATTGTGGCCGATTTAATGGACACTTGATCGGTAAAAACCACGTTCTTTAGTTCGGGATTTGCCGCTTGTTGATCTAAGAGCGTAACGTGTTGTGGTAACATCGCATGCGATTCTCCAGCATACGCATTAGGAATGCTTGCTAGAAACCTCAATAATTCTTCATTCAACGATGATTCATTTGGGAAAAAACTTGTTACAATGGCATGTGTAGGTTTGATAAGCTCTTCCAATGCCTTCAATTCACCGGGCATTGAAATCCCCACCTCAATGAGCCCCATCGTTGTATCTGTCGTTAATTCTAAGAGCGATAAAGGAACGCCCAATTGAGAATTATAACTTTTCGGACTTCGTACTACATGAAACTTCGATTTAATTAGTTCATATACCCATTCTTTGACCGTTGTTTTCCCATTTTTACCTGCGATAGCAACCACAGGACAGGAAATCGTTTTTCGATGCATGGATGCGATAACCTGAAGTGCCTTCAACGGTTGTTCGACAATTAAATAAACGGCATCTGGATGGATTAATGCTGGAATTTGAGAACATATAAAAACCCGTACATTTTTCTGATAAGCGGCCTCAATAAATTGTTCACCCGATCGAAAATGACCTTTTAATGCAACAAAACACCCCTCTTTTCCTCCGAGTAGATTTCTTGAATCTGTACTTATAAATTGAATTGGAAGATTTAGTTCCCCAATAATACGATGGGGTTGAATCCACTGGACTACATCAAAAGAATGGAATGCTAATTTCAATGTAAGGCTTCATTAAAACAAGAACGACACAGGGGCTTATACCGTTCAACCGCTCCAACTAATACTTGACCTGATTCATCTGAAAATCGATACGAAAACTGCGCTAAATTTCCGCAGGAAACACAAATAGCGTGAACTTTTGTTACGTATTCAGCAACCGAAAGTAACGCTGGCATTGGCCCAAATGGATTCCCTAGATAATCCATATCTAATCCAGCACAAATCACCCGAATTCCACGATTGGCTAATTCTGAACATACGGCAACAATTCCTTCATCGAAGAACTGGGCCTCATCTATTGCTACAATACGTTCATCCGATACTATATCAAGGATTTCAGAAGAATTAGCAACCATCACTGCACGCGCAGCTGTACCCTGATGACTAACCACATCTTCTTCGCTATATCGCTTATCAATTTCCGGTTTGAACAAGATCATTTTTTGATTGGCAAATTGCGTTCGTTTAACTCGTCTTATAAGCTCTTCCGTCTTGCCGGAGAACATGGAGCCACAAATAACTTCAACCCACCCGTTGATTTTACTTTCAGTTGGAAATTGCTCTAGAAACATAGGCTTGTTGTTTTGAACAAATTTAATTGAATTAAAACTTTGTCGGGCATTAATTTGAATAAGCAAACAAAGTAAATTTGTTCACACCTAAAATAAAATTGTTAATAATATGGAATTGCTAGCACAACAAATACTTGACGAAATAAAAGCTTTCACCAACGGGCCTGAAGATTCGACATCAATTGATAAGGCAATCGGTACAACCCAGTTACTGTTAGAAAAACTGTATATACTTAGATACAAATCGTATGAAACAGGAATTATTAAAGAATCAAATAATTCAATCCCTGAGTTTGATCTTGCTGGGTTTGACACAGAACCCGATCCAGTAGTTGAACCCATAAATGAGCCTACCCCGGTACTTTTTGATATACCCATAGAAGAACCAAGCGCCGAACCAATTCAAGACCCAATAGTTGATATACCATCTGAAATTCCGTTAGAAATCAACCATATCGAAGAAGAAAGTTCCACAAATTATATTGAAGTTGAAGCCCAGACCGAAGAACCAACGCTAACTTCCAGTATTGAATCACTAGACCTTAACGAACTCATCTCCAATTCGTATGGCAAACATGAGAAAATTGACAATTTTAATGGCAATTATTCACTCAAAGAAAAAATTACGTTCATAAACGAACTGTTTAATGGATCAAGTGAATCCTTTGGTTCCGCGGTAAAGCAGATAGATTCGCATGCCAGTATAAGTGAGTTGATGCCTACCTTAAATTTTTTATCTGTTACCCATGAATGGAAAAGTGCAAATCCTGAAGCCTTAAAAAAATTCATTGAAAAGGTAGTGGCAAAATATGCTTAAATCCCATTTATTTATATGGATTTGCTTTGGATTCGTTGCGTGTTGGAGTCAAAGTAAGCTTACCTCTTATGCGAAAGAAATCACCAAGACCTTATGTGCTCCTGAACTGCATGGTCGGGGATATGTAAATGATGGTTGTAACAAAGCTGGGGAATATATATTAGGTGAATTTGAACGCATTGGATTACAGCCATTTAATGGCTATGCCCAACAATCTTTTTATCTTGGAGTGAACACCTTTCCGGGTAATTGTAAGCTTAAGATTAACGGCCGAAAAAAAAAGCCTGGGATAGATTATCTTGTGCATCCCAGCAGCGCATCATACCATGGAAAACTATCATTGATTAGCTTAAATGCCAAAGAGGTATTATCCTATCCATTTAAATCGCATGCCCACGGATGGGGAATTGCGTTTATTCCACCAAAAAATATAGCGAAGGACACCCTTAAGATGGTACGGGCAAAATTAGAGAAGTTAGCGCGTGTACAAATGCCGGTTGTTGAAATCACACGAGACAAACTCACGTGGAGTGTGTCCTCCGAACAATTTAAATTTCCATATATACAAGTTTTCGATACTAAAAGGGAATCACTTCCAGAAAAGATAAAATTGAACATTGATGCCATGTACCGTAAGGATATGGAGGTATCAAATATTATAGGATTTGTAGAATCAAAACAACCGAGCGATAGCTTCATTATTGTCAGCGCACACTACGACCACTTGGGCCGAATGGGGAAGAATACATATTTTCCAGGAGCCAATGATAATGCCAGCGGTGTTGCCATGATGCTGAGTTTAGCCAAAGAAATTCAGCAGCAACCACTTCCTAAACACAATGTATTATTTGTTGCTTTTGCAGGTGAAGAAATTGGATTAGAAGGTTCACAGTTTTTCGTAAATCAGCACATTTTAGGTAACGATCAAATTACCTTGGTGCTAAATTTAGACATCATGGGGAGTGGCGAAGAAGGGATTACCGTAGTGAATGGCGCCATACATAAACTCATCTTTCAGCGACTAGTAGACTTGAATAAATCCACAGCTTCCGTCGACGTAATTAAACCAAGAGGAAAAGCCGCAAATTCTGATCATTATCCATTCTCAGAGCTTGGAATACCCGCACTCTTCATTTACACCATGGGGCCAAATAAAAACTATCATGATATTCATGATACATCCGATGCATTAACCTTTGATCGATTTGATCAATTACATGATTTACTCCTCCGGTTTCTCCAGACTTTTTAAATAATGCCGTTGTTCCAACACTTGAATAATTAAGGTTCCAAAAAAAACCATAAGTGTCCAAAATACCGCATACACAGACCAATGGTTAGCAATAAAAACAAATAAGAAGGTGAGAAACGTAAAAACTTGTAAGGTAACTAACGACAGTGAAGGGATAACAACTTCCTTTTTGTTTGCTTTATAGACAAATACAAACGTGACCACATAAAGCGTTTGAAGAAAGAAACTCACGGCAATAATGTAGAAGCTTTGATTCACATTAGTTAAGCAAAGTATTGCGGAGGCTATGATAACCCAAGCATATCCTTTGATAAAATACATGTTATGAATTCAATCGATTGAGTGTTCGGATAATATAAATCGTTGAGCCAATAACACCGAATAATAACCCAGTCATTAATAAGTACGGTGTTTTAAACCCGAAATAGCTGTCGCCCCAATATCCAAGATACCCAAAAATCGCCATAAAGGCCACCATTTGGAACCCTAACGAGGAATACTGCATGAATTTATTTGGGGAAGATTCAGGGCTTGATTTAGTCATCAAGTGTTACATCCGCAGTAAAGGTAGTATGAGAAGAAGGGGATTTCATTACACAAGAACCATCAAAAATTGCACCTTCTTGAATGATTAATTTTGTGGTTTGTATATCACCTTTAATTCGAGCAGTAGCATTTAAGCTTAACAATCCTTCAACTGTAATCTCACCGTCAACGTTGCCATTAATTTCTGCATTAACACAAACTAGGTTACCTTTCAATTTACCGGTAGATCCAATGATCACTTTGCCAGAGCACGAAAGGTTTCCATTCATTTCACCGTCTAACACAAAATTAGAATCAGAAACGACGTCACCTGTTAACTCGGTTCCCCCAACAATTCTGTTGGTTTCTGTAGACTCCTCATATTGAGAAGTACTATTAAAAAAATCTTTTCTCTTTAACATTTATCAATAGTTAAGATCGTAAAAAGTCTTGTACTCATCAAAGTTATCGGATTCGATTAACTTTTTCAAATTTTCTTGTGTAATAATTACAATTGTATTGTTTTGATAATCACCCAAATCGTCTACTGAAGCCTTGTAGGTATTGATATATTCCTTTGCCTTGGATATGGTTTTAAAATCTGAAACCAGCAATAAATTATGCTCTTTCTTTGTCATTGCAGTGGTCAACTTGAGACTGACTTGTTTAAAATTCTGACTTGTAAAATCAGAAACTGTTGCTTTAAGATCATCAAAATCCTCTTCCTCTTTTTCATCTAATAGGATAAGGACAAATTGATTAACCGATTCATTCAGAACAAAAATCCCATTCGTTTTTGGTTTATATGGTTCGAAAACCGACACCCCTTTTTCCAATAACACAAGCAATTCCTTAGATTGAACCGCTTGCGGAGTACCCGGTTTTTCTTCAATAATATTTTTTAATTTGGGGATAAGCAAGGTCTTATCTGAGGTAATCTGTCCAAATGCTAACACATTAAGATAGAGGTATTCTGCACGATAGGCATTCGCTTTATCTCCATTAACAACTGCTTCGGTTAAGGATAATGCTTCTGCGTATTTTCCACTCTCATAGGCCTGAAGTGCAAGTAAATATGCTTGTTCTGCTTTGGCTTTATTCTCTTTTACTTTTTCAAAAAAATCAGGATCTTGTAAGTAATTCGCTGCGTCTGATTTTGGATAATTTTCTATTATGTGTTGTTTATATCGAACAGCTGATTTGGGTGTTGACTCCGTAAGCTTATAGAGTTGGAAGGCTGAAGATAAATCGGTAATATTTCTTGTTTCTTCATTTAACACCATATCGAATTGCTCTAAGGCTAATTCAGGTTCATTTAATAGATCCTTGTATAAACTCCCCGCTGTATATCTGGCTTCAATTTCACGTAGTACGGAAGCAAGATAAAGACTATCGGTTAAGGGAAGTCGACTGCGCATCCGTTCAAGATCTAGGGTGTCATTATTCGTATCTGTCGAAGAAATAATCCCCAATGAATCCGCTGGTTTTTGATCATCTTTCGTATCTATCGAGCTCGTAAGCTTTGAACTCCGTCTCCAATCGTCTTCATTTTTACGATCACCCCAAAGTTTTCGAAACTCATCAAACCCTTCTTGTTTTAATTTGGGATTATTAAAAACCCATTTATCACCAGCTCCTGTTGATGCACTTGCATTCGCTTGGTCTTGCAGCGCACGCATTTTTGCTGCTTCTAATTCCTTTTTACGCTGCGCTTCTTCTTTTAATTGTTTAATTACATCCTTAATAAACGCCGTTTGAGCTTTCTCATCCATTTTTGCAATACGTTGAACACTGTCTTCATATGTTGCGATATTCATCGAAGCTACCAGGGTAGATAATTTATTGGCTTTTGAACGAATCAACGCTCCATTCGGATAGTTTTCAGGCATTGCTTTAGCACAGGAATCATAATACTTCTGGGCATTTAAGTATGATTTTTCCATGTAAGATAAATCGCCAAGTCGTTCGTATGATTGAGCTTTTTGTCGTTGATTTTTAGATGAAAAAAAAGCAGATTTGGTATAATAGACTTTAGCCATAGCCGTATTGGTGTTCTGTTCTTCCAATTGACCTTTGGCGTAATAAATTTGATCCTTATAAGACGCATTTTTTTCATCTTTCAGCATCTTGTTGAGCATGCGCACATCCCTTGCGGATGAACCTAACACGGCGCAGTTGAGCTTCGCATTAAAACTTACGTCATAATTCGCTGAAGGGGTAATGGCACGTTTGTAAGAAATTAGTGATGAATCTGTGCGGTTCTTGCTTTGATAAAGTTGTCCTAAGATGTAGTTTAAGCGAGCTTTTTCACGTTTCGATTTGCATTTTTGAATTGCCTGGGTAAGGGGGAAAAGCGCTTCGTCGGCATTGTTTTTACGAATATATAAATCTGCTCGTGCCTTATAAATTTCAAATTGTATATTCTCAGGCATTGGTGGATTCATTTCTTCGTCTGGCGAAGCCGTTTGTTTCTTTTTAAAGATTCTTTCAAAAAATTTTTCCTTCTTTTGTTCAATGGCAATCGCCTGAAGTTGATCCAATACATTCACCGCATCTGTTAAGCGATTTTCCTCTATATAAATCTTTGCAATCCAAAGTTCAGCTAAATATCGAGAAGGATCCTTTATGAAAAATCGTTTAACATACTGGAAATTCTTAAGGGCTTTTTCATAGTCTTTTCGGTAATAGTACGCCTTTCCAATGGTAAGCCAATTCTCATCAATCCACGGATTATACTCAGCATCTTTAGTTCCCCGATCCAAGGATGGCATCGAATGATTTCGGATAACCTTCGAACATTTAACCACTGCGGTATCTATGGCTGCATACATACCTTTTGACTCTTCAGTGGTAGGTGCAGGCTGAATAATCAACCATGAATAAAAATCGTCTTTATGGTTTTTTTCATAGCTACTGGTAGCCATAGTTAACAACTCATTTGCGTTGAAATACCCATTATACTTCGCGGTCATCCCGTGATAAGTCCGATTTAAATAGGCATTCTTATTGGTGGAACAAAACACCAACAGAAATGGAAGCATAAGGAGGAGGACTCTAGCGAAAAATAGGTTACTTTGTTTCATTCGTGCGCGCGAGAAAACGAATTTCCCCGCTTTTTATTGTTTCTTATGCAATGTTTGTAAATACTTGCTGGATGTCATCGTCATCCTCAATTTTATCTAACATTTTTTCAATATCGGTTAATTGCTCCTCGGAGAATTCTACGGGAGAGGTTGGGATCCGTTTTAAACTAGATTTTTGAACTTCAATTTGCATATCCTCTAAGGCTTTAGCAATCGTACCAAAGGACGTATAATCTCCATAAACCACAATCATATCCTCTTCCACATCAATTGATTCACACCCCGCATCAATTAAATCGAGCTCCAACATTTCCGGATCCATAGATTCCGTTTTTTCAATTTCAAAAACACTCTTACGGGCAAACATGAATTCCATGGAACCATTTGGAACTACCATTCCACCTGACTTATTAAAATACGATTTCACATTAGCAACAGTTCTTGTCGGATTGTCGGTGGCGCATTCTACATACACCAATACCCCATGCGGACCCTTTCCTTCATAATTTACTTCTGTAAAGGAAGCAATGTCTTTTTGCGCTGCACGCTTTATGGCAGACTCTATGTTGTCCTTTGGCATATTTTCCGACTTCGCATTTTGTATTGCTGTACGCAATTTAGCGTTCGTCGTGGGATCCATACCTCCCTCTTTAGCGGCCATAGTGATCGCTTTTCCTAATTTCGGAAACATCTTGGACATCTTGTCCCAACGTTTTTCCTTAGCTGCTCTGCGGTATTCAAATGCTCTTCCCATAGTAATATGATGTGTTACAAAGGTAATGTAATCCGTAGAAATTTTCAAACACCTGATAACTGTGATAGTACCGCCGTAATATAATTCAATACAGGTTCTTTACCACTTGCAGAAGTGGCGGAAGTAGTAAACAACGGAGGGAGCTCCTCCCATGTTTTCAACATCTCCTTTTTATACTTGGCTAAATTTCGATTTAATTCTGTACTTGATAGTTTATCAATTTTAGTAAAAACCATGGCAAAGGGCACTTGATTTTCACCACACCAATTCATGAATTCTAAATCTATTTTTTGAGGCTCCAACCTCGAATCTAATAAAACAAACACCAAGGTTAATGCGGTTCGTTGTATTAAATAATTCGAAATCAACTTCTGCCACTTATCCCGTTGATTTTTTGAGACTTTGGCGTATCCATAGCCCGGGAGATCCACCAAATACCATTTTTCATTGACAATAAAATGATTTATGAGCTGCGTTTTGCCTGGAGTACCCGAAGTTTTGGCTAAACTTTTATTCCCCATCAGCATATTTATAAGTGAGGACTTACCGACATTCGATCGACCAATAAAAGCAAATTCCGGAAGCTTAGTGTCTGGACATCCTTTATAATCAGCACTTGAAATTAAGAATTCTGCAGTTTTTATTTTCATGGGCCAAAGGTAAACTTTAGATTGGGCTTGAACAATATTACAAACGACTTGTTTTCATCTTATGGCATTCTATAAGATTCGAGACGTAGAAGTATTAACAGGTATAAAAGCCCATACGCTCCGCATATGGGAGCAACGGTATGGCATGTTAATTCCAGAGCGTACTGAAACAAAAATTCGCACCTACACAGATGAGGAACTTGTTTACTTACTGAACATCCGCATTCTAATGGACCATGGAATGAAAATTTCAAGATTGGCTGAATTTTCACGAGATGAAATCAGGGCTAAGGTGGCTGAAGTCAAATTAAACACACCCGCTGGAAGTGCCCAAGAAAAACTGATTGTCTCTTTAGTTGAAATGGACGAGGGGCTATTTCACGGGACACTAAATGAACTCATTAATGCAACCTCGTTAGAAGAAACATTCCGGCAGTGTCTAATTCCTTTTTTTGACCGCATTGGTATCATGTGGCTTACAGGATCCATTAATCCAGCTCAAGAACATTTTATTTCGAATTTGGTACGTCAAAAAATTGTTTCTGAGGTAGACAAACTAACCGTTCCAGAAGACCGTGAAAACCCCGTTATGTTGTATTTGCCAGAACACGAATGGCACGAAATAGGTTTATTGTTTTATCACTATTTATTGCGAAGTCAAGGCGTTTACTCCTTATATTTAGGTCAGAGCTTGCCCTATGAGTCGGTGGTATTAAGCATTGAAAAGGTTCAACCACGTTGTATAGTTAGTTCATGGTTGACCTCTGTAGAGGAGGGATTCATCCATGGATATTTTTCTCAATTACGCCGACAATTTCCAGAATTATTAATTATTGCCGGAGGTGCTCAACTTGGAATTCACCATGCGTCAATCAATAATTTGGTTACTCCATTGCAGCATGCAGAGGATTTAATCAATTTGATTAAATCACCACATTTACAATCTTCCCAGGTACAACAATAAATTTCTTTGGCGCTTTACCCTCAAGCCACTTTACCGTTTCGGGTTGGGATAAAATGGCCGCTTGAATTTCCTCGATGGTCAACGCCATTGGTAAAGTTACCTTAAAACGCATTTTCCCATTGAAAGATACAGGGTACTCATAATCAGATTCAATAAGATAATCAGGATTAAATTCCGGATAAGATGCCTCATATAACGAACCAGGCTCATGGCCTAATTTCTCCCAAAGTTCTTCCGTAATGTGTGGTGCGTAGGGAGCAAGTAAGATCGTTAGTTGTTCTAAAATTTCGCGATAATTACCTTTTGCCTCTGTCAATTCATTCACACATATCATAAAATTGGAAACCCCTGTATTAAAAGAAAAACGGTCTAAATCTTCTCGTATCTTCCGAATGGTCTTGTGTAAGATTTTAAAGTGATCCTTAGTTGGTGCAGTTTCATTCACTTCAAATGAACCATTGAGGTGAAATAAACGCCAATATTTTTTCAAAAACCCATGAACTCCCGTTATTCCTTTAGTATCCCATGGTTTACTTTGCTCCACTGGACCTAGAAACATCTCATACATCCGTAAGGTATCTGCCCCAAACCGATCAACTAACTCATCCGGTGTTTGAACATTATATTTAGACTTTGACATTTTTTCTACCTCATATCCACACAAGTAAACTCCTGAGGGCTCTAATATAAACGTCGCGTCTTTATATTCACTTCGCCAAGCTTTGAATCCTTCAAGGTCCAATTCATCGTTATTAACGAGTGAAATATCTACATGGATTGCCGTGGTTTCATAGCCATCTTTCATTCCTGCACTCACAAAGGTTTGTTGTCCAACGACCCGATAGACGAAGCTACTTCTTCCTAAAATCATCCCTTGATTGATCATCTTCTTGAAGGGCTCATCAAAAGGAACCACCCCAAGATCATTTAAGAATTTACACCAAAAACGCGCATATAATAAATGTCCAGTGGCATGTTCTGCCCCTCCCATATATAAGTCAACATTTCCCCAGTAGGAAATCTTTTCAGGCGATGCTAAACAATGATTATTAGTTGGGTCAAGATACCTTAAAAAGTACCATGAACTACCCGCCCAACCTGGCATCGTAGATTTTTCATACTCATACACTTCCTCAAACTTCCAATGAGTAGCTCTACCAAGTGGCGGGTCACCGTCTTCGGTAGGTAAATATTTATCCACTTCAGGTAAATCTAAGGGTAATTGATTCTCAGGAATTAGGTAAGGGATATCTCCTTTAAAATATACTGGAATTGGTTCCCCCCAATAACGCTGACGGCCGAATACCGCGTCACGGAGTCTATAATTAATTCGTTTTGATCCATGTCCAAATTCTGCAATAGCTGAAATCATTCGCTGAACACCCTCCACAACGGATAATCCATCGAGGAAGTCAGAATTGATAATAGTCCCTGTTTTCTCAGTCCAAGCACCCATGCTAAAATCATGATCCGTGGTAGGATGGATTACTTGCTTGATGTCCAAAGAAAAATAGGTGGCAAATTTAAAGTCTCGTTCGTCATGTGCCGGCACAGCCATAACAGCACCTGTACCATAACCAACCAATACATAATCGCCAATCCAAATTGGAATCGGCTCCTTGGTGAATGGATGAGTTGCATATGATCCAGTAAACACGCCAGATATTGTATTAACATCGGCCATGCGTTCGCGCTCACTTCGGTTTTTAGAGGTAGAGACATAGCTTGAAACTGCATCTCTTTGTTCATCTGTTGTTAATCGGGCTACCAATTCGTGCTCGGGAGCCAAGGTAAGAAAGGAAACCCCAAACAAGGTATCAGGCCGTGTTGTAAATACTTCGATTGACCCCTCTTGATTAAGCAGCGGGAAATGAACCGATGCTCCTTCACTTCGACCAATCCAATTCCGCTGGGTTTCCTTAATGCTATCAAACCAATCCAGGTGCTCCAATCCATCCAATAAACGCTGAGCATAGGCAGTTATACGCATACTCCATTGCTTTAACAACTTACGCTCTACTGGATGACCACCACGTTCAGATAATCCATTCACTACCTCATCATTGGCTAAAACCGTCCCTAAGGCCGGACACCAATTCACGAAAGATTCACCAAGATATGCCAGGCGAAAATGCATCAAGATTTCTTGTTGTTTTTGCGCTGTGAAGGCTGACCAATCGGTATTAGAAAAAGGCGTGATTTCGGTTTCAATTCCTCCATGCAAAGCGCTCAATGAAACTGCAGATAAACCCTGCTGCTCAAATTCCTTAATTAACCCGTCAATTGACTCTGCTTTATTCGTTTTTGGATTATACCAACTATTGAATAATTGCATAAAAATCCATTGTGTCCATTTATAATACGCCGGTGAGGACGTTCGAATCTCTCTGGACCAATCGTAATTAAAACCAAGTTTATCTAATTGTTCACGATATCGTTCTATATTCTCTTGGGTCGTTTTGGCTGGATGCTGTCCCGTTTGTATAGCATATTGTTCTGCGGGCAGACCGAAGGAATCATACCCCATCGGATGAAGCACATTATAGCCTGTATGTTTTTTATACCTCGCAAAAATATCTGATGCGATATAACCAAGTGGATGTCCGACATGCAATCCAGCACCTGACGGGTAGGGAAACATATCTAAGACATAATATGGAGGTTTTGTTGAGGTTTCTTCAACGCGATAGGTTTGATTAATCTTCCAGAAATGTTGCCATTTCTTTTCAATCTCTTGAAAGCGATATTCCATGGGTGAATTTATGGCACAAAGATACGAAAAGCCCAATTAACGAATGTAAAGAAGATTTCCTAACGCAAACAAGAGTAAGCCCGGATCCATTTCAAGTGTATATGGCGTAGCCCAATTTTTAATTAAGATATAACTTGAAAAAGCGCTGAATAACACCATCCCAAATACCCAATTAGGAACAAAGATTAACGTTATAACAACTAGCACAGCAAGCACACTCAATAAGACCCAACGGAGTACAGTCCAATGAATAACCTGAGGAATCGTGCGTAACCCATTCGGGTCCGTATCGCGGTCGTGAACATCCGAAGCAATTGCCAAAAAGCAGAATATAAGAAATAAAACAAATGCGTTTGAAATAAACGTCATGCCCTTTATTCCTGTAATTGCACTTATCATGAATAAGGTCCATGAGGAAGCAATAAGTAGTGTTTTAAGCCGTGGAATTCCGCGAAACCAGGGGTATATTACGCTTAAAATAACTGCGAAAAGAAATGGAAAAAAAATACTTCTATTCATTGTACCCATATATACCAAAACCACCCCGCCAAGGAACAAATAACCCAACATAAACATGGACTTTCTAGGTAAGAAGTAATAAAAAAAAACAGCAAAACCTAGCATGACGGCATACCAGAGCTCACTTGTTTTATCTAGTGAATACGCCAATAGAAAAGACGAAAACCCCAATAAAACTTGTTGTAATTTAAATGGCATCTACAATTTTCGTAACGGGAATCTCAGTGATACATTGACAGTCTTCTCCCCGAGCACATTGGTTGCAATATGGATCATTAACCATGGCAATTGATTGGTTCCCTAGCGGTCTCCAACGGCCTGGATGAATAGGAACGCGGGCAGAAAAGAGCCCTATAGCCTTTACATTCAAAATACCAGCAATATGAAGTGGCCCAGTTGAACATGCAATAAGCGCTTCAGCGTTACTAATTAGGGTAATCAACTCACTCAGAGAAAATTGACCACATACATTTTCAACCCCAGAAAGGTGATTGAATGCACTACCAATCCGACTTCCCTCTTTAGCGGTACCTGTAATTAACACCTGTTTGCCACGCCTGACCAATATCTCCGCAAGCGCTACGTACTTATTCAAAGGATAATCTATGGCACTCCCTTGTGAGAGTGGATGCAAAATTACATACCCAGGATTAAATGGGGTGTTGGTTATGGGTACTCGAAAACCGTTTGGTAACGAGTTGATCTCCTCAAGTGATGGAATTGTATTAAGACCTAATGGCTTGAGTAAATTAAAATTCAATTGAGACTCATGCAGGGGTGAGTTTTTTCGAGTAAATGATACACGAATAGTACAAGTTAACCAGTGAAACAACCTGTGACTTGTACCAATGCGATATTTTATTCTGGCTTGTTTTGCCCATGAGGCCACCATTTTATTAGGAAAAACATGAAGAATTAGGTCGCTTTGAAGCAAAGAATTACGCGTATTATGGTCGGAATTTTCTAGGTCTTCAAGGAGTAAAATCTCATCTACCGATTCAAAACATTCCACGACATCTTTAGTGTAACGCTTACATAAATATACCAATGTTGCTTGGGGATAATTTGATTTTAACCATATACATAGGGGTAAGGTCAAAACCACATCACCGATAGAGTCAGTACGTGAAACAATAATTCTAGATATCTTATTAATTTTCACGTTTCAAGCGTTGAACTTCCTTGTATTTAAAATAGTTTGATGCCGCGCTAATTCTTGCAATGTGATATCCTTGTATACCATCTAACAATCCAAGTTTCAGGATATACATCGAAAAAAAACGAATGCATGCACTTAAAACGGGTTGCCCAAAAAATACCACCTTGCCCGCTTGAACATATTTCTTGGCCGTCAACGAAGAATAATGATCTGCACGTTTCCGATGTTGTTCATGAGAATAATAAGAATAATGGTACAAATGGCTCTTTAATATTACCACCTGAATCCCTATTGGCATGCGAAGGGTTTCATGAACCAAGTCACCTTCCCATTCCATCTCTTTTGGAAACAACCTAACCTTACGGTCTGGGTACCAACCGGAATGATAAACCCAAGTTCCACAATAATTTGTAAGTCGATTTAAGGCGAAGACTCCTTGAGAATAATTTTGTTTTATTGATAGTATTTCAGCTTGCAATTCAGGGGATACTGCCTCATCTGCATCGATTGAAAGAATCATATCAAATGAAGCCTTTTGATTTAAGCAATTTTTCTGTTGTGCATACCCCAACCATGGCTGATGAAAAAATGCAACCCCTTTCTGCATACAAATCTCTTTTGTGCGATCCGTCGAACCAGAATCCATTACGAGTATTTCATCGGCAACATGAACTAATGAATCAATACAGCGACCAATATTTCGCTCTTCATTTAGCGTAATGATTGTAGCACTAATTTTCATAGTTATTTTACACGGATTCTATCACCAACTCGGATCACGTTTCCGACACCTGGATTGAGTTTTTTCAATTGAGCCAGGGTAAGGTTGTTTTTTGTTGCAATCCGGCTTAGGGTATCCCCAGCTTTCACCGTATAATATTTCTTTGGTTTCACAACAGGTACAGGCTGAATTGGCGCTTGTTTTATGGTGTTAATTTGTTTCAATGTTAGCCGTTGTCCAACATACACGTTAGAAGTTTGTAAGGCATTCCATTCCATTATTTGATCTATGGAAACGCTATATTTTAGTGCAATACTTTTTAATGTTTCCCCTGTTTTAACTTTATGATATGCATATTGAGCTGACAAAGTATCTAATAATCCTGTAGAATCCTGTATCGAGGTCGTATCTGGTGTAAATGGATTGATCAATTGGGACGGGTTTTCCAATAAATAAAGAGAATCTTCAAGACCTACAAGTAAAGTAATTTTATCCATTGGCCCAGTTACGCAACGCTTTTTTATCGATGGTGGAATATAATCCGTTTTATAAATTGGGTTTAACTCTTTAATTTGCTGCAGGTCCCAATCAAGACCCTGTGCAATAGTTTTCATGTGAAGTCCACGTTTTAGACACATGGTATCTAATTGTGCATTGTGAATTTTTGCTGTAGCAGGCATCAAGTTGTGTTCCGCATGGTACGTCATCAAATAGGCTGCTGCTATAAAGGTTGGCACATAGCCTTGGGTTTCGGTAGGTAGGCTTGGTCTGATAGCCCAATAAGATCGTTGATTACCGGATCGCTCTATGGCTCGATTAATCGTTCCAGGGCCGGCATTGTATGCAGCTAACGCGAGATTCCAATCCCCATAAATCCCGTAAAGTTTCTTTAAAAAACGACACGCCGCATCAGTTGCTTTATATGGATCCATGCGTTCATCAATGTATGAGGTTTCTTCCAACCCATAATACAAACCGGTTCGATACATAAACTGCCATAAGCCAAGCGCACCCGCCTTGGACTTAACCTGAGGTCTCAACCCGCTTTCAATGCATGCAAGATATTTTAACTCAAGCGGCAAGCCATATTCCGCTAATTTCTCTTCAAACAAGTCGAAATATAACGAGGATCTTCCTAGTACAATTTTCACAAAAGACCTGCGATTTTGTGCAAAGTATCGAATAGAGGATAAGGTTATCGCATTGCAATCAAAACCAAAAGGACTTTGATTATTCATTAGATTTAACCGTTCACAATAGACTTCATCTGAAAAAAGCGGTACTGTGGAAGGTTCATAATTGAGCGCTTTAATGATAGAGTCTGAATATTTCGTGTTGGCATAATCTGCATAAAAATAATTCAGTGATTGCTCAACGGTATTCAGGAACTGGTCTGGATGAAGGGTATCATTTGGATTTTGAAGGTATGGGTTTTTTTGCCCCAAGCAATGCATGGAAACCTGTGTGATTAGCACACATAAAATCAAACTATGCTGTAATGTTCTCCACCAATTGAGTTGCATAAAACAAGTCGTTTTCCCGAAATTGATCGGTCATTAATTGAACTCCAAATGGTAAGCCATTGGAATGTGTGCCTACCGGAATACTAATAGCAGGATTCCCTGTTAAATTAGCATGCACAGTAAAAATGTCTTGTAAATACATTTCAATTGGATCTTTAACCTCTCCAATTTTAAATGCAGTTGAAGGGGTTGTTGGCGTTAAGATGCAATCAACATGAGTAAAAATTTCACGTGTCTTATCTTGTAAAACCCTTCTTACTTTCTGCCCCTTCGTGTAATACGCATCATATTGCTCATTTGATAGCACAAAGGTTCCAGTCATAATTCTACGTTTAACCTCCTCGCCAAACCCTTCATTTCTTGATTGAATATACGTTGCTTCGACACCCTCTGCCAATGAAGATCTGTGACCAAAATGTACCCCATCGAAGCGCGATAAATTCGAGGATGCTTCGGCCGTAGTTAACACGTAGTATACGGGTACTACATAATCCATGTAGGGAAATGAGAACTCCGTTACTTCATGTCCCGCTTCACGTAATGTTTTGATGATTGAATCTAATGAAGCTTTCACCTCCGAATCCAGTCCGGGATGATTCATATATTCCTTTAGTACCCCAAAACGCAACACAGATGAGCCTTCTCTCCTCTCTTCTATTTCACGAGAAGAGGTCGTAGCATCTTTGGGGTCTTTACCGGCCATTATTTGATATAATAATTCGGCATCTGACAAATTCGTAGTAAATGTTCCGATTTGATCAAATGATGAGGCATAAGCAATTAATCCATACCTGCTTATTCTACCGTATGTCGGTTTAAGCCCATAGGTACCTGTCCAAGAAGCAGGTTGACGAACTGACCCCCCGGTATCGCTACCAAGAGATGCTGTACACAACCCATCAGCAACAGCCACGGCAGAACCCCCAGAAGATCCTCCCGGAACATATGCTGGATTTAACGAATTTCGAACGGGTCCATAGGCAGATTTTTCATTTGAGCTTCCCATGGCAAATTCGTCACAATTTAAACGACCAAGAATGATTGCATCTTCATCAATAAGTCGTTGAACAGCCGTAGCAGTATACAGGGATTCAAAACCTTCCAAAATTTTCGACGAAGCAGAAACCTTATGGTTAATCAAACACAAATTGTCTTTAATTCCAATAAAGGAACCCGCAAGTTTACCTGCCGTGCCGTTATTTATTTTTTCTTGGATTCTTACTGCTTCTATTCGTGCGGATTCTTCGAACACTTCAAGGTAGGCATTAAGGTCTTTGTGCGCATTGATGCGCGTTAAATAATGTTCAAGGATATCCAAAAGAGTCTTTCCCGACTCGAGTGCCGATTTATTTTCTTGAATGGAATTAAACATAGGTTACTTCTCTTCGATTTGCTTATCGTTAGAAGCGGTTGGTTTATTTTCTTCAGTTTTTGAGGCGTCCTTAAATTCTTTAATTCCTTGACCTAAGCCTTTCATAAGTTCAGGAATTTTTTTACCACCAAACAATAATAAAACAACTACAAAGATTAGAAGAATATGATAACCTGATAAAAGCTGTGCATGTTGGATATTTTCCATTACAAATAGTTTAGTTACAAAGGTACGTATTAATAATCAAAATGGGTTATCCGCTTACAGCTTTCTTGCCACCTCAACTTCCTCATAAGCCTCCACGTGATCTCCAATTTGGATATCATTAAACTTATCAATATTCAATCCACACTCGTAGTTATTCTTAACTTCTTTCACATCATCTTTAAATCGTTTAAGCGACCCAAGTGTACCATTATGAATAACTATACCATCCCGAATCACACGTACTTTTGAAGATCTTTTAATTATTCCATCCAATACGTAGCAACCGGCAATGGTTCCAACTTTTGTGATTTCGAAAGTTTCACGAATTTCTGCAGTACCAAGTACTTTTTCCTCAATATCAGGAGAAAGCATTCCCTCCATAGCCGCTTTGATTTCCTCAATGGCCTTGTAAATAATAGAGTATAACCTGATGTCGATTTGCTCAGTTTCTGCAAGTTTTCTTGCACCAACTGTAGGACGCACCTGGAATCCGATAATAATTGCATCAGAGGCTGAAGCTAAATTTATATCGGCTTCAGAAATTGCTCCCACACCCTTAAGTACAATATTTACTTGGATTTCTGGCGTTGAAAGATTCAATAATGCGTCTGAAAGCGCTTCAATGGACCCGTCCACATCACCCTTAACAATGATATTTAATTCTTTAAAGTCGCCAATAGCTAAACGACGTCCAATTTCATCAAGTGTAATATGTTTATTCGTGCGGAGCCCTTGTTCTCTATATAATTGCTCTCGTTTCGACGCAATGGCTTTAGCTTCTTTTTCATCATCTAATACATGGAATTTATCTCCGGCACTTGGCGCACCATTAATTCCAAGAATAGAAAGGGGTTGAGATGGGCCAGCAATCTTTAGTACCTTTCCATGTTCGTCATGCATTGCCCGTACACGACCATAATGTCTACCCACCAGAACCACATCACCAATACGCATGGTTCCTGCTTCAACAAGTATGTTGGTTACGTATCCTTTTCCTTTATCTAGAGAAGATTCGATTACTGTTCCTACAGCATTTTTATTTGGATTTGCCTTTAACTCAAGCATTTCTGCTTCAAGCAACACTTTATCTAATAATTCTGTAATGTTAAGTCCTTTTTTTGCTGAAATCTCCTGTACCTGATACTTTCCACCCCAATCTTCCACAAGGATATTCATTTGGGAAAGTTGTTCTCTAATCCGATCTGGATTAGCACCTGGCTTGTCAATCTTATTGATAGCAAAGATCATTGGGACACCTGCTGCTTGTGCGTGAGAAATTGCCTCCTTAGTTTGAGGCATTACATCATCATCCGCCGCAACAATAATAATGGCAAGGTCAGTGACTTGGGCTCCACGAGCACGCATTGCGGTAAACGCTTCGTGACCTGGAGTATCCAAAAAAGTCATTTTTCGGTTGTCTTTCAGTGTAACAGAGTAGGCACCAATATGCTGTGTGATTCCTCCCGCTTCACCTTCGGTAACATTTGCATTACGAATACGGTCTAATAAAGAGGTTTTACCATGATCTACGTGACCCATTACCGTGATAATTGGTGGTCTTGAGATTAGATCTTCTGGAGCGTCTTCAGTTGTGAGTACGGCATCCTGAACCTCGGCACTAATAAATTCGGTTTCAAAACCAAATTCATCGGCAACAATTTGGATTGTTTCTGCATCCAAACGCTGATTAATTGATGCGAAAATCCCTAAAGACATGCACGCCGAAATCACCTGCGTTGGTTGAACATTCATCATACTTGCCAATTCTGATACGGTAACAAATTCAGAAAGCTTTAGAACCTTTTCATCCATTTCCGCCGCAAGCATTTCTTCTTGACGTCGTTGAGCCACATTATCCCGTTTAATCCTTCTATTTTTAGAGGATTTAGATTTAGAACCTTGACCCGAAAGTCTAGCTAATGTTTCTTTAATCTCTTTTTGAATATCTTGCTCTGAGATTTCTTTTTTCTCTACTTTAAACGCACCCGGTTTTGCCGGTTGACCCTTCGCACCTGGCGCAGGCGTTTCAACCTTTTTAATGCGTTTACGTTTGCGTTTTTCTTCTTCTGCAGCACTTGAAGCACTGGTCTTAGGTCGCTCCACAGGAAGCTCAATTTTACCAAGTACTGTTGGTCCAGACAAGATGGTGCGCTCTGTTTTTATTGTTTCTATAACTGGAGCGGCAGGTTTTTCTTCTTGCTTGGGTTCAATCGGTTTTGGGGCCTCAACGATCGGTTCCGGCTGCTTTACCTCAGGCTTTTTCTTCGGGTTTAATTGATCTAAATCAATTTTACCCACCACATTAACCTGTGGCTCATGAGATTTCGGCTTTACCGTTTCTGGTTCAAAAACCGTTCGCTTAATTTCTTCAAGATTAATCTCATCACCCTCTTCCTCTTCTTGCTGTTTCTCTTGAACAGGCAATTCTTGACGAGCATCTTTAAGAGAAATGGATTCTTTCTTTTCTTTTAAGGAAGAACCTTTGGCTTGTTCTTTTAACGTTTGATCTGCTGCAAACTCGGTACATAAAATCTGAAAATGCTCCGGGTCTAGTTTAGTGTTTGGATTGGAGTCAATAGAAATGCCTTTGGAGCCTAAAAATTCCACTAACGTTGGCAATCCAACATTCAATTCACTTGCTGCTTTTCCTAAACGAATGGGTTTCCCTGCCATAATATTATTCCCTATTGTATTTCAAAGTTATTCAAATTCCGCATTCAATATTTTGAATAC
>Ga0102875_1000172_pt1 | contig 26858 bp, 15 predicted proteins | sample Colrivmet1547B02_FD_78185 | JGI IMG/M metagenome (GOLD analysis project Ga0102875, IMG submission 78185) | Estuarine microbial communities from the Columbia River estuary - metaG 1547B-02 | ecosystem: Environmental > Aquatic > Marine > Intertidal zone > Estuary | place: USA: Columbia River... | reverse complement strand
CTATTTCCGCTTGGGATCAAGAACTAGAAATAGCCCACCCTTATTATTATTCTACTTGGCTTGAAGATTTTAATATTACTCTTGAGTTTTCTCCCGGAGAAAAAACAGGTTTTTACCGTTTTAATTATGGTAATAAAGAAATCAAAAAGTTGTTTCTTAAAAAATTAAACGGAGGAGATTGGCAGCTTAATGAAGACGGTTCGCTTGTAGGAATAGAATCATTTGAAGGTATGAAAGCTTATGCGTATGGTGTTTTTGATGTTAAAGGTGATTTTGCAAAAGTGAAAACAGGAAAAAACACTAATAATTCATGGATAACATGGAATAATACAGAACTCAAGCAAGTAAATTTTAAGTACGGAATATCTTTTATCAGTATAGAGCAGGCTAAAAATAATTTAGAAAAAGAAATGCCAAATTGGGATTTTGAAAAAGTTAAAAATAACGCAAAAGATAAGTGGTCCAATGTTTTAAATCAAATAGAAGTTGAGGGAGGAACGGAAGCTCATAGAAGATCATTTTACACTGCCTTATATCGTAGTTATGAAAGAATGATAAATATTACCGAAGAGGGTAAATATTATAGTAATTATGATAAAAAAATTCATAAAGGAGAGCAAAATTTCTATGCTGATGATTGGGTTTGGGATACTTTTTTAGCATTACACCCGCTTCGATATATACTGCAACCTGATATGGAGTCTGATATGATGGCCTCCTATGTAAGGATGTATCAACAATCAGGATGGATGCCACAATTTCCTCAAATACATGGTGATGTCCCACCAATGAATGGTTTTCACTCCACAATTATGATTCTTGATGCTTATAGAAAAGGCATTAAAAATTTTGATATAAATAGTGCTTATGAAGCCATGAAAAAAAATGCATTAGAAGGAACCATGGTGCCATGGCGTTTGGGAGCAGCTTCCCCTTTAGATAAATTAGCCTTAAAGTTAGGGTATTTCCCAGCGCTCCATCCAGGAGAAATAGAAACAGAACCTTTAGTTGATAGTTTTGAAAAAAGACAAGCTGTTGCAGTTACTCTTGCCCAGAGTTATGATGATTGGGCATTGGCTCAACTTGCTAAAGATCTTGGTAAAGTGCAAGACTATGAGTACTTCTCAAAAACAGCAAAAAATTACCAAAATTTATATTGGAAAGAAAAAGGTTTTTTCATGCCTAAAGATGCAGCTGGAAATTGGATTGATATAGATCCAAAATTTGATGGTGGTATGGGAGGAAGAGATTATTATGACGAAAATAATGGATGGACTTATCTTTGGAATGTGCAACAAGATGTTTTGGGTTTGCAAAAATTAATGGGAGGTCGTGATACTTTTGAAGCACGATTGGATCAGATGTTTAGAGAAGATTTAGGTAGAAGTGTATATGCTTTAAATGCTAAATTTCCTGACTTTACAGGTATTGTAGGGCAATTTTCTATGGGTAACGAACCTAGTTTTCATATTCCTTATCTGTATAATTTAACTAAGTCACCTTGGAAAGCCCAGAAAAGAATCCGAATGCTATTAAATACATGGTTTAAAGATAATATTTTTGGAATACCTGGTGACGAAGATGGTGGCGGGATGTCGGCTTTTGTTGTATTTTCTTCTATGGGCTTTTATCCAATAACTCCTGGTATTCCTATTTATACAATAGGTAGCCCGTTATTTTCTAAAATTAAAATTAACCTTCCAAATGGTAAGGTCTTTACTATCAATGCTCCAAATTGTAATGAAAAAAATAAGTATATTCAAAAAGCCTCTTTGAATGGAAAATCTCTAGACGGACCTTGGTTCACACATGAAGATCTTGTTAATGGGGGGACTTTAGAATTAGAAATGGGATCCCATCCAAATAAAGCTTGGGGCGCTAGTGAAGAAAATGTTCCGCAAATTTTCAAAACATCAAATTAAATTAGGATTAAGAAATTAATAATTTTCATACCGATTTACACGTCTTTTTTAATGATTATTTTTTCATTTAGTACTGGTATCTTAAATAGATAAAAAAGCTACTAATTACGACCGTTTTCTATTATAATAACGATACTGCCTATCCGGTAAACGTTATTTATCTGGAGGAACTCAAAAAGGTTGGGATGTTAAGATGAATATTCACAAAGTTGATTATAGAAAATTTGGAGACATTTATTTTGATAGGAATAGTGACCCTTTAGAAATACATAATAGTATTCAAAACAATAAATATAAGAATTCTATAAAGTAGCTTCGAAATTATTATAGTAAATTTGAAAAAGCAGTTCCAGACTTTGGAAAACAAGAATTAATAAAAAGACAATGCATAAAATGACTAGACATAATTTAATACTGTTGTTAATTTTAGTTATAGTTAGCAATAGTAATCATGTTTTGGCTCAAAATAGTAAAAGGCCTAATATCATCTTTATTATGACAGATGATCAAAGCGCTATAGTTCCAAAAGACTCGGATAAAGAAGTACAATCCCATCCTTTTGGTTTCAATGGTGATACCTCCGTACATACCCCAATTATTGATGGTTTAGCAAAAAATGGCTTAGTATTCAATAGGGCTTATGTGTCGAGTTCCGTTTGTTCCCCTAGTCGATATACTATACTAACGGGACGTTATGCAGGCAGATCTGAAGGTCCTAGTTTTATGAAACAATATCCATACGGCCAACAATCAAGAGTTGAAAATAATATCGAATTAGAAATCAATGCGGATAATTTACCAAAATTGCTTAAAAAGGCAGGTTATAAAACAGGTTTTGTGGGTAAAAGTCATGTTATAGAGCATGACTTATTAGAGAAAAAGAAAAATTGGAAAAATAACGGACTTAAAATCTACGATAAAAAATCAGACCCAAATGACAGTTCGGTTTCGAATGCCATGGCTCATAATCATAAGGAATGGTCCAGAATGATAAAAGAATATGGATTTGATTATGCCGAAGGTATTTATGCGGCCAATTTAAGGGAATTATATAACGATTCGTTGAATGTTCACAATGTTGAATGGAAGAATAAAGCGGCCCTAAATTTTATAGAACAAAATAAAAAGGAGCCATTCTTCTTATATTATAGTGAAACTGTTCCTCATGGCCCCGCACCCTGGATTAAGAAAAATGGAAAATTTGTACATGGATTAGACGCTAACCCGAAATTTACGGGGGAAGGATATTTGGATGCAGATTACAGTTATTTGCCAACAAGAGATGAAATAAAAAAGGAAATAAAATCTTTAGGTAAGGAGGAAGCGCAAGCCTGGCTGAGATGGTTTGACCACGCTGTTGGTGCAGTTGTGGATAAATTAAAGGCAGCGGGAATTTATGAAAACACATTAATTGTTATTACTTCAGATCATGGTAATTATAATGGAGGAAAGACTACTCTCTATGAAGGAGGAATAAAAGTACCCTTGATGATGCATTGGCCAGTCGGCATAAAACCAAATTCCCACTATTATGAGTTGGTTCAAAACATAGATTACACCCCCACGTTTTTAGAATTGGCAGGGGTAAATTTAAAAGAAGTAAAAACGAAATTAGATGGTGTCAGTTTAAAAAATGTACTTGAAGGCAATGGTAAACCGGTGCATGATTATTTGTATTTCGAATTGGGTTTTGCAAGAGGTGTAGCAACAAAAGATTGGAAATACATTACAGTTAGATACGATGAAAAAACACAGAACAAGATAGATAATGGCGTTCTATTTAAAGGATGGAATAACACAGAAATTAAATTGCCTTATTATTTAAGCAATAGCCACCTAGGACACCAGGCTGCGTTATATAACCCTTTTTATTTTGAAAAAAATCAATTATTTGACTTGAAAACAGATTCTTTAGAAACAAAAAATGTCTTTGAGAAAAATAAAACAGAAGCTAATGAAATGAAAAACCTTCTAGCTAAAATTTTAAAAACCTTTCCACAAAGACCTTATGGAGAATTTACAAACTAATAGTATGAAATGAGCATGACATAAAATTAGTCGTAAAGACCAATGAAGATATGCGAATTACATATGACCGATAAAAAAACAATAAATATCTACATATGAAAGCAATAAAACCAATACTTACAATCATAGCTTGCTGTTTTGTTTTAAATGGCACGGCTCAAAAAACAATAGACACTATAGCTACAAAAGTGGGTAGTTATGACATACCGATAAAAATTCAATTACCTAAAAAAAGCATAGAGAAAAGCCCTATTTTCTTTTTTGTTCATGGTGGAGGCTGGAATGGAGGCACACAAAATGAAGTCCCTCCAGCAACAATCTCTGGAGATGCAAACTTCTTGGTTAATGAACTGGGCATTATTTATGTTGGCTTAGCCTATCGCTGCAAAGGAAATAATGCCACTTTTGCCGATGCAATAAATGATTTAGAATCTAGTGTTAAGTGGTTTTTAGACAACGCAAATAGATTTAATGCTGACACTAGCCGAATTGGTTTTGGTGGTGCTTCGGCGGGATCTACATTATCTGCTGTAATGGCTCAAAAATATCCAAACTGCAAGGTTTACATAGGTTCAGAGGGAATGTATAACTTAGTGGATCATGATGAAAAAGAATCTCCATTTCCAAGTACTGAAGCAAGAAAAATTTATGGGTTGGATACCACGGAAAAAAGTAAAATGGCATCTGCATTTTATAATTTAAAAGAAAATCCACCTGCTTCACTTTTGTTGCATGGAAAAGAAGACCGCTTGTGTCATTTCACGCAAAGTATAAAATTTGCCGAAAAGATTAAAAAATCTGGTGGCAAAGCCAAGTTTATGCTCTATGATGAAATTAATCACACCTGCTTAAGCGCTGCTTATCCGGATGTTTTCAAAAAGAGTGTACTGGAAATTGCAACTCTCTTTATTAGTGAATTCAAGATTAAAAACAAAAAGATTGAAACAATCCAAACCGCATTAGATAAACAATTAGAAAATCAGTATCCAACAAAAGATATCACCGAAAGTAAAATTATTGGTTCATGGAAGTTTAATAATGAAGATTTAGTTTTTAAACCTAATGGCAAAGGAGAACAAAAAAACAATAATAATGTCAAAGAGTTTAATTACATCATCGAAAATGATTCTATAAAAATAATAACAGAAAAACAAAAAGAGCGATTGTTTTTTTTAAGGAAAAATAACAGCAGCATGTTTGAGTTAATTACCGATAATAAAGAAAATAAATACCGAAGGTTAAATTATATAAAACAATAAATTCAGACATGAAATTTACACTAAAATTAGTGTTAAGTACTTTTCTGTTCATTCAAATACATGGAAGTCTCCAGGCACAAAAAAAGAAAAATATCCTCTTCATCATTACGGATCAACAACGGTATGATGCTTTAAGTATTGCTGGAAATACCGTCTTAGAAACTCCAAATCTTGACCGATTGGCAAAACAAGGTGCCTATTTTAAAAATGCTTACACCCCAGTTGCAGTTTGTGGGCCAACACGATCATGCATTTTAACAGGAACTACAATAGGTACGAACGGAGTAACCACTAATGATAAAACCTATTACTATAAAGACGAACCCGTAATGACAATGAAAACATTCGATGAAATTCTTACAGAAAATGGTTATCATTGTGAATATTATGGAAAATGGCATGTACTCGCATCGCATGCAGCCGTCTATAAAAATCCAAACAAGTATGCAAAAAACGGCAAATACATGTTTGGACCTGAAGGTCAAAGTTATATGTATAAAGATTATCTTGATGAAGTCTATCCAAAAAGGGAACCTCAAGGCGTTGAATTATTAGATAATTTCACTCAAAGACCTTATACTCCTGACCCTTTGGACGTGAATTTTGGCAAATCGTATGAATTGGTAAAAAAAGAAGATAAAAAGTTTTCACAACCCAACTTTCATGGTAAATCTTCCATTCCTCATGAACAAACTATTACCGCTTTTTATGCAAAAAAGACGATAGATGCTATTGAGCGTCTTAAAAATAAACCTTTTAGCATTACGGCATCATTCCATTTTCCACACGCACCCATGATTCCCTCTTCGCCTTATTATGGTATGTATCCTGCACAGGATATGAAGGCACCCATTAGTATTCATGATGATATGACGAATTCCCCTTATTCAAATGCTAATGGAAGAAAAAATTTACCAGAGTTTGCAGACGAGGAAAAAATTAAATACATGATTTCAAATTATTATGGTTTAATAAAAGAGATAGATGTTTGGATGGGTAAAATCATGGACAAGTTAGATGAGACTGGACTTGCGGATGACACTTTGATTATTTTCACGAGTGATCATGGCGAAATGCTTGGAGCTCATGGCATGCGGGAGAAAAATGTGTTTTATGAAGAATCATCTCATGTGCCATTAATTATAAACATGCCAAATCAAATTAAACAAAACACAACCGTTAATGGGTATGTTTCTAACGTCGATTTATTTGCTACTATTATGGATTATCTAAAAGTGGGTAACTATAAATCGGAAGGCGAAAGTTTAAGAGACTTAATTGAAGGTAAAGCTACAAAACATGGGGAATATATTGTTACAGAATGGGATTATAATGGACCTATAACTCCAAATTATATGATTGTTAAAGCCGGCTGGAAGTTAATGGTGCCTTACACAGAAGACTCTAATGTCTTAAATGCCTTATATGATTTGAATAAAGATCCGCATGAAATGAATAATTTATTAGGGATAAACCCCAATAAAAAACAATACGAACAAAAAGCAGAAGAATTAAGAAGTTGCTTATTAGAGTGGTTGCAAAAAAATAACTCTAAGCATTATAATGGCGTATTAAAACGAAAATTAATGTAACTAAACCACTATGGACTTCCAGTCCATAGATTTGGTTTGGCAGACTATAAGTCTGCTAGGTTAGATACAAATTGATCAGTGAAATTTTGCCACGGATTCACGGATTTTTTAAATCATTTCTAATCTGTGAATCTGTGGCAAAAAAAAATTTAAGAAGCTTAAGCGAGATGCACTGAAAATGCATACCTGTCTGCCGACAGGCAGAGTTTTAAACTCTATTTGAGACCAATAAAATATTCTATAATTGTTTAATCTAAAGAGCACAATAATATAATGAAAAGACGCAAGTTCATAAAATCAACTTTAATGTTTTCAGCTGCTGCATTTATAACTCCAAGAGTTTTTGCATCAACTAATTTTAACAATGCTAAAAAAGATTCTTTTAAAGGATTTATTGTTTCAGATTCTCATTTTGGTTGGGTAAATAAAATGCAACCTCTTATCGAGGAACAAGCAGCAGCAGTTAAAAATATTATGAAAAAATTTCCAGATTTAGATATCTTTTTGGATACAGGAGATGCACATCATAATGACCATCATAATAATGGAAATCCTCATAAAGCAAGAAAAGATTGGGTAGATATTATTCAGGGTGGCTGTGAGCAAATTCCTTTTTATTATGTAATTGGCAATCACGAATTGCGTTCAAATGAAGATGATGATCCAGAAATGCGCTCCAATATTATGGGTAGTAATACTTGCAGACCTTATTATAGTTTTGATATGCAAGGCATTCATTTTATCTCTTTTCCGCAATTGATTAGAGCTGTCTATATTACTGAAGAAGCTTGGGATTGGTTAGATTTAGATTTAGCACTTAACAAAGACAAAACCATTGTAATGTTGTCGCACAATAACATTATTGGCACAACAACAGGGAATGAAAATGGGTATAGAGGTGTAATGGATAGTGATAAAATGCTGGCAGTATTTAAGAAAAATCCAAATATTATTACTTGGATGCACGGTCATAATCATAATTATGAAATAGTAAATAGAGACGATATGTTGTTTGTTTCAAATGGAAGAATTGGCGGTTTTGATCCTAGTAGAGGGAAATATGGTATTGGTGGTGTGTATTTCGAAATTACAAAAGACAAGCTAATCGTAAAATGTTATTCTGCAGAAAAAGATATGTTTTTAGATTCTTTTGATGTGTCTTTAAGTCAAACCCTTGATGTTAAAACCACATTTGATAATAGAGCAGATTTCGCATATAGTTATGGAGTTGGTGGTGCTGTAAATGGAGAACGTATTCCTGCATATCATCATCACGTAGGTGAGAATACTAAATCAGAATTATTTTTAACAGGCTGCAATAGTGCTGTTATTAATGATGATCACGCCATGACAAAATACACAGAACGAACTGCGTATCACGGATTAGATAAAATTTTGTTCGCTGCCAAGGTGAATCATGGAAACGCAGGTTTCGAATATACAAATCCTGGAATTCGTTTAAAAGCAAATGATAATTGGTGGACTACCTTAACAATGCCTTCTGATAATTATGATAAATATTCCTATTACAGATGTCCTTTAGGTCAAAAATACAAGGCAAGCATCGATTTAGATGTAAAAGGGGAGAAAGGCAAACAACGTTTATGGTTGCGTTTGCACATATATGATATTAACGGACGTAAATTGCGAATTGTCCAGTCAGATGAAATAATGTTAGTAGAAGGAAGTCAGCAACTAGACTGCTTGTTAGAAGTGCCAAACTTGCCCGAATTTGATACCATTTACAGTAATCCGCAAAGTGATAATTTAGTAAATATTGCAGTAGAAGCCTCTTTTACAGGGATGAATACAGATGTAGATATTAAGTATTTAAAACTAGAACAAGAGCATTCAACGTCAAACACAGTAGATGCTGGTGTAATTATTGATACTAAAAACTACCAAACATCTGGTGTTTTAGCAAAAGGGGATATCAAAAAAATAGAGTTAGACAAGCCCTTGAAAACAAGAAGTGTCAATGAGATTTCGACCTCTGGAAATAAAAGAGTTACTTATCTAGTGCGTCATTCCAATATGAAATGGCAAGTTAGAAATGCAACAGCAACGTATTTAGAAAAACATATAAAAATTGGTAAAATAAGGAATCATATTTCTGATAAATTAGAGATTATTATATCTCCGCTTCAAAAAGAAATAGAACCCTACTTACATAGAGTTCGGTATGCAGAAAAAATTAAATTAGTTCCTTATCAATCAAAAAATCAATCGATAAAAGTAACTATAGAAAATGTATTTCAAAATGCAGAAATCGATTTTTACAGCACAAAAAAACCAAAAGTGGTTGCAGGGGTTACCAGTTGGATTTATAAAAACAATATCGTTACTGCAAAAATATCAAAACCCACAACTGTACTTGTAACCTTTTAAAAAAATAGATTATGACTCAAACAAAATATAGCTTTAAATCATTACTTGTTGTAATTTTATTTACTTTCTATAATGCTCAAGGACAAACTACAAGCTCCAAAGATGAGATTTATTTAGTTGATTATGTAAACCCTTTAATTGGTAAATATTCTAAAAAAAGGTTGTCAAATGGCAATACATATACGGCAATAGCTACACCTCAAAAAGCAGAAACAGTTACACCTTATCACTATAAAACATATTTAGTAGAATATGACGTAGTTATTGAGGTAACACCAACAGAAAGAGCAGCCCAGTTTAAATTTATATTTCCAGAATCAGATGCTTCATAATGTAATTCTAGATGCGTTTTTTAAAGGTTCAATGGTAAAAATTTTACCAAAAGAGCACAAAATAATTGGCTATTGTAGAAATAACAATGGCGGAGTAACCGATAATTTTCATAATTATTTTGTAGCTTAATTTGATAAAAACTTAGAAATTACCCATACATGGAAAGACACAATTAAAGTAATTTTAAAAATAACAACAATCAAATAGTATTAATTTAAATTAAAATAAAATGGAATTATATCCTTTAAAATTTACACCTATTTTTAAATACAGAATTTGGGGTGGAAGTAAATTAAAGACAGCACTAAATAAAGAGTACACAGAAGCAAATATCGGTGAATCTTGGGAAATTTCGGATGTCTCTGGAGATGAAACTAGAGTGGAAAACGGTTTTTTAAAAGGTAAAACCTTAAAAGAAATTACAAGACAATTCAAAGGTGATTTTGTGGGTGAAAATGTTTACCAGAATTTCGGGGAAGATTTTCCATTATTGATAAAGTTTATTGATGCTGAAACCCCTTTATCCATTCAAGTTCATCCGAGCAATGAAATAGCTAAAGAAAGACACGATTCTTTTGGTAAAAATGAGATGTGGTATGTTATGCAAGCCGATGAAAACGCCGAGCTGATCGTTGGGTTTGATGAAGAAATAAATAAAGAAAGTTATAAAAAACATTTAGATAATAATACCATTTTAAATGTTATGCATCATGAATATGTTAGTGAAGGTGATACCTTTTATATCCCCACAGGCAGAGTTCATGCTATAGGTGCTGGTGTTTTGTTGGCCGAAATTCAACAAACATCAGACATAACGTATCGTATCTATGATTATGATAGGGTAGATGCTAAAACAGGAGAGAAAAGAGAACTACACAATGAATTAGCCATTGATGTGATAGATTTTAAAGTGTATGATTCCTATAAAACAAGTTATGAATTAAAGACAAATGTTTCTAATAAATTGGTACATTCCCCTTATTTTAAAACAAACATACTAAGTATTAAAGGGAAAGTGAAAAAGGACTATTCAAATATTGATTCTTTTGTTATTTATATTTGTGTAGAAGGAGTCCTTAATATTATTCATAATGATGAAACTTATTTCCTTTCACAAGGCGAAACGATTATGTTCCCATCTAGCATCTCAACTCTTGAGCTTAACGCTTCTGACAGTGCTAAAATCCTAGAGGTTTATTTTTAATAAAAAATAGTGGTTTTTAAATATTAAACAAATAGTATGAAAAATAAATCAAGAATAATAAAAAGGGGTGTTGAAATATTAATTCTAATATGTATTCTAAATCCAGGAATATTAACCGCACAAAAATCAGCAGTAAAACCCAATGTTATTATAATATATACAGATGATCAAGGAACTATTGATGCTAATTGCTATGGCGCAAAAGACTTGTATACACCCAATATCGATAGATTGGCAGATTCAGGAGTTCGGTTTACCCAATTTTATGCTGCAGCTGCTATATGTTCGCCATCAAGAGCTGCTTTGTTAACAGGTAAAACACCTTTTAAGGCGGGACTACCTGGCAATGCCCCTGCAATAAAAGGTGAGGCTGGATTGCCTACGGAACAAATTACCATTGCAGAGACACTCAAAAATAACGGATATAAAACTGGCCACATTGGGAAATGGCATTTAGGGTATAGCGACGAAACCATGCCTTTAGCACAAGGATTTGATTATTCGTTTGGTCACATGGGTGGCTGTATTGATAATTATTCGCATTATTTTTTTTGGGAGGGAGCCAATCGACATGACCTATGGGAAAACGGAAAAGAAGTATGGATGGATGGCGAGTATTTCCCGGATGTTATGGTAAGTAAGGCAGAAAAGTTTATTACAGAAAACAAGGACCAGAGCTTTTTCCTTTATTATGCTTTAAACCTTCCTCATTATCCGTTGCAGGCATCGAAAAAATGGAGAGAATATTATAAAAATTTAGAAAGTCCCAGAGATAAGTATGCCGCTTGTATTTCGACTCTTGATGAGCGAATTGGGTTACTTCTAGATAAACTGGACGAATTAAAAATTCGAGAGAATACCATCGTTATTTTTCAATCGGATCATGGGCATTCAATGGAACAACGGACTTTTTCTGGTGGTGGAAATTCGGGAATTTATCGGGGTGCCAAGTTTTCTTTTTTTGAAGGAGGCATTAGAGTACCGTCTATTATAAGCTGGCCCTCTAAAATCACAAAGAATGAGGTTATAGAGGAGATGGCGGTTAATGTAGATTGGTTTCCTAGTATACTTGAATTATGTAAAATAGGGTACGATAAAGAAGATTTTGAAGGGAAAAGTCTTGTGGATGTAATTTATAAAAAGAAGAAATCGCCACATGAAGTCTTCTGGTGGTATGATAATGCAAACCGTTGGGCAGTTCGAAAAGGAGATTGGAAGTTGTTGAAAAACCCCATCGATCCATCACAAAAAAATCCAATAGAAACTAAAAACTCATTCTATCTGGTTAACATTAAAAATAATCCAAAGGAATCTGAAAACGTAGCTGGAAAATATCCTGAGAAAGTAGAAGAATTAATTAATGAATTTAATAGTTGGAATAAAAGTGTTAAAAAATAGAATTTATAGAGGCTGTTAATTGAAAATTAATAATTAATTAATGATTGGATAGTTTATTTGTTCAATAAAAATTAAAAACTAGTATTAAACTAAATTAAAAAAAATGAAAAAATTATTATTCATAGCATTATTAGGTTTGTCTTTTGCGGGTAACGCTCAAACTCAAACTGATTTAGGTGCTAAAAAAGTATCAGAAAGCATGACTAATGTCATGACTTTATCTTCAGAAGAAGCAAATCAGGTATATGATCTTGTGTCTAAGAGAAACAAAGATAAAAAAGCTTTAAAAGAAAAGTTTGGAGATGATGTAGAGGGTTTTAAAGTTGAAGGAAAAGAAGTGGAAATACAATTCAATAAAGACGTGAAGGCTTTAGTAGGAAATGAAAAATGGAAAATCTGGGCTGATTTTAAAAAAGCAGAGAATGAAGCAAAAGCTAAAAACTAATATTTTTTTTAATTCAATTCAAAAAGTCACTATTTAGGTGACTTTTTTTACCTCAAAATAAAAAATAGTTCTCATTAAACAATAAGATAATATGTTACGAATTAAAACCAACTTTTGTTTTTTATTTGTTCTATTCGCTTGTACATTCTATAATCGGTCTGTGGCACAAGAGATTTACAATCCTGTTTTCAATCCGATAAAAGGTTTTGTAAACGAAGCCGAAAAACCATACAGGGAAGAAATTTGCCTGAGCGGAAAATGGCAGTTTATGCCAGTTTACGAAACCGATATGGCAAAATTCGTAAAGCCAAGCTCATTTAATTGGGACGCAGTCCCTTTAAAAGTACCCTCGCCTTGGAATGTAAATGGCTATACCAATGGCGAAGGCGGCGACTTTAATACTTTTCCTTCCTATCCTAAAGCGTGGGAACAAGCACAAATGGGTTGGATGAGAAAAGAGTTTGTTTTACCCGAAAATTGGGCAGGAAAGCAGAAAAAACTTCATTTTGAAGCCATTGCCGGATTTGCCAAAATTTATGTAAACGGGCAGTTTGTGGGTGAATACATTGATTTGTTTTTTCCACGAGAATTTGATGTTACCCCATTTCTGAAAAAAGGAACCAATGAAGTGATGGTTGGTGTAGCCAAAGCCAGTTTAACGGATGTTCCGGGGAAATATGGCCACCGTAATTATTTGGCCGGCTCGAGGTGGGGACAGCATATTGCAGGGATCTGGCAGGATGTTTCATTGATAGCTGTACCTGAATTGGCAATTATCAATGTCTTTGTACAACCCAACGTCCAAAAAGACACATTGGCTTTTTTAGTAAGTATTAAAAATAACTCGGCTAAAAGACAATCATTTACCATCAATGCTTCAGTCAAAAACTGGGCAAAACCCGCAACAAGCGATATCAACCTTTTGCCTTTAGATAACGGAGGTATGACCGATGAGGTTTTTGTCATAGCTAATACCAAGAAAATTACCCTAAAAGCGGGCGATAGCATTGTGGTAAATCTGAATCGAAAAATAAATGGAGAACTAAAATTGTGGTCGCCGGAGTCTCCAAACCTCTATGGCTCTGTCATAAGCTTGAATACCGATAAAAAGACCGTTGTTGACACAAAATATACCCGATTTGGCTGGCGACAATTTGCAATCAAAGGACTTGAATTTACCTTGAATGGAAAACCTATTCTGCTAAAAGGCGATTCATGGCATTTTATGGGAATACCACAGATGACTCGTCGGTACGCCTGGGCATGGTATACAATGTTGAAGGATGCCAATGCCAATGCAGTAAGGCTTCATGCACAGCCTTTCCCTTCTTTTTATCTTGATATGGCAGACGAAATGGGTATGTGCGTACTCGACGAAACAGCAATTTGGTCAAGCGATGGGGGACCTAAAATGGATTCGGAAACGTATTGGTCAAGATGCAAAAGTCATGTAAAAAGCCTTGTAATGCGCGATCGCAACTATCCTTCTGTTTTTGGATGGAGTGTGTGTAACGAAACATTACCAGTTGTTACGAATGTTATGCGTGGCACAAAGGAACTAATCGATCGCCAGATTCAGGAAATAAATAATTGGACAGAAATTACAAGAACACTCGACTCCAGCAGAAACTGGATTTCGGGCGATGGCGAACCGATGTATCCTACCAATTTACCTACTGTGATTGGACATTATGGAAATGAATCGTCTATGAAAGCATGGTCATCACGAGGTTTACCCTGGGGAATTGGCGAGACCGGAATAGCCTACTTCGGAACACCAAAACAGGTATCAACAATTAATGGCAATCGTGCGTACGAATCACAACTAGGGCGAATGGAAGGCTTGGCAAACGAAGCATATAAACTTATTACGACACAATTTAAATACAAACCGAGCTACACCAGTATTTTTAATATAGTTTGGTATGGATTAAAACCCTTGGCTTTTGGAATGAAAGACTCCTCTCGTGCGCCAATTCTTGAAGACGGTATTTTCTTTCCTGCTTTTAATGAAGGAGCTTTTGGCGTTCAACCTGAACGCTTAGGGCCTTATACTAGCACGCTCAATCCTGGCTACGATGTCAATATGCCATTGTACAAAACCTGGCCGATGTTTGAGGCTATTCAAGCAGCCAACAGCACACCGGTAAAGGAGTTTAAGATGTATCCTAAATTAGCGTCATCCAAAAAATTTCCAGTAATCGAAAACGACAACCTTATCTTAATTGGAACTGATTCGTCGCAACTGGCTCTTAAACTTACTGAAATGGGTGTTCGCTTTAGTAAAACAGCCCTACCTACAGCAAAATCATTGGTAATAATTGATGGTTTGAATATAGCTACTGATAAAGTGCTGAAAGCCAAATATGAAAAAGCCATAAATGCCGGTGCACGAATTATAATTTGGGGAGTTTCGCCCGAAACGCTTTCTTCGCTAAATACTATTTTGCCCTTTCCTCTGGCACTTGAACCACGTAAAGCTACATCATTTATCAAAGTGCAAGATGCCCAAATTTTATCAAATTTAGAGCATAGCGATTTCTATTTTTCAGAATTATTGCCGCTCGGAAAAACCGCTTTAAACTATGGGATGACGGGCGAAATGGTCAGAAATGCGACCGTTTTACTCACTGCTTGTACTACCGAATGGCAAGCCTGGAATGGTCGTCCTGAACCAACTAAAACCGGAAGTGTTTTCCGAAGCGAGATGGAGAAAAAAGGGGTGGGAACTACTTTAATTACTTTTAATCAAGGAAAATCAGAGGTAATAATAGCTTCGTTTGACTTTAAAGACATGCCTATTGAATCGGAGTCGCCTATTCGATTAATGTTAACCAATTTGGGAATACAATTTGATAATTCGATTTATGAAAATAAACGAGCTATTGACTTGAATGGCAACTTGATTAAATTTAAGGAAGATGCTGATGGCATTAGCTTTTGGGTATTTAGTCCAAGATCGTTGGTCGATTTATTGGCAGAACCAGATATGCCTAAGCTGAGCTTAGAAATAAAGGAGGTGGCTAATTTCAATTTTATTCTTAATGGAGATAAAAGAGCGCCTATGAAGGAGATTCCATTAGACAGAGGTTGGAATAAGTTTGTGATAAAATTTAGAGAAAATATTCCTGAAAACAAGCAAAAAATCAAAGCGATTTTTAAGTGTGATAATATGGATTTTTTTAAACAAATAAACTCAATGAGTGAACGATAAATCAGCATCATTTCACCAATGTATCTCGAAAACTCGTTTACCGGTGCTATTGCTGCGAAGCAATAGCAATATTAAAATTCTTTAAAATAATAAAAATGATTAAAAAAATGAATAAATATTTCGCGATTTCACTACTAACATTTGCTTCCATTAGCCCCTCTTTTTCACAAGAAGATTTTACTAAATATATTGACCCAACCATTGGTAATGTTGCCCCTTTTTTAGTACCAACCTATCCAACGATGCATTTGCCCAACCAAATGATGCGGATGTACCCCATTAAGAAAGATTATATTTCGGATCAAGTAGACGCCTTCCCATTTCAAGTAACCTCACATCGATCACCGGGAATTTTGCCTATGAAAATTGCTGCGGGTTTAGTAAATGATGCTTCTTGGAACAAAAAAATGACTATTGATCATGATTTGGAAATCATTCACCCTTGGTTTTATTCCACCTATTTAATTGATGATGACATAACCGTAAGTTTTACTCCTGGAGAAAAATGTGCTATTTATAAAATAGATTTTCCAAAAAATGTTCAAAAAAATTTACTGATAAAAGGATCTGAAAATAGGATCTTTTCTAAGGATAAAAATTATTTTAATGTTACGGAAGTGGTTAGCAAAAAAACTGGAGGGACTAACCCGGTAACTAATAGTTTTTCTGTTTTTTTATATGGCGAAATAACTGATAGTACTAATAATCCTATAAATGAATTTGAGTTTATTAGTGATAAACAAAAAATCACTATTTCAGCAAATGCGAATGCACCTTCAACAATCCTAATTAAGTATGCAGTTTCTTATGTGAGTTTAGAGCAGGCTAAACTTAATTTTGAGAAGGAATTGCGAACACAAAGTTTTGATGAATTAACAAAATCAGGAAAAATAAAGTGGGAAAATGCTATAAATCAAATACAAGTAGAAGGGGGGACAGAAGCTCAAAAAAGAACCTTTTACACTTCCTTATACCGAACTTATGAACGAATGGTTAACATCAATGAAGGAGGAAAGTATTACAGTGGTTACGATCAAAAAGTGCATACTTCAAATCGGCCTTTTTATGTAGATGATTGGATTTGGGACACCTATCGAGCGCAACACCCCCTACGAACAATCCTTGATCCGAAAATGGAAGATGACATATTAAATTCCTATACATTGATGTACGAACAAAGTGGCTGGATGCCAACATTTCCCCAGGTTTTCGGCAACCATCTTTGCATGAATTCCTATCATTCCTCCGCTATTTTTATAGATGGATATCGAAAAGGGCTCAAGAATTATAATGTACAAAAAGCGTATGAAGGGATTAAGAAAAATTTAATTGCTGGCACTTTTATTCCTTGGAGACAAGGCAACCCAAGATTGCCTATTGATGACATATACCATAACAACGGCTATTTTCCATCATTAAAAATAGATGAAAAAGAGACAGAACCCAATGTAGATAGCTTTGAGAAAAGACAACCGGTGGCAGTATCCTTGGGGATTACCTACGATTTTTGGGCCTTAGCCGAACTGTCAAAAGAACTTGGCAAAAAAAATGATTATACTCTTTTTGCCCCAAAAGCCAAAAATTTTAAAACCCTATGGCATCCTGAAAAACGCTTATTTATGCCAAAAGACGCTAACGGCGATTGGGTAATGATAGACCCAAAAAATGGAGGAGGAAAAGGGTTTAGAGAATATTATGACGAAAACAATGGCTGGACTTATGCCTGGGATGTGCAACATGATATTAGTGGATTAACAGAATTACTTGGAGGAAAAAAAGGGGCAGAAACGCGTTTGGATCAATTGTTTAGAGAGCCTCTTGATATGGGTAAGAGCGATTTCTACATAAATGGGTCTAATTCAACGGGACTTGTCGGGCAATTTTCTATGGGGAATGAACCTTCATTTCACATACCGTATTTGTACAACTATTTTGGAGCTCCTTGGAAAACTCAGAAACGTACCCGATTCCTTTTAGATACATGGTTCAAAGATAATGTATTTGGAATTCCTGGAGACGAAGATGGTGGGGGTATGACTGCATTTGTGGTGTTTACCGCTATGGGTTTATATCCCGTAACTCCCGGTGAGCCCTACTATACTATTACAAGTCCTTTATTTGAGAGAACAACAATTATTCTTAAAAATGGAAAAACTTTCACAATTCTGGCAAAAGGATCTAGTAAAACTAATAAATATATTCAAAAGGCTTTCCTAAATAATACTGAAATTGATGCTCCATTTATAACCCACGCCCAAATAATGGCTGGTGGAGAATTAAAGCTTGAATTATCGGAACTCCCAAATAAAGAATGGGGAAAAAACGCAAAATTTCCGAATTAGAAATTGAAGTATAAAAAACATAAAAACAATTAATTAGATTAAATCCATGAGTTCTAAAAATCATTTCTATTTATTAGTTACAGTAGCTATTTTTTCGCTGATAAGTTGTAATACGGCATTTGTAGCCACAAATAAAATTCCAAAAAAGAAACCAAACATCTTGTTTATTATGACAGATGATCACGCTTTGGCCGCCATTAGTGCTTACAAAGGTTTTTTGGCGAAAGTGGCTCCGACCCCAAATATAGATCGTATCGGTAGGGAAGGGGTACGTTTTAATAATATGATTTGTACCAATTCCATTTGTGGTCCCTCAAGAGCTTCCATTATTACGGGAAAATACAGTCATGTAAATGGTTTTTTTAAAAATGAAGGCGGGGGTGATTTTGATGGTTCACAACAAACTTTTCCGAAGTTACTTCAAAGTGCGGGTTATGAAACAGCCGTAATTGGTAAATGGCATTTAGGAACCGCACCTACAGGTTTTGATTATTATAAAGTATTATTTAATAAAGAAGGTCAGGGTACTTATTTTGATCCCGTTTTTGAAACAACAGAAAATAAAATTATTGAAGAAAAAGGAAAACATTCTACAGCGGTAATAAAAGAAGATGCTATTAAATGGTTAAAAAACAGAGAAAAAAAGGATAATCCATTTATGCTCATGTATCAGTTTAAAGCACCGCATCGCCCTTGGGAACCCGGTCCTGGTTATGAAGATTATCTAGAGGATGTTACCATTCCGTATCCTACCACTTTTAATGATGATTATAAAGGAAGAGACGCTGCAAAAGATGCCTGGATGAGAATTGACGGGCATCTGAACAGAAAGGATTTGAAAATCAAACCCCCTAAAGGGCTATCAGAAGAACAACTGAATGCCTGGAATAGTTTTGGTAATAATGAGGGCGAATTTTGGACGCCAGATACTACTATGACAGACATCCAAAGAAAAGAGTGGAAATACCAGCATTATATTAAGGATTATTTACGTGTTGTAAAAGGAGTAGATGATGCTGTTGGCGATATGCTAAAGTATTTAGATGAAAGTGGTTTAGCCGAAAACACAATAGTGGTTTATACTTCTGACCAAGGTTTTTATTTAGGAGAACATGGTTGGTTTGATAAAAGGTTTATGTATGAAGAATCCCTACATATGCCGCTTTTAATGCGTTATCCTAACCATATTAGTCCGGGTACGGTTAGCAATGATTTGCTTTTAAATATAGACTTTGCTCCCACTTTATTATGTTTAGCAGGTATTGAAACACCCAAAGACATACAAGGGAAGAGTTTTGTACCAGTTTTAGAAAACAAAAAAGCTAAACCTTTTAGAGATGCTGTTTATTATCACTATTACGAATATCCGTATTGGCATCATGTACAGCCTCATTACGGAATAAGAACGGAACGCTATAAATTAATACATTATTACTACGATAAGGATAACTGGGAGTTATTCGATTTAAAAAAAGACCCTTTTGAAGTAGATAATGTATATAACAATTCAGCAAACGCAGCATTAATTTCAAATCTTAAAACGAGATTGGAAGAATTGAAAAAAGAAAACAAAATGGATTTGTCAGATGAAGCCCTAAAAAAAATGACAGAGGTTAGTATAGAAAGACGGTATAGAGTAGAACCGGCAAATTAATTTTTTTGAAAAATGAATTACTTTATAAGTAAGTCGAAAATTTTAATGTCGTAAAGTCAAAAGTATTGATTAAGCAGAAAATATTTAAAATCAGACAATTACAATAATAAAACAAGACACTTTATTACACTTGCTACTTAGAACCCTCTTTGCGGGTTGAAATATTAAAGAGCCAATTAAATGATTTAACGTTATTATAAATTTAATATCCATATAAATTTTTTAAAGGGCATCTTACCTAGTTATTAATGAATAAATCAATAAAAAAAACAGTCTTTTTTTATTGATTTATTTTTTTTTCATTAAAATTTTTCATTATTAATGAAAAATTAATAAAAAATTAATGTTCTACTTTTTTATTTGCCGTATCAAAATAATAATTAATCGATTATGAAAAAAAATATTTTTAATACTTTATGCCTTCTATTTTTAGCGGGCAATTTGTATTCTCAACAAACCGTTTGGGTTAAGGCTACTGCTTCAGGATTAGCTGATGGTTCAAGTGAAGCTAATGCTTTTGGTAGTTTTACTACTGCTTTAGTTCAAATAAATTCAGCAACCGATGTTTTAAGGGTTGTGGGAACTGTTCCTGCTGGATCTCAAACTTTAACTAAAGCTTTTGCATACACTATACAAGGTGATGCAGGAGGCTCTACTCTATCTGGTGTAACTGGAAGTACTGCTAGAATGTTTACAATCAACGCTGCTTCTAGTGGTCAAAACGTAACGTTTAAAAACATCACTTTTTCTGGGCAGAGTTCTAGTATAGCAGCAGGGGGAGCTGTATTGTTTAGTAATCAGGCTGGTGTTACTATAAATTTTGAAAATTGTAGGTTTAATGGAAATACCATAACCAGTACCACAGCAGCTGCTGGTGGTGCTCTTGCTATTTCTGTTTCTACTTTAAATATTACGGATTGCCTTTTTAAAGAAAATACTGCCGTACGTGATGGTGGTGCTATTTCTATTGGTCTTGGTACTACTGCTACATTAACCAGGTGTACTTTTTATAAAAATAAAACAACAAGTGCTACTGCTGCACAAGGTGGAGGTGCTTTGTTTGTTACTGGTGCTACTGCTGTTGTGAATGCGTACAATTGCACCTTTTTTCAAAATACTACAGGATTAACAAACCAAGATTATGGAGTAATAAGAACAGATTCAGGAACGACAAAAATATATAATTCCTTATTTTATGATAATAAATTGAATTCTAATGTTAGTGCTGCAGGCGACTGGGGTTCTCCGGCTAGTATAGGTTCAACTCTTAGTTATTCACTTGCTCAAAAGATTAGTGCTAATGTGACTAATAGCAATTCAACTGTAAATGCTGCTATAACACTTGCCTCGTCTAACTTAACTTATGACGATACAAGTGGTAAAGTTAGATTTGGTCTTGCAGCTGCTGGAGATGCTACTCCTATAGCTTTTGGACCTACTACGACTAGCACTTCAGTCGCAGTCTCAGCCGATGCAGGTGCATGGAATTGCGGTACTCGTGTAGCTCCAACTTTTACGCAAGTGGCTGCCATTTGTTCTGGAGCAACTTTATCGGCTTTGCCATTAACCTCTAACAATGGAATTACTGGAACTTGGTCGCCAGCTTTGAATAATACGGCAACTACCGTGTACACCTTTACGCCAGCCGTAGGTCAGTGTGCTTCTTCAACAGCTACAATGACCATTACGGTAAATTCAAGTGAAACTCCAACTTTTGCGCAAGTGGATGCCATTTGTTCAGGAGCAAGTTTATCGGCTTTGCCAACAACCTCTACAAATACAACTGGTATTACAGGAACTTGGTCGCCAGCATTAAATAATACGGCAACTACCGTGTACACTTTTACCCCAACTGCAGGTCAATGTGCTACAACAGCTACAATGACCATTACAGTTAATCCAGCAACAACAACTGGAAGTGAAACAGTAGCAGAACCAACTGGTTCTTATACTTGGGCACTCAATAGCCAAACGTATACTGCTACTGGAACCTACACTTATGTTACTGGCTGTAATACCGCCACCTTGAATCTTACTACTAATGTGTCCTCTAGTGAACCAACAATTACTAGTTTGACTAGTGATGGAACAACTGTAATTACACAAGGTTGTGCAGGGGCTACTTTAGTCATTACAGGAACTAACTTTGTAGGAGTTACAGCAGTAACCGTTAATGGTGTTGCTGTTGCCAGCTATGTCGTTAATAGTGCAACTCAAATAACGGCTACTCTTCCTGCTGGGGCAATTGCCTCTGGAGCAGTAGTAGTTACGACTACTTTGGGAGGAGCTTCAACAACTGGTGGGAATTTTGCGGTAAATGCAAATGTAACTCCAACTTTTACTGCTGTTGCTGCCATTTGTTCAGGAGGAAGTTTATCGGCTTTGCCAACAACTTCTGATAATAGTTATACAGGAACTTGGTCGCCAGCATTAAATAATGCGGCAACTACCGAGTACACCTTTACACCAACTGCAGGTCAGTGTGCTACAACAGCTGTAATGACCATTGTGGTAAATTCACCTGTAACACCAACTTTTACTCAAGTGGCTACCATTTGTGCAGGAGTAAGTTTATCGGCTTTACCAACAACGTCTAATAATAGTATTTCAGGATCTTGGTCGCCAGCATTAAATAATGCGGCTACCACAACCTACACCTTTACACCAGACGCAGGTCAGTGTGCTTCAACAGCTACAATGACCATTACGGTAAATACTTCTTGTACTAAAACCTTTACCTGGGTCGGAGGAAATAATTCTAATGACTGGGCAACTGCTGCTAACTGGACAACAACAGGAGATGGTCCAGATACTTTTCCTGGTCAAACAAAATCAACAGATATTGTTGTAATCAGCAATGGCGGTACTCCTGTTGTAGCTAGCGGTACTTATGGAATGATTAGCCTTGCTATCAATAATGCTACTGGTGGCCACACAGGTTCTATCTTAACCATCAATTCTGGGGCAACTCTTACGGTCAACAATACTGCAGTTGTCGCTATCACCTTAAAAGGAGGTAGTATTGTTAATAATGGAACATTGAATGCTACCTCTACTAATGTTGGTGCCTCGTTTGGTATCGCTTGTCAAGTTCCTTCTGTGGCTCCTAGTATTGCTACAGAATATGGCTATTCAGGATCCGGTGCCTTAAACATTAATACAAGTGCAAGTACTAACGCCTCAAGCGGAGGTATTCAATTTACGGGTACTGCAGCGAACACGACCTATAAAATGCTTTTTAATGGCACCACTACTTTTAGCCTTAACAACACGGCTTTAGCCGTTTATGCACTTCGAGTAGGTGATGGAGCTAAAGGTCCTGTAGTTATCGGTGGTGCTGGATTTACGCTAGGAACTGTAGGTGCACCTGTTAATTGTGGATTATTAATAATGGGGAATAATGGAAACAATGTTACTGTAAATACAGGAACAACATTGATATTAAATAGCGCTGCTACTAATACTGCCATGGGGATTAATATTCTTCAAACTACTGCTGCTGCTGCTGATGTTAATTTTACTAATAAAGGAACTGTTGCTATTTTGGGTGCTTCATCAAGTTCTGTTATTAATTTAAGTGTTAACAACTCAGGCAATACTCTACCTGCTATAAACAAGATAAATTTTGAAAATCAGGGTACGGTAAATGTAGATGTTGCAATTGGATCGTCTTCTAATAATGCTGCGCTTCGAGTGCCAGCTACTACTGGTGAGGGTCTTGTTACTATAACAAATACTGGCACAGGTGTACTGAACTTAAAAAATTCGCAACCATTTACCGCAGTTACGGGCTGTCCAATACGTATTTTTGCGGCTACAGGTACTCCTGCTGTGACTATTAATAATGCTGGTGCGTTAACTTTCACAGGGCAAAGTATTAATTTTGGTGGTATAGCTACTAGATCTAGCATCAATAACACAGGAATTATAAATTCAAGTTCTGAATTCCAATCTTTTACTGTTACAAATGGTACTGCTGGGACAATTAATTTTAACTATAATACACCTGCTACAAGTAGATCGGTTCAATTTACCGTAGGTTTGACAGCTGCCGCAGCTGCGGGCGCTACTTATACGGATGCTAACTCAAATGTTTATACCGTAGTTTTCGCTAAAGTAAATGGAATTGCTACTGCATTAACAGGTGGTTTTGCATTAACTGGAACCACTCCTGCATCAGGGACTCTTACTAAAACATCTGGTACAGGCGATACAAGTATTACATATACTGCAATTACTTTATATGAAGCAACCTGCTTATCTGCAGCTAATTCTGCTTTTACAAACAATGGTACTGTCAATACAGGAACGGCTACAAACTTAAATACTTTTGCGGCCGTAACGACTTCTGCAACTAGTGTGATTTCCCCTGGTGGTGCTTCTGGAGTAGGAAATACAGATATTGCGAATGCTTCAACGGTGGCACTTAACGGTACATTGAAATTGGACATTCCAAGTATTGTATCAAGTACAGCTTTTGACCAAATTACCAACAGTGCTACTGGTGGAGGATTTAATATTACCAATGCAACATTAGACTTAACAGGTATATTTACGCCCGTTGGAAATAGAACCATTAGTATACTAACTACCAATGCTACGGGTACACTTATAGGAGAGTTTAGTAGTGTTATAGGTTTAGGTACAGGATGGTCATTAAATTATACCACTGGCATAGCAGGAAAAGTTCAATTAGTATATTCAACTCCTACTACTTGGACAGGAACAACAAGCACAGATTGGGCAACTGGAACAAACTGGACTGGTGCTGGAGTACCAAATTCTTTAACTGATGTAACGATAGCAAATGTAACCAATCAACCTATTATTGCTTCTAATGTAAGTGTAGCATCTTTAACATTAAATGCTTCAACATCATTAACAGTTAATACAGGTTTTAACTTGACCGTTGCAGGAGCTGTTGCTAATAATGGAACAATAACTGTAGAAAACAATGCCAACTTAATTCAAACTGCTTTAACAAATACTAACTCAGGTTCTGGAACTGCAACAATAAAAAGAAACAGTGCTTCTATTCAATTGTATGATTATACATTATGGAGTTCACCAGTGGCGGGTCAAAAATTAAAAGCTTTTTCACCAAACACTTTAGACACACGTTTTTATACTTACAATTCGGGGACTAATTTATATAATGTAGTTACTACACCTTTAACAACAACTAATTTTGCTACTGCAACAGGATATTTAATTCGTGCTGATAATACGTTGACTGCTGCTACGCCAACTACTTTTAACGGCGTTTTCACGGGAGTACCTAATAACGGTACCGTTCCAATAGCCCTAAACTATACTGATGCTGCTCGTAGTTATAATTTAGTAGGAAATCCTTATCCATCAACTATAAACGCAAATGCATTTATATCTGAAAATACCGATAATATTGAAAGTACTTTGTATTTCTGGAGAAAAACTAATGCGGCATCGGGCTCAGCTTATGCAACTTATAATCCAGCTGGAGGTACAGGAACAGCAGCCACTGCAACAAGTGGAACTCCAAATGGAACGATTCAAGTAGGTCAAGGGTTTTTTGTTAAAGCTAAAAGTGCTTCAACTTTGAATTTTAAAAATGCAATGCGTTTGAGTAGCACTTCAACTCAATTTTTTAGAACCAATACAGAAAGAAACCGTATTTGGTTGAATTTGACCAATACTTCTGGAGTTTTCAGCCAAATGCTTTTAAGTTATATGGCAGAAGCAACGCAAGGAGTAGATTCATTGGATGGAAAATACATCAATGATTCTCCAGTTGCTTTAACGTCTATAATCAATGCTGAGGAATACACCATTCAGGGTCGTGCCCTTCCCTTCTCAACTACAGATACGGTTCCGTTAGGTTTCAAAACCAATGCTGCAGGGAACTACACCATTGCTATTGACCATGTAGATGGTTTGTTCATTACAGGTCAAATGGTTTTATTGAAAGACAATTTGCTGAATACTGTTACAGATTTAAATGCAGGAAGTTACTCTTTTGCAAGTGCTATCGGGACATTCAATTCAAGATTTGAAGTGGTATATCAAAGTACTTTGGCAGTAACCAACCCAACATTTACAGCCAACAGCGTAATTGCTTTTAGCGCCAATGGCGAAATCAGAATCAATTCAGGAAGTACGATTATGGAGCTTGTGCGTGTATATGATTTACAAGGGCGATTGTTGGTTGAGAAAAAACAAATCAATGCCTCAGAAACTAAAATCATAACATCGTCTACCAACCAAGTGTTACTAGTAGAAATTACCGCCACTAACGGAAGTAAAATCACCAAAAAAATCATTCAATAACCCTAGATAAAAAAAATAGAAATCATGAAAAATAATGCACTAAAAATAATCGTATTTTGTTTGATGACCTTATCTAGTTTTAATAGTATCGCACAACCTGGAGTAGAGGACGCATCAGGAACTGGAAATTTAGAAGGTAATGATACTGCTCCAATAAACGATTACATCATTCCTATGCTAGTTATAGGAGTGCTACTTAGTTTTATTTTATTAAGAAAGAAAAATCAGTTTGTAAAATAAAATTAGTCATTCTGCACAAAACCACGCCACGAGCGTGGTTTTTGTTTTAGATAGAGATGTAAAAGACTAGTTAAAATAGTCAGCAAAAAGTGTACTGATTTAGTCAAAAACTAAAAGAGTGTTTTCAAAAAATATTAACAAAATACTCTCTTAGTAAAAGTCCACTTTAGTTTGAAGACATACAATTAACTATCATAAATTATATAAACAAATACATAGTTTACTCAGGTATACCTCATATTTTCCTGGAGTTTCTGTAAGATTTCTCCTAAGTAAACCAAAAATAAAAAAGTAAAGAAATACATTAGGTTTATCTTACAGAAACCTATAGTTTATTTATATTTTTTTACGATGTTTTTTATTGATTATTTAGTTAATGGTTTTTATAGTATTTTATGAACTACAATTCCATTAAAGTTTATTCCAGTAAATGGGAATAATCTTCTGGTAGTTCCGCATCAATATCCCTCAAATACAATTCAAGAGCAGACATTGTTGAGTGGCCAGTAATATTCATCAAAATACTTTTGGCT
>Ga0102875_1000167_pt1 | contig 27429 bp, 2 predicted proteins | sample Colrivmet1547B02_FD_78185 | JGI IMG/M metagenome (GOLD analysis project Ga0102875, IMG submission 78185) | Estuarine microbial communities from the Columbia River estuary - metaG 1547B-02 | ecosystem: Environmental > Aquatic > Marine > Intertidal zone > Estuary | place: USA: Columbia River... | reverse complement strand
TTTGCTGACCAATTGTCTGAGAAACTTTTAAACCACCAACCGTAATTGACTTGCCTTGAGACGACAACATCTGATGGTGCAAACTTTGAGAAAAACCGGAAAAGGCAACTAATAGAAATAAAAGTATTTTCAAAATCTATAAGTTTAAATATTTGTTAATAAACAAAAGTATATAAATAAATTTAAATAAAAAATATAAAATAAATTATTAATCAACTAAATACAATTAATTTAATATTTCTATTTAAAATATTCATATAAATTAGCTTTTTTAGAAATAAAAAACTGATAAAACTAGATAGTGTTGAGATATATTTAAATCATAAAAAAAGGTTCAAATAAATTTGAACCTTTTTTAAAATGCCAATAAAAGATGTAATTACATGTCGTAAAATTTACTATTATTTCCTCTTTTGTTTTTCTTAAAGGGATTGAAATCAAAAACTAAATATATCTCAAACGTATTGTAAGAAGCTCCAGAGGATGCTTTTTTTCCCATTTCAATTGAGTAATTTACACCAAATTCAATTTCTTCAACAAAAACACCCAATGATGTTCCAACTTGAGAAACTGAAAATCCTTCATAATTATTAAAATGTTCATTAATTCCAAAAGATACATTTCCCAAAATTGCTTCTTGATACAAATCAAATCTGGTTTTTGGTCCTTGCTTGGAAAAAGTGTTGTATAAAAATAAAAATGAATATTCAGGTAATAAACCTTGACCGTAAGGATTTATGTCTTTTTCATATCCAACTTGAAGCGACATAAAAACATCTTTACTATTGGATTTATTTCCATTAAAAGAAGTCTCAGGTCGGTTTAAATGCTTAAGATTAAGTCCAAAAAATAAATTCCGACTATTATGCAACGACGCTCCAGCTCCAATATCAAGATAATTTGTTTTACTTCCTATATTGATCGGATCGTTTGAAACTGCAGCAACAGAACCTGTTAAAACATTTATTTGATCTTCAAAAACTAAAGAATTAAAATCCAAGCTACTATTTCCAAAACCTACTGAAACAGAAGGATTAAAAATCCATTCTTGAGAAAGTGTGGCTTTGTAGATATAATGTAAATTGGCAGAAGATGTTGAATATCCAAGAGAGCTGATTTGTAATAAATTAGCATCAGCAGCAAGAGAAAAATCTTTTTCTTCAAAGAAATAACTACCATATCCGTACTTGTTTTCAACTTTAGTACGTTGATCAAATCCTTCGGTATTGTAGATTATTCCTGCTTTTGAGGTGTCTCCAAAACCAAAAAAACTTGGATTTGTAGATCCCATAATTTTGTTTTGATTTTTATAGATAAAATCTTGTCCGAAAATAGTTGCCGAAAATAGCAACATTAAAAGGAAATAGTTTTTGTTATTTTTCATAATCTTTTATTTTACAAGTAAGAATCTACCTTCTTTTTCAATCTTTTTATCATCAATAGTTGTTGCAATGATATAATATCTATAATCATTGTTTTTAGGTTCAGATTGTCCTTTTTCAATTCCATTCCAACCCCAATCAGTATTTAAAATTGAAACTTCAGAAGAAACTTCATAAACTAAATTACCCCAACCATCATAGATATACATAGAAACATCTTTTAGACCTAGCAATGATGGACGGAACAAATCATTCATTCCATCTCCATTTGGAGTAAATATTGTAGGCAACATCATGCTTGCTCCTGTTCCAATTACAATAGTTTTAGTAATTTTTCTTGAACATCCAAAATGATTGTAAACGGTTAAAGTAACTTGGTAAATTCCATTAGTCGTGTAGGTATGGAAAGTAGTTCTGAAATTTTCACCATTTACTAGAGGAATATCTTCTGGATTACGGAATACTTTGTACGGAGTACTATCACCAAAATCCCATACTATATAAGCGTATTCCGCTGGAATATTACTTAGAGTAACAATATTGGTAAATTCAACACTTCCGTTTACAGAATAATATCCAAATGCTCTAAAATCACTCGATGTAAATGTGAAATTAGGAGTTACTATTGGAGTAGTAACCGTAGTTTTTATAGAACAATTTTGACTGTTGATAATTTTTATTTCCGCTGTACCTGTTGGTGAAGGAGCAGGAATAGTCAATTCATAAATTGAAAAACCTAAATAGGCCGATGCTACTACTGTACCATTGTAGTAGAAAGTTAAATTAGTATCCACACTATTTACTTTAATTCTAATAGTTCCTGAATTATTTAGACACAAATTATCATCCATTATAATTGAGTCAATAGACAATGAACTGTAGTCATATATATTGAACAAACTAGTAGTTGAACAGGTTCTGCTATCTGTAACAGTTAAAGAATACCTACCTGCCAATAAACCTGTAATATTAAAGTAATTGCCAAATGGCGGTGTAATAGGAATGTCAAATGCAGAAGTAGTTGTATTAAATTTACTTAATGTAAATGAATATATTCCACTTCCACCACTAACATTAAAATTCGCTGTACCTAAAGCTCCACTACAATTTATATTTGTAGATGATATTGGCACTATAGCTATTGGTACGGCAGGTTGTACAACATAACTTCTTGGAGGAAGAGAACAGCCTAGTGCATCTGCTACATTAAGTACATAGGTTCCCGCTTCAAGTCCACTAATTGTTGGTTGGTTTTGTTGGAAACCAGGAGGCCCAGTCCAACTAATTGCATATTGACCAGTAGCTGTTGGCGAACCTCCAATAATAGTTACAGCAATTGAACCCAAATTACCTACACAAGCAACATCTGTTATGGTTTCGCTTGTAATAAACATTGGCGTTGAAACTTTAATCACACCTCTTTTAACTATTGAACATGGCGAAGTTGTAATTGTATAATTGAAAATACCCGGTTGTGTAGGAATTCCAGAAATTGTCAAAATATTAGTAACTGTTGAGAATGTCGCAGTCAATCCAGCAGGTAAACCACTTACAACTACGTTTGAAGCACCAATAATAGAGTACGTTATTTGCGTTATTGGAGTATTAAATACATTTTGACAAAGTAATTGATTGTCTGTCCCAGCTCCTGATGTTAAAGTAATTCCAACAGAAGAATTCACATTTGTAATGGAAATACTTGCAGTGGTATCACATCCAGATCCAGTAGTTGTTATAACTATGTTATTTGTACCAGCATTAGTTGGGGTACCTTGAATTGTATATACTCCTCCACCTAATGGTGTTATTGTTAATCCATTTAATGGAGTAGTTACAATTCCAGTTGCCCCTCCCCCAATTGTAAAGGTAATTGGATTAATTGCAAGGCTTTGACATACCGATTGAGTGGTAGATGCTATATTACTAAATACAATTGTTGCTCTAGGCAGTACTTGGAAAGTTATTGGACTATAATTCACCTGAGATCCACAAGTACCTTGAGTGGTAAATACAAAGTTAGAAGGTGTAAGATTAACCACAGTTGGAGTTCCAGAAATTGTTAAAATATTAGTAATAGGGTTAATAACATAGGAAAGTCCTGCCGGTAAAGGTGGGTTAACAGTTACTGCACTAACTCCTGAAGACAATTGTAAATAAATTGGATCTATAGGAGAATTAAGACAGGCTGCCTGGTTAATATTTCCAGAAATAAATGAAATAGATTGAATTGGATCAACCGTTATTACACCCGAAACTGAATTTCCACATCCTGAATCTGAAGAGATTGTATATGAATACACTCCACTTTGTGTTGGTGCTCCTAATAAAAACCCTGTAGTTGAATTGAAAGTTACTCCGTTTGGTAATGTTCCTGAGGAAACAATCATATTACCAGAACCTGGAGAAATACCAAATTGCACAGGCGCAATTAATGTCCCTTCACACACTGTAGGTGAAGGATTTCCAGATAACAAAGTTACTGTAGCACTATTTTTAATAGTTATTGTTCCTGTTGCAGTTGATGGTCCACATATACCAAATGATTGAACAGTATAAGTGTAAGTACCTATTGCACTAGAAGCTCCAGAGATGGTAATAGTGTTAGTATTTGTAACAGCGTTAGTATTTAACACCCAAGTAATACCAATTGGTTGACTTGTAGAGAAAGTTACAATTCCACCTGTTGCACCACCACCAAGGTTATAAATAATATCCTGTATTGCAATATTAGAACATACCGACTGACTAGTAGTATTTGCAGCCGATATCAAGTTAATTCTATCATTAGAATTCACCGTGATTCTTCCTCCAGTATAAGTAAAATTACAATTACTGGCTACACCAGAAGTAATTACATTATAATTAAACACTCCTGAAACTAAAGGAGTTCCTGAAATGGTAATGGCTCCTGCAGTGTAAACCGCACTTAATCCATTAGGTAATCCTGTTACATAAGCGTTTGTAGCTGATCCACCAATAGTGAATACTATTGATGATGGAAGTGGACTTCCTACACATACTGTTTGAGAAATTAATGCTTGATTAACAGGTACTACAGTTCCTATTTGTCGCACCTTTATATAAGCAGTATTAGGTAAAGTTATATTATTTGAGGTACAAGTTGAAGAACTTGAATCTTGAACACTTGACAATGTCACCGTGAAATCCCCTGCAATTGGTATTGGTATTGTAACCGATGCACTATTGCTTGTTGTTAATGAAGTAACAGTATAACTCGTTGAAGTACCTGTTAATAAATTATTAATTTGATAAGTAAAAGTATATGGTGCCGTTCCATTAGAACCAGTAAAGGTAATAGTAGGCTGTGTTCCATTTTGACATTCATCAAATCTATTATTCCCAGTAATTGTAGCTGTTGGTTGTGGATTCACATTAATACTTCCAGTAGCATATACAATGTCACATCCTCCAGTTAATGGAATACTATAATTGAATGTTCCTGAAGCGGTTGGAGTACCACTAATGGTAATAATATTACCTGCCCATGATGCTGTTACACCTGCTGGTAAACCTGTAGCCCCTCCAATACCTGTAGCTCCGGTGGTATTGTGAATAATAGTTGTTAAAGCATTATTAATACATATTGATGGCGTACTTGAAGCTACTGATACCGTATTATTAGGCTTAACAATTATACTACCTGTAGCAAAAATTGAACTACAACCTCCAGTTAATGGAATACTATAATTGTAGGTTCCTGAAACCGTTGGTGTTCCGCTAATGGTTATAGTATTCGCTGCCCACAATGCAGTTACACCGGCTGGTAAACCAGTTGCTGTTCCTATTCCTGTAGCCACAGTGGTTGTATGAGTAATAGCTGTTAAAGCATTATTAATACATAAAGTGGCTGGATTAGTAGAAGCTGTTGTTACTGTATTGTTAGCATTTACAATAATACTTCCTGTAGCATAAACTGCACTACAACCTCCAGTTAATAGGATACTATAATTATAGGTTCCTGCAACTGTTGGTGCTCCACTAATAGTAATTTTGTCCGCTGCCCACGAAGCTGTTACACCTGCTGGTAAATTTACTATTGTTCCAATTCCGGTAGCTCCAGTGGTATTATGAGTAATAGGAGTAAAAACTGTATTGATACAAACAGTTGGAGTACTTGATGCAACTGATGCAGTATTGCTTGGATTAATCGTTATAGTTCCTGTTGCTGAACCTCCACATCCTCCAATTAATGGAATGCTATAATTAAAGATTCCAGCTGCCGATGGAGAACCACTTATGGTAATAGCGTTTGCTAACCATGAAGCTGTTACTCCTGCAGGTAAACCTGTTGCAACACCAATTCCGGTAGCTCCAGTTGTAGTATGAATAATAGCTGTTGTTAATGCCGTATTAATACATAAAATTGGATTAGAAGATGCTGGTGTTACAGTATTGCTTGGATTAACTGTGATAGTACCTACAGCGTTTATTGCACTACAACCTCCAGTTAATGGAATGCTATAAGTAAATATTCCTGAAACTGTTGGTGTTCCACTAATAGTAATAGTATTTCCTGCAAACGAAGCGATAACTCCTGTTGGTAAACCTATTGGTGATCCAATTCCGGTAGCTCCAGTTGTTGTAAAAGTAATAGGTGTTGTTAATGCCGTATTAATACATAAAATTGGATTAGAAGATGCTGCTAATACAGTATTATTTGGATTTACAACTATAGTTCCTGTAGCATTTACTGTGCTACACCCTCCTGTTAATGGAATAGTATAATTAAATATTCCTGAAACTGTTGGTGTTCCACTAATTGTAATAGTATTTCCTGCAAACGAAGCAGTAACTCCAGATGGTAAACCTACTACCGTCCCTATTCCTGTAGCACCAGTGGTAGTATGAGTAATAGCTGTTAAAGCGTTATTAATACATACTGGCAAAGTACTTGAAGCTGCTGTTACAGTATTATTAGCGTTTACAGTAATAGTTCCTGTAGCATATACTGTATTACATCCTCCAGTTAATAGGATACTATAATTAAAGGTTCCTGATATTGTAGGTGTACCACTAATAGTAATTACATTTCCAGCCCATACAGCTGTTAATCCTGAAGGTAAACCTGTTACTGCACCAATTCCTGTAGCTCCAGTGGTTGTATGCGTAATAGGAACCAAAACAGTGTTAATACATAATACAGATGGATTAACAGATGCTAGTGTTACAGTATTATCAGGACTTACAGTAATAGTTCCTGTTGCATATACTGTACTACATCCTCCATTTAATGGAATACTATAATTATATACTCCTGAAACAGTAGGTGTACCGTTTATAGTAATAATATTTGCTGACCATGAAGCTGTTACACCTGCTGGTAATCCGGTTGGTGATCCAATTCCTGTAGCTCCTGTAGTAGTATAAGTAATTGTTGGTAAAACTTTATTAATACAAATTGTTGACGAAATTGATATTGGTGTTACCGTATTATTTGGATTTACAATAATGGTTCCTATAGCTGAACCTCCACATCCTCCAGTTAATGGAATACTATAAATAAATATTCCTGAAACCGATGGAGTGCCACTAATAGTAATAGTATTTGCAACCCAATTAGCTGTTACACCTGTCGGTAAACCTGTCGCAGTTCCTATTCCTGTTGCCCCTGTGGTAGTAAAGGTAATTGGAGTTAAAACTGTATTAATACACAATACAGGTGGATTAATTGGTGCAGGGGTTACCGTATTATTAGGATTTACAATAATAGTTCCTGTTGCATTTAATGAATTACATCCACCAGTTAACGGAATACTATAATTAAATATTCCTGAAGCTGTCGGTGCCCCACTAATGGTAATAGTGTTGCTTGAGAATGAAGCAGTTACACCCGCTGGCAATCCTGTAGCTGATCCAATACCAGTAGCCCCAGTAGTAGTATGTGTAATAGGAGTTAAAACTGTATTAATACACAGCGGTAAAGAACTTGTTCCTGCTGTTACAGTATTATCCGGATTTACAGTAATTGTTCCAGTTGCATTTACTGTGCTACATCCTCCAGTTAATGGAATGCTATAATTAAATATTCCTGAAACCGTTGGAGTACCACTAATAGTAATAGTATTTCCTGCCCATGAAGCTATTACCCCATTTGGTAAACCAGTTGCCGGTCCAATTCCTGTTGCGACAGTAGTAGTGTGAGTAATTGCAGTTAAAGCTGTATTTATACAAAGTGGTGAACTTGACGCTACTGATACCGTATTATTTGCATTTACGATAATAGTTCCTGTAGCATATACAGTATTACAACCCCCAGTTAATAGCATGCTATAATTAAATGTTCCTGAAACTGTTGGGGTACCACTAATGGTAATAACATTTCCGGCCCATGTAGCTGTTACACCTGTTGGCAAACCTGTTACTGGTCCTATTCCTGTAGCTCCAGTCGTAGTAAGTACTATAGGAGTTAAAACTGTATTAATACATAATTCAGTTGGATTAATAGATGCTAGTGTTACCGTATTATTTGGATTTACAATAATAGTTCCTGTAGCATTTACTAAACCACATCCTCCTGTTAATTGAATGCTGTAATTAAATGTTCCTGAAACGGTAGGTGCTCCACTAATAGTTATGATATTTCCTGCCCATGAAGCTGTTACCCCTGATGGTAAATTTACTATTGTTCCAATTCCTGTAGCCCCGGTTGTAGTATGTGTAATAGGGGTTAAAACCGTATTAACACATATTGGTGGAGAACTTGATCCTGGTGTTACGGTGTTATTTGGATTAACCGTTATTAATCCTACTGCTGAACCTCCACATCCTCCTACTAATGGAATATTATAATTAAATATTCCAGAAACTGTTGGTGTACCACTAATGGTAATTACATTCCCTGCCCATGAAGCTGTTAAACCTGTTGGTAAATTTGTTACTGTTCCAATTCCTGTAGCTCCAGTTGTAGTATGATTAATAGGTGTTAAAGCCGTATTAATACATAAAGTTGAAGTACTTGTTGCTGGTATTATTGTGTTACTTGGATTAACAGTAATGTTTCCTGTAGCAAAAATTGAACTACATCCTCCAGTTAAAGGAATGCTATAATTAAATATTCCTGAAACCGTTGGTGTACCACTAATGGTAATAGTATTTCCTGCCAAAGATGCTGTTACACCTGAAGGTAAATTTGTTGGTGTTCCAATACCTGTAACTCCAGTGGTAGTATGAATAATAGGAGTTAAAACTGTATTTATACATAATGTAGAACTTGAAGCTGCTGTTACAGTATTATTAGCGTTTACAGTAATAGTTCCTGTAGCATTAACCGCACTACATCCTCCAGTTAATGGAATGCTGTAATTAAATATTCCTGAAACAGTTGGTGCGCCGCTAATTGTGATAGTGTTACCTGCAAACGAAGCTGAAACTCCCAATGGTAAACCTGATACAGTTCCAATTCCAGTAGCTCCGGTGGTAGTATGTACAATAGGTGTTAAAACTGTATTTATACATAATGGAGAACTTGGTGATGCTGTTACTGTATTATTTGCATTTACAACAATAGTTCCTGTAGCATTTATTAAACCACATCCTCCAGTTAATGGAATGTTATAATTAAATGTTCCTGAAACCGATGGAGTTCCACTAATGGTAATGGTATTTGATGCCCATGTAGCTGTTACACCTGTTGGCAATCCTGTAGCTGTTCCAATTCCAGTAGCTCCAGTGGTAGTATGAGTAATCGATGTTAAAGCGGTATTAATACACAATGGTGCGGAACCTGATGCTGCGGATACAGTATTAATAGGGTCTACAATAATACTTCCTGTTGCATTTACTGCACTACAACCTCCTGTTAAAGGAATAATATAATTAAAAATTCCTGAAGAAGTAGGGATGCCACTAATTGTAATTATATTGGCTGACCAAGAAGCTGTTAATCCTGCTGGTAAATTTGTAGCAGCTCCAATTCCAGTAGCTCCAGTTGTTGTAAAAGTAATAGGTGTTAAAACCGTATTTATACATATAGGTGAAGCACTTGGTGCAGCTGTTACTGTATTATTCGGATTTACTATAATACTTCCTATAGCATTTACTGTACTACATCCTCCAGTTAATGGAATACTATAATTAAATGTTCCTGAAACCGTTGGGGTACCACTAATGGTAATAGTATTTGCTGACCATGTAGCAATTAAACCTAATGGTAAACCTGTTGGTGCTCCAATTCCTGAAGCTCCAGTGGTAGTATGAGTAATAGCTGTTAAAGCGGTATTAATACATATAGGTGTTGAGCTTGATGCTGCAGTTACAGTATTATTAGCATTAACAATAAAACTTCCAGTAGCATTTACTAAACCACATCCCCCGGTTAACGGGATGCTATAATTAAATGTTCCTGAAACTGATGGAGTTCCACTAATTGTAATTGTATTTGCAGACCATGTAGCTGCAACGCCTGATGGTAATCCCGATGCTACTCCAATTCCCGTTGCTCCAGTAGTCGTATGTGTAATAGCTGGCAAAGCGGTATTGATACACGTCGATGGCGAACCTGATGCTGCAGTTACTGTATTATTTGGATTAACAACAATAGTTCCTGTTGCATTTACGGTACCACATCCTCCAGTTAACAGAATACTATAACTGAATGTTCCTGATGCTGATGGAGCACCACTAATAGTAATAGTATTGGCTGCCCATGAAGCAGTTACTCCTGCTGGCAAACCTGTTATTGTTCCAATTCCTGTAGCTCCAGTTGTTGTAAATGTAATAGGTGTTAAAACCGTATTAATACATGTTGGTAACGAAGTCGGCGCTGCTGTTACCGTATTATTAGGATTTACTGTAATAGTTCCTGTAGCACTTACTAAACCACAACCTCCAGTTAATGGAATGTTATAATTAAATGTACCTGAAACTGTTGGAGTTCCACTAATGGTAATTGTACTTCCTGACCATGAAGCTGATACACCCGTTGGTAAACCAGTTGCTGCTCCAATTCCTGTTGCTCCAGTAGTAGTATGTGTAATTGCTGTTATAGCTGTATTAATACATACTGGTAACGAACTAGAAGCTGTTGAAACGGTATTGTTTGGATCTACAATAATAGTTCCTGTAGCATTTACTGTACTACAACCTCCAGTTAATGGAATGCTATAAATAAATGTTCCTGAAACTGATGGAGTACCGCTTATTGTTATTATGTTCGCAGCCCAAGAAGCTGAAACCCCTGCTGGTAAACCTGTTGCAGTTCCAATTCCAGTAGCTCCAGTGGTTGTATGTGTAATAGCTGTTAAAGGAGTAAAAATACATGTTGGTGACGAACTTGATGCTGCCGTAACAGTATTATTAGGATTTACATCCACATTCAATGCAACTGGAGAAGAATTAGTACATCCATTTGCAGTAGCTGGAATAGTAAGATTATAAACTACCCTAATTGGTAGGTTGGTAGTATTGGTTAACACTTCATTAATTGAACCGCTTAAAGGACCAACTGCAGGGTTTGAAATACCTGTTTGTAAAGCTCTAGTCCAAGTTATAGTTCCGATTGATGCTGAAGTTGGTGTATAATTAAATGGTGTTCCTGTACAAATTGAACTCGGAGTTGTTGTAGAAGTAAGACTCGGAGAAGGATTCACTAATACATTTACATTTTGAGTATTTGTACATGCGTCAGGAGTAGTAATAGTAACTTGATAAACTACTGAAATAGGATTTGAAGTTGTATTAAACAATACCTCACTAATAGCTCCACCTGAAGGTCCTGCTGCAGGATTTGAAATACCTGTTTGGACTGCTCTGGTCCACGTAATTGTTCCTGTGGATGCCGTAGTTGGGATATAATTAAATAACACACCTGAACATGTTGCCGAAGGTGGCGTTGTATTAGATAATGTTGGTACCGGAATAACTGTTATAGGGAATGCACTAGAAGCCGCTCCGGATCCACATCCATTGCTACCTTTAACAATTAAATTACCTGAAACATCACTATTTGAAAATGGAATTGTGATCGTATTTGTTACAGTGTTTCTAATTGTTCCATTTGGCAATGTCCAAATATAGCTTGTAGCATTTGGAATAACAGTAGCAGTATAAACATTACTACTTGATCCTGCACAAACTGTTGAAGGCCCTACAATTGAAGTTCCTGATGGTAAAACGTTAATATTTATAGGCATTGATGCTGGAGCGCTTCCACAACCATTAATTCCGCTAACTGTAATGTTCCCAGAAGTAGAACCTGAAAATAATATTTGAACTGTATTGGTTCCTTGACCTGATACAATTGATGATCCGAATGGAGGAACCCAATTATAAGTTAGAATATTTGAATTTAAAGGAACACTAAAAGTAGCTGTTGCTCCTTGACAAATTGTTGAAGTATTAGGTGAAATAGAACCTAAAGAGGCAACTGAACAATTAATTGAAAGAGTTACATTATCTCGAACAGGTGTCATTGTGCTACAAGCACCTACTCCATTAACCGATAATGTTAAAATATCTGTTCTACAAATACTAGCTAAAGATTGGTAAATCGTGTTCGTTCCTAATGAGAAAGTACCTGCTCCATTTGAAGTCCAACTTGGAGAACTTCCATTCAATACAGAAGTACCATTTATTGTAAAAGGAGCTATTGGTGTTCCTGCAGTATAACAAACTGCACCACTCACACCGGCTACTACAGTTGGTATAGGTTGAATAGTTACTATTAAATCACTATAAACTGCCGTTGATGACGGACAACCAGCATTTGGATATACTAATAAACGTACTACCGATGTAGTTACCGTATTGACACCTGAAATACCTGATGTAAATGTAGGGTTTAATTGATTTAAACTATTTGGAGATATGGTTCCAGGACCACTATATACACTCCAGTTCAATGAAGAATAATTTGATGCAAGTCCAACTATTGGAATACTCGGATTATTCATACACATTGCTGCATTCGTAGTACTTACTGTAGGTTTTTTTACAATATTCAATAAAATTTGACTGTTCACAGGTGGGCAACTCGTATTTCCAACGCCAGATAAATTCAAATAAACATGACCTAAATTGATATCATCAATACTTGGTGTATAAACAGGGTTTATACTTGTTGCACTACTAAATGAACCAGGAACATAAGTTGAAACTGAAGTCAAATTACTATTTTGAGAACTTGTCCAAGCTAAAGTTGTTGCATTTACTGAAGTTGCTGTGGCTAAAGTAAAAGTTGATCCTTCACAAATTGTAGCGTCTGAACCAGCAGCGACAATAGGGCCTTTAGTAATTGTTAGTTTAATTACATCAGTAACTATTGAACTACACGGTACGTTACTTGCTTTGATAGTTAAAAATACATATCCTAAATTAATATCATCCTGACTTGGCGTATAGATTGGTCTAATTACACTTGTATTAGTAAAACTACCTCCTACATAGGAAGGGTTTGAAGTTCCATCACTGTTTTGAGAACTTGACCAAAGGATTGTTGTATAATTTGTAGCAGTAGCTGTTGCTAAGCTAAAATTTGAATTTTGACAAATTACCGAATCCTGACCAGCATAAGCGGTTGGTTGAGGCGAATAAGTGATCGTCATAGTTTTTGTAACACTACCAATACAAGGGGCAATATTATTAGCTTGTAATGTTAATGTGACTACACCTGTTTCGTTTACACCAGGAATATACTTAGGATTAATTGTGTTAACTGTAGATGGATCTATTGATCCTGTTCCATTTTCTGTCCAAGTAAATGACGAATAATTTTGAACATAAGCTCCATTATTAACACTATTCAAAGTAACAGTTTGCCCTTGACAAGCAGTAATATTCGTTCCAGCAGAAACATCTGCAATTGGCTGTAAATTAACTCTTATAACCTTAACTGCTGGGACTGAACATCCAGTTAATGGAGTTACTGTTAAAGTTAATAAGGCAAATCCATTGGCAATTTCATTTGTAGAAGGAGTAAATGTTGGAGTTAATGTTGAGGCATTTGTCAATACTCCTGGAACTCCTGAAGCTCCTGAGGTATTTGTCCACAATAAAGTATTTCCATTAGTAACCGTTACAATATTTGGTAAAGTAAATGTTCCTCCACACATCGATAATGTACTTGAACTTGCTGTAATGGTAGGATTTTGGTTTATTGTAATTCTCATTGAACTTGGCACTGGTACTTGCGGACAAGAAGCAACTGGATACGCTGACATTGTCAGGGTTACAATTGGAGAATCGTTAGAACCAAAGAAATAAACTGGATTAATTCCTGAATTTGAACCTGTATAATTCCAAGTACCATTACCTGAAGATGACCAAGAAACGGTATAACCTGGGTTATAATTAGTAATTCTTGCCCCATTCAATTGAATTGAAATGTTATCCTGACATGCTAATACATCTGGTCCTGCAGTAACTTTTGGTTTTGCATTCAAAGTTAATTGCATTGGATCTGTTGCACTACCGCATCCATTAGTAGTAGTTGCCACCAAATTAAAAGTTATCACCTTAATTCCTGTTGAAGTATTATAATCACTCGCACTAGGGAAATATATTGGTGCTAAAGGATTTGTAGTTGGCTGAATTGTACCACCTCCATCTGTTGTCCATGAATAATTTGTTGCATTGGAACCTGTTCCATTTAATTGAAACGATGAAGTACCTTCACAAATAGATGCATCTACCCCTGCATTTACAACTGGAGCTGGATTAATTTGTATTTGAATAAAATCTTGTTTTACAATTGAACAAATTCCTATTCCTGTTGCTGATAAGGTAGCAGTTACAATTCCTGAAGCACCTGCAGTAGGAACTATAACTGGTGTTAATGTATTTTCTGTACCTGCCTGAATTGTTGCTGGTCCACTAACACTCCATGAATAAATTGAATAATTTTGAACACTTGCACCAGAAACTGTGAAAGTTGCATTTTGACAAATTGTACCTCCGTTTCCTGCTTGTACTATTGGATTAGGGATAATATTTAAAACCAATTGTCCTGCAGCTGGAGTACAAACTCCATTAGTCGATGTTGCTGTTAAAGTAAGTCTAACTGAACCTGTTTGACCAGTTGCTGGTGTGTAAATTGTTGCCGCAGTAGACGTAGAACTAAATGTACCCAATCCACTTGATGAAGTCCAAAGCAATGAGCTATAATCAGATGCAGAAGCGTCTGTAGATGAAATTACTAATGTACTTCCTTCACAAATGGTTTTAGTTCCTGTAACTGTAACTGTTGGCTGAGCAACTATCGTTAATGTTTTTGTAGAAACAACTGGGCTTCCACAAGCTGAATTTCCATTAACTGTTAATGTTAATGTAACTGGACCTGTTTGCCCTGGCGCAGGAACATAAGTTGGAGTTAAGGTATTAATAGTTCCTAAACTCAATGCTCCTGGACCCGTTGCTGTCCATGATAAAGACGTATAATTTTGTGCTGTTGCTTCTCCTGAAGTCAGTGTATAATTTGAACCTTGACAAATTGATGCATTAACACCCGCATTTGCAGTTGGCTTTTTAACAATGGTAATTAAAGTCGAATCAGAAACTAAAGGACAATTAGAATTACTAACTGCATTTAAAGTTAATCTTAAATTAGGATTAATAATATCAGCAGCACTAGGAGTGTAAGTTGTAATTAATGAAGTACTAGAACCAAAAGTTCCCGTACCAGAAGTAGTCCAATAATAACTACTTGAATTGGTAACACTTCCTGTAAGATTTACAACTGCTCCCTCACAAATTGTTGGATAAGTCCCTGCATTAACTACTTGGTTAGGTGTTAAGTTTAAGATAATGAAATCTGAAACTGGATCTGTACATGGAGCAGCGGCTTGAGATGTAACAGTTAATCTTATTGGTGTTGTAGGATTACTTAATTCTGAAGCACTTGGAGTATAAGTAGGATTCAATGCTGTAGGGTTACTAAATGTTCCCGGAACAGCACTATTAGAAGTCCATAAAACCGAACCTGGTGCGTGATATAAACCGGTTACTCCTGTGATTTGATAAGGTAACGAAGTACAACTGTATCTATTTTCAATTCCAGCATCAAGTATAGGTTTCTTTTGAATTGTTACTGTTTTTTGAACTGTAAATGGTAAACAAGGAGCAGTTCCATTAGCGGTAATTTGAATTCCAAATGAACTAGTATCATTAGATCCAGGTGTATATTGAGTTACTGGCTGATTTGCATTCAAAAATAAACCATTTGAAGTTCCAACAGTACTCCAAAGCACTGAAGTACTATTTGTTGTAGTTGCAGAAGCTGAATACACTGATCCTTCACAAACAGTGTCTGTTGTAGAAGTCACCACTGTAGGTGCTTTGGTAATATTAATTCTAATTTCTTTATAATCAGATAAATTACAACTAGACGTACTTGATCCTGTTAATCTTAAAACAACATAACTATTTGCAATATCTGCGGAATTGAAAGTATAAACAGGATTTAAAATCGTAGAATTACTAAAATTACCTGTTCCAATTGGATCTACTCTTGTCCATAGGGTTGTAAATGCATTTAGAGCAGTATTACCAGTTAAATTATAGGTTAATTGTGAACTACAAACTGTATCTAAAACAGTTGGCAATGTAACAATTGGTTTTTTCACAACGTTCATTGTATACGTTTGAGTCACAACATTTGAACATGGTGCCAAACTTGCAACACTAATACTAAAAGTTACAGTTCCACTATCCGGAGCTGGGATATAGGTTGGAGAAGCGGTATTTGCACCGGTTAAAGTTCCTGTTCCGCTTACTATTGTCCAAGAAATTGTGCTTGGAATATGATCTGTAAAACTAGCTGTTAGCAATTTATTTACTCCCTCACAGAAGAAACCGCTATTGGTGAAAGAAATTGTAGCTTGTTTTACAATATTGATTCTAAAAGTTTTAACTATAGGAGCTGTACAAGGTGCAATTGGATTAACTGTTAAAGTTAAATTGACAAAAGTATTCCCTATATCAGCTGCTGTTGGAGTGTAAGTTGGTGTCAATGTTGTTGCACCTATTAAACCTGCCATATTTGGAGTTGTCCATTGGTATGATAAAACTGAACTTGGGTTCTGTATCGTTACATAGCTTGGAGGTATTGTATAAGAAGTTTGTGTTTCACAAATAGTAACCTGGTTAGGATTGATAGTAACTACCGGATTTTTAACTATTGTATAAGTTACCGTATTTGAAACAGTTCCAGTGGCACATGGAGCAATTGGATCTCCAATTAATGTTAACAATACTTGTCCACTACCAATTTCACGTGGTCCTGGTGTGTATTCTGTAATTACATTTAGGTTTGAAGTGGTGAATGATCCATCTCCCCCATTATTAACCCAATGCAAATTAGTCACATTACTTGAAGTTGCACCTGAAGTTAAAATCACAGAATTTTCGCAAATAGTAATTGATGGTCCAGCAAAAACACTTGGTTTTTTCTGAACTGGAATAACTACTGTTTTTATATCCGGAACACCACAAGGGGTAATAGGTTGAGCAGTTATGGTTAATACTATTTGATTTCTAAAAATATCTAGAGCACTTGGTGTTACTATAGGATTTGGAATGGTAGTATTTGAAATAGTTGTTCCTGTTGTTGAAGTCCAAACATAGCTTGAATAATTAGAAATAGTAGTTCCAATTACCGTAACATTAGTTGCGTCTTCACAAATAGGCAATTGATTGGTAACCGTAACTGTTGGCGATTTCACTATGTTAACTACAACAGAAGTTGCTAAAGGAATAGCGCAAGGTGCTATTGGATTAGCTGTAAGTGTTAAAGTTATAGGCGAATTTAGTGCATCTAATGCAGAAGGGATATAAGTTGGATTTAAAGTATTAATTACACCTCCTACAAAAGTACCATTACCACTAGTAGTCCAATTTAAACTACTATATGTTCCTGGTGTGGCAGTTCCTGCTAGTGTAAATTGTGTTTCACATTGATTTATAGGTGAATTTACACTCGCACTTGCTACTGGTTCCGGAATAAAAGTTAAGGTTATTGTTCCAGTTTTTAAAGTACCACAAGGCGTAACTGGGTATACAGTTAATGTTAATATTACTGAACTAGAATTTGTATCAGCAATTGATGGTGTATAAATTGGATTTAATATATTTCCAGAAGAGGCAAATGTTCCAGTTCCTGTTGTAGTCCAATTTGCCAAGGTAATTGGTTGATAACTATTGGTTATACTTGTACCTGTAATATTAAAAGTTGGGCTGCTTTTACAAATAGAAGCACTAGCCATTGTAGTAACTACCGGTAATTTTTCAAAACGTATTATAATGTTATCCGTAATAGAACCTTGACAAGAATTTCCAACGCCAGTTAATGTTAAGGTAACCGAGCCATTTAAAATATCCTGTGATGAAGGAGTATATACCATTCCATTCAAGGAAGTTGGATTAGCTATAGTACCCGCAGTTCCATTAGAAGACCAAGTCACTCTTGTTGTATTTGCTTGAGTTGCTGAAGTTGAAGTATATGTTAAGTTTTCACAAATAGTTACTGATGCTGGACCTGCATCAACTTGTGGGGCTTTTATAAAATTAAGTACAATCGTTTCTGAATCTGAAGTATTACAATTGGTAGAATTTCTAGAAGCTCTTAATGTTAAACTCACCGAATTATTAGCAATATCTGCTGGTGAAGGAGTGTATGAATTTACACTATTGGTATCTAAAGGATTTAAATCTAAGAACCCTGCATTGTTTCCAGATGAAGAATCCCAAGTTAAAACATCATATGTATTATTAAGTGCGCCAATACCAAAAGTTGCACCTGGACCAGATATTATTACTGGTGTTCCAGCACCAGTACAAACATCTAAACTAGTATTTACAACACTAACTACTGGATCTTTAACAATTGTCAAAGTCATTTGTGCAGTTGCATCTGCAATACATGGTGCATTCGTTTTAGCTGTTAATTTAAGTATTACAAAAGTTGCATTTATGTCTAATGGACCTGGATAGTAGGTTGGATTTAATGTGTTTCCACCTGTAAAATAACCATCTCCACCAGTCCATATAAGAGAACTATAATTGCTAGCTTGAGCAGAATTCACAAAATAACTTCCAGATTCACAAATAATTTTTGATGAAGCAGGAATAGGACTAAAAGAGGCAGTTGGTTTTGGAACAACAACAATTTGAGTAGTGGTTATAGCTGGATTCGTACAAGCAGGAGTTACCGGATTTGCTGTTAAGCTAAATGTTATAGGTCCTGAATCATTTGGACTAGAAATATAACTTGCCGAAATACTATTTGCATTATTTAGTACTCCTAAAGTCCCACTACTCACAATATTCCAAGCAACTGAACTAGAATTTGGTGCGGAAGCATTAAAATAAAAGGTATCTCCTTGACAAATTATTTGAGGCAAACCATTATCTGCTATTGCAGTAGGCTTTTTCTGAATGGTTAATACCATATTATCAGTCACAGAAGTACAACCAGGTTGTGTACCTGTAATTGTTAAAGTTACCGAAGTAGCTGAAGGGCTTGGAGTAAAAGTTGGGTTCAACTGCGTCGCATCATTAAATGAGCCTGAAGTTGCAGACCATAAAATGGTAGCATTTGAACTTGAGGCAGTAGTTAATGTATAGGATTGTCCTTCACAAATTGTTTTATCTAAACCAGCTGATACAATTGGTTTAGCATTAATGGTATAATTAATATATTTTTCTACATATAGAGAGGTATTACAACCATTTAGATTATAAACTCTAACATGCAAAATTATTGTTCTGTTCATATCAGCAACAGAAGGAGTATAATTTGGATTTTGAATATTAGTAGCGTTAAATGTTCCTGTACCATTTGTTGCCCATTCAATTATTCCTGCATTTTGAATACTTCCAACAATAGTAATAGGAGTGTTTACTGATCCACACACTACTTGATCACTATAATTTAAAATTGGTTTTTTGGTAATATTGACAACCGTTTGCGATGGAACAGTTAAACAAGGAGCATATCCATTTGCTGTTAAAGTAAGAGTTACACTAGTATTAGAAATATCAGTAATACCCGGTTGATAAGTAGGACTTAGTGTTCCTGCATTGGTAAAAGTTCCATCTCCAGAAGTACTCCAAGTATAGGAAGCAGTATTAGAATCAACAGTTGCTCCTGAAACCACGTAATTAGCATCTTCGCAAATTGTAGTTGTAGCAGGTCCCGCACTAATAACTGGTTTTTTTACAATGGAAACGTTAACTTGACTTTGAGAATTAGGACAAGCGGTTCCTGTACTTACTGTTAGTCTAAAAACTAAAGGTGCTGTATAACCCGCTACGTCTGCTGTACTTGGCGTGTAGGTTGGTGTAGGTGAGTTGGCAGGTGTAAGTGTACCTGTAATATTAGTTGGTTTTGTCCAAGCATAAGTAATGGCATTTGTAGAACCCGTTCCATTTAATGTAATTGGATTAGTATCACAAGTAACTAAACTTAACCCAGCATTTGCAACAGCTTGACGCTGAATAGCAATAACGTGATTTACAGGAGCTAACGCAACCCCACAAGTATTTGTAAGTGTGTGACGAATTGTAGCTGTAGCAGCTGAAATCCCTGATGCAGAAGGTGTAAATTGTACCTGTGTATCTGAAATTTGAATTAGATTTCCAGCAGTAGATGGAACAACTTCCCAATTAATCGCTGAATAACTATTAGATATAACAGCTTCAATAGCTACATTAGTTTGTGTTTCACAAATAGTCGTTGGACTAGTAGTTGTTATAGTTGACGTAGGGTCAGCTTTTACAGTAACAATCACTTGATTTGTTTTTTTACACCCTGAAGCAGTAACTGTTTCTTCTAATGTATAAGTTGTAGTAGCTGAAGGTGAAACTAATGGATTTGAACTATTAGATGTATATCCTAAAGGAGAACTAGTCCAAGAATAGGTTGAACCAATAACCGAATTAGCTCCGATATTAATAGAATTACCCGCACAAATAGTGGTGTTTGGTATAACAGCTGCACTTGGAAGTGGATTTACAACTACTTGAAATTGAACTTGTGAAGCACAACCAGTTGCGTTATTAGTAACTGTATAAGTATAATTTTGAGTTACAAGTTGATTGAATAAAATGCTAACTTGAGGTAAAACACTTGTAAAACTTGTATCTGAACTCCATTGATAAGAATTGGTTGCAACATAAGGATCTCCAAAAGTTTTAGTTGTACCAAAACAAATCTGTTGATTCGGGATACTATTTACTAAAGGAGTAGCTTTTACAGTAATTGTAACCACAGTTGAATATTGTGAAGAACAAATTCCATTTTGAACCAATACTCTATATTGAGTTGTAGCTGTTAATGGTCCAGAAGTATAAGTTGGGTTAACATTTGTAATAGTTGGCCATGTTAAACCATTATCGGTAGATTGTTCCCATCTAATAATGGTACCTCTATTTCCCGTTAATGATAAAATTCCACTATTTTGCCCAGAACAAATTGAGGAAGAAGTAGACGATAAAGTACCACCTATACTTGGAAGAACTATATCAATAAATGCCGGTGTAGAAAATGCTATTGGAGAAATTCCATTTTGTACCGCAACTCTATAATATAAAGGAGTACTTGTATTTACAACTGTGTAGGTTGCGCTTACAACGTTAATTTGAGTAACATTTGCAGAAAAATCACTTACTGTTGAAGATTGCCAATATAAAATACTACCTGTATTACCAGATAAAGTTAAAGTAGCTGAATTAGTTCCAGAACAAACCGAAATTGTACCTGTTACTATTCCGCCAGTTGAATTGGCAAACACCGATACATTAACTAATGTTCTTGTAGTACTTTCACATCCATTTACAATTTGAGATGCATAATAAGGTCCGGTTGCTAAAAGAGCTGTACCAGAAATTGGGGTCCCTCCTACTGCATTTGCATACCAAACTGGAGTTCCTGAACTTAATATTACTAAATTGGATACAGTTGCATTTGCTGAGGCTAAAAACGATTGTGCATTTGCAATTGGAGCGGCTGGAGAAGCTGGTTGGCTACCTATAACAACAGCGATTGAAAGCGGAGACACGCAACCTGCTTGATTGGTAACTGTATAATTATAAGTACCAGAAGGTAATCCAGTAATAGTTGTAGATGTTGTATTGCTTGAAAATGTTACACCCGTTGTTACGTTAGTTAAAGTCCAAGTCGTCGAAGGCAAACCACTCAAAATAACACTTCCGGTAGCAACTGTACAAGTAGGTTGATTTATAACTCCTACAATTGGAGCAGCTTGAGTTGGTATTGGATCAATAACTACATTTGAAGTCGCTAAAGAACTACATGATCCATTAGAAACTGAAAAAGTATAAGTCCCTGTAGTAAGATTTGTTACTGGGTATGAGGTCGTATTACCAGTGTAAGTTTGACCGCCTGGTAATTTTGTTATAGTCCAAACTCCAGAAGGTAAGCCTCCAAGCACAACACTTCCTGTTACATTAGCACAAGTTGGTGGAGTTATAGCTCCAACAGCAATTGTTGGAGTTGAAGGAACTGTAGGTGCTGCATTAATTGTTACAGCTGTTGTCGTTGAAGTACAAGAATTGTTATCTCTAACTGAAAAATTGTAAGTTCCAGGAGCTTGACCGTTTAAGGTATAAGTACTTGTTGTTCCATTATAAGAACCAGGATTAATTGTCCAGTTTCCTGATGATGTTGATGGCAATCCAGAAAATTGAATTGTTCCAACATTTGATGAGCAATTTGTTTGTGTAATATTAGCAACTGGAGGTGATGGCAATGGATTTACCGTAATTGTTACAGAACTTGTATTAAAACAACCATTATTAGTTGCAGTTACTGTGTAAGTTGTAGTTGCAGATGGAATAAATGAAATATTATCGGTTACTGCATTATCCCAAGTATAGGTATTTCCTGCAGTTCCTGTTCCTGCTAATGTTAATGATGATCCAGAACATATTGAACGATTTGAACCCGCACTTACAGTTGGTAAAGGTTTAACGGTAACTGTTGCACTTCCTGTTCCTGTACAACCATTACTATCAACTGCATTTACAGTATAAGTTGTGGTTACCGCTGGAGAAACATTAATAGTAGCTGTAGTAGGTCCTGAAGTCCAAGAATAAGTAGTTCCACCAAAAGCTGTTAAAGTAGTGGGTTGATTCGCACAAACAGTACTATTAGTAGCTGACACTGAAATTGTAGGTAAACTATTGATCACAGTAGTAACTGAACTCACATTAGAACAACCTGTTGATGAATCGGTTCCTTTAATATAATAGGTCCCAGAACTTGCAATAGCATTTGGACTAACTAATATTGTTGTTGCAGCAGCATTTGTAAAATAAGAATAATTTAATCCTGGAGTTGACCCAGTTGTTACAGCAGGTAAAGTTAAATCTATAGTATTTGGGGTACAAGCAGCAGCTGGATTTCTAGTGATTACTGTTGGTAACGCATTTACAGTAAAATTGGAAGTAATTGTACATCCATTAGAATTGGTATAGGTAATTGTTGTCGTTCCGGGAGAAATACCTGTTACTAAACCTGTATTTGAAACAGATGCTATACCAGTATTAGCTGAGACCCATGGATTCAAGGTGGCCGGTGTACCAGAACCTGTCAAAGTTTTATTTCCACCTATACAAACAGATGAACTTCCAGTAACAGTAATTGTTGGTAAACTATTAACATTAACCGTTAAACTAGCAATTAACGAACAACCATTACCATCAAAACCAGTTACAGTATAAGTAGTTGTTACCGCTGGTGAAACATTAATAGTAGCCGTAGTAGGTCCTGAAGTCCAAGCATAAGTAGTTCCTCCAGTAGCTGTTAATGAAGTAGGTTGATTCGCACAAACAGGATTATTAGTAGCTGATATTGAAATTGGAGGTAAACTATTGATAACTGTTGTAACTGAACTAACATTAGAACAACCTGTTGATGAATCGGTTCCTTTTATATAATAGGTATTAGAACTTGCAACTGAATTTGGATTAGATAATATTGTTGTTGCAGCAGCATTTGTAAAATATGAATAAGTTAATCCTGGAGTTGATCCAGTTGTAACCGCAGGTAAAGTTAAATCTACAGCATTTGGAAAACATACGGCTGCTGGATTTCTAGTAATTACTGTTGGTAACGCATTAACAACAATATTTTTAACATTAGAACAACCAATAGAATTGGTATATGTAATACTTGCTGTTCCTGAAGAAATACCTGTTACCAAACCAGTATTTGAAACTGTTGCTATACCATTATTAGAGGATTGCCATGCACTTAAAGAAGCTGGTGTTCCTGAACCCGTTAAAGTTAAATTACCACCAATACAAACAGATGAACTTCCAGTAACAGTAATTGTTGGTAAACTATTAACCGTAACTATTAAATTAAAAACATTGGAACAACTGTTACTATCAACACCCGTTACAGTATAAGTAGTGGTAACTGCTGGCGATACATTAATAGTAGATGAAGTACCAAGTCCTGAACCCCAAGTGTACGTGTTTCCTCCAGTAGCTGTTAACGTAGTAGGTTGATTAGCACAAACAGGATTATTAGTAGCTGATATTGAAATTGGAGGTAAACTATTGATAACTGTTGTAACTGAACTTACATTAGAACAACCTGTAGCTGGATCGGTTCCTTTAATATAATAGGTACCAGAACTTGCTACTGCATTTGGACTAACTAATATAGTTGTTGCAGCAGCATTTGTAAAATAAGTATAAGTTAATCCTGAAGTTGACCCGGTTGTTACTGCAGGTAAAGTTAAATCTATAGTGTTTGGAGTACAAGCAGCAGCTGGATTTCTGGTGATTAATGTTGGTAAAGCATTTACAGTAAAATTTTTAGAAAAAGAACAACCAATTGAATTGGTATAGGTAATACTTACTGTTCCAGGTGTAATACCTGTTACCAAACCAGTATTTGAAACTGTTGCTATACCATTATTAGTGGATTGCCAAGCATTTAAAGAAGCTGGTGTTCCTGAACCTGTTAAAGTTACATTTCCATTAATACACGTTGAAAAATTACCAGTGTTACTAGTAATTGTTGGTAAACTATTAACATTAACTGTTAAATTGAAAAGATTGGAACAACCGTTACTATCAACACCAGTTACAGTATAAGTAGTGGTAAATGAAGGCGATACATTAATAGTGGCTGAAGTACCTAGTCCTGAAGCCCAAGTGTACGTGTTTCCTCCATTTGCTGTTAAAGTAGTGGGTTGATTCGCACAAACAGGATTATTAGTAGCTGAGATTGAAATTGCCGGTAAACTATTAATCACCGTGGTAACTGAACTTACATTAGAACAACCTGTAGTTGGATCGGTTCCTTTAATATAATAGGTGCCAGAACTTGTAACTGCATTAGGATTAGCTAATGGGGTTGTTGCGCCTGCATTTGTAAAATACAAATAAGTTAATCCAGAAGTTGATCCAGTCGTTACTGCAGGTAAAGTTAAATCTATAGTATTTGGAGCACATGCGGCAGCTGGATTTCTAGTAATTAATGTTGGAGGTGCATTTACAACAAAATTTTGAGATATTGAACATCCATTAGAATTAGTATAAGTAATACTTGTAGTTCCAGTAGCAACTCCCGTTACCGAACCAGAACTAGAAATTGAAACTATACCAGCAATTGATGATGCCCAAGCACCTGAAGCAAGCGGTGTACCTGTACCTGTTAAAGTTAAAGTACCACCAATACACGTTGATAAACTTCCTGTACTACTAGTAAATGTTGGTAAATTATTTACAGTAATAGCATGAGGGATAGTATATGATATAGCGCATCCTGTATTTTGAACCGCTACTCTGTAATAGGTAGTTTGAGTTAAAACTCCTGGTTGATAAGTAGCCAAAGTATTCGTTATTGTTGTCCATGGTGCTCCTCCAGTAGTTGAAGATTCCCAATTTAAAATAACTCCTCTATGACCCGATAATGTTAATGCAGCACTTGTACTACCAATACAAACTGGACTATTACTAGATATAGTTCCACTTAAAGTAACTGGCACTACATCAATATTAAAACTAACAGAAGTTCCTGTACATCCCTGAAACGTTGGTATTACTGTAATAGTAGAACTTAATGTAGAAGTAGGTGTATTTGGAGTTGTAAAAGATGGAATTGGCGAAGTTGTACCTGATGAAGTACTTAATCCAATTGCAACGTTATTAGTTCCACTCCATGTAAATGAAGTTCCTGTACCCGAATTTGGTGATGATGCCGTAAGATTTATCTGATTTACAGTACCACCAGCACAAACTGAAATATTAGAAATTGGAGTAGCTACTGGTTTAGGATTTACAGTTATTGTATAACTTTTTGGTGTTCCTAAACATCCATTTATAGAAGGTGTTACACTAATAGTGCTTGTTATAGGCTCCGTAGTTAAATTTACAGAAGTAAATGTTGGTATTTTAGTATCCCCATTTGTAGATGAAATTAATCCAATTGCAGTATTTGAATTGGTCCAATTAAAAGTAAGTCCTGTTGAAGTTGTAGGAGTTGCAGGTGTTCCAGCAAGATTGATTTGGGGAACGGTAAATCCAGCACAATAGGTCAAACTAGATAATGAAGTAGTAATTGTAGGTTGAATATAATTAAATAAAATTGCTGAGGCAACTCCATCGACTGAAAAATACCCTGAAGTAACTCCACACGGAACAGTTACTTTTATTTCTGTAGATGAAACAAATTGAATATTTGCAGAAGGAATTGAAACCGTTCCTAAGGTCACAACTGAAGTAGCAGTAAAACCTGTTCCAGAAATGGTTACGACAGTTCCAGCATGACCTGTAGTAGGTGTAATTGGATCAACTGTTGCTAATTTTATTTTGACTTTTTCAATCGAAATTGAATGGTTTGAATCAATATTGTTTGAAAAAAAAGTACTAGTTATTAACAAAAATGTCGCTACTAATGTTACCTTAATTGTATTTAATATCTTCATAATGAGGGATTTATGATATTTTAGCAAATATATTACAAAACAAAAATACATAAATATTTGTTAATAACTAGCAATTTATATTTTTCAATGTTAAATAATAATCAATATTGGTCTAATGTTACATGAAAAAAGCCCGACTATCTAAGTCGAGCTTTCCTGTTTTATAAGGTGATAAATTCTTTATTTATAGTACTTTTTGTATTTAGGATAAGTAATTAATCCAATAATTGAAATTGCTAATAATGATTGCCAAATCCAATCTAAAGAAGTTGCCTCACCACTTGCGTAAGAATGCAATCCTACCAAGTGAAAATTGACCCCATAATACGTGAATAATATAGATACGAAGGCAAACATACTCATCAAATTAAAAACCCATTTTCCTCGGAACATTGGCACAAAACGGGAATGTATTACAAACGCATAAATCATAATACTTATTAAAGCCCATGTTTCTTTTGGGTCCCAACCCCAATATCGACCCCAACTTTCATTGGCCCACTGACCTCCTAAAAAATTTCCTATGGTTAACATGATTAAACCAATAGTTAAAGCCATTTCATTGATATAAGTGATCTCTTTTATATTTAAAGCCATTACTTCTTTATTCTTTTCATTAGTAAAGAAAATTAACAATAAAGAAATAAATCCTAAAATCATTCCTAGTGCAAATGGTCCATAACTAGCAACAATAACTGCCACGTGAATCATTAACCAATATGAATTTAAAACTGGCTGTAAATTTGCAATATCTGGATCAATCCAATTCATATAGGCAGCCATCAAAATCATAGAAGCCACAAATGCTGATGATGCAACTGTTAACTTAGATTTTCTATCGAATGCCAATCCGAAAAACATGGTTGCCCAAGCTACATAAATTATAGATTCGTATGCATTACTCCATGGCGCATGCCCTGAAATATACCATCTTGCAATTAATCCTAATGTGTGTAAACCAAATAAAATTCCAACAATAATATGCATTATATTTACAGAAATACGAGTAAATTTATTGTCTTTAAATATTCTTATAATAGTAAATAACAACATTAAAAATCCTGCAATCATATATAAATAAAACAACTTTTTGAAAATATCGTATTTGTTGTAAATAATTTCAGCAGTGATTT
>Ga0102875_1000164_pt1 | contig 27775 bp, 15 predicted proteins | sample Colrivmet1547B02_FD_78185 | JGI IMG/M metagenome (GOLD analysis project Ga0102875, IMG submission 78185) | Estuarine microbial communities from the Columbia River estuary - metaG 1547B-02 | ecosystem: Environmental > Aquatic > Marine > Intertidal zone > Estuary | place: USA: Columbia River... | reverse complement strand
TAATATAGAATTAAAACAAGGAATTTATTGGTGTAATCCACCATATGATAATACTATTATGAGTAATACGGCAAAAAAAATTATAAATATACTACAAACTAATATTAATATTGCTTTTGTTATCACTATTCCAATTTGGGATTCAGTAACAAAAAATAAAAGTCATACTTTTGAAAAAGTAATAAAAAATTATAATTTAAATTCTATAGCAAATCATAATGATTATGAAATTTATGCATTATTAAAACCTTATATTAAATCTGAATTAATAATTCCAAAAAAAAGAATACCTTATTTTAATCATAGATTAAATACACCAATATATGCGGTTGATACTTATATGTTAATTATATACGATAAAATAGAATATGTATACATTAAACCCATATTGACAGCTTTTGATCAAATAATTGAATTAGATCAAAAAAATTATTTTAATACATAAAATTTTATATATGAAATATATATAAATTATTAAATCTTTTTAATATTAATGCTATTTATTACATTAGATAATATTTGTTATTCTAATATTAAAACTTTTCTTTCCAATTCAGAATGGGATATAGTTATGGCTACTACCAATTTATTTAAAATTGTTTATAAATTTACGCGTTTTATTAAATTAAATAAAAAATATTCAGAATTATATTATAATTCTTCTAATTTTCGAAATTTAATTGATTCTAAAATATTTAATCCTATAACTCAATTAGAATTAAATATGGATAATTATTTAATTACTGCAGAAGAAACTATTCAAGATGATGATATAGATATTGAAAAATATGCACTTCGAATTCATAGTTTATCTATCAAATATTCAAATATAAATAGTTTAAGTACATGTAAATATATTAAAAATTTAGATTTAACAGGATGTACATATGTTGATGACTTATCGCCATTAATAAATATTGAAAATATAAATTTAGCTTATTGTCATAATATAACTGATTTAACACCATTAAAAAATGCACATTCAGTAAATTTATCACATTGTTTAAAAATAACAGATATTTCACCATTAAAAAATATAAAATACCTTAAAATTAAGTCATGTCATAATATAGAAAATTTTAATGCATTGGAAAATATTCATACTTTACATTTAATAAATTTAAATAAACAAATTGATGTTAGTAAATTATATAATATAAAATATTTAACAATAAAATTTTGTAATATTATTGGTTATAATGAATTAATTAAAAGAAAAAAACATAATTTAGAAATTCAATTTAAATATGATGCGCCAATAATAATTCAATTATAAAACTATTATAAAATAAAATTATTTTATAACAGATTTATATGGGTATTCCACAATTTTATAAAAAAATAAAACAAACTTGTAAACAAGCTATCATAGAAAAACATACTAATTTTATAGATAAAAAGTGGGATTATCTATTTTTTGATTTTCAAGCTCTTATTTATTCAACTTATAATTTATTAAGTAATGACATCAATTATGTTATACGCTTATTATTTTATATAAAATACTTATTAAATACAGATATATCTAAATTACATAGTAATGATTATCCTTCAACATACAAAGATGTTATAGTTTATTTTATCACCAAAAATGAAAACTATTTTAAAAAAATTTTCAATAAAAATTATAAAAAAATTATTCATGGTATTTATACCTATAATAAAAGTATTTATGATTTAGCTTTAGCTGTTAATTATAATAATGAAAATATTATTATAGAAATATTATGCGAAAATGTTATAAATTTAGTTAAAAAAATATCTGACCACCATATAAAATATAATGATACATATACTCGAACATATATATTTTTTGATGGTATACCTTCAAAAGCAAAAATTAAAGAACAAATGGTAAGAAGAATATATCCAGAGATAATATATTACATTAAAAAAGATTTAAAGCACACAGCTACAGCATTAGAATTAGATATTGATATCAAATTATTAAATGATATGCCGCCATCAATCGGCATTAATAAACCAATTGTTATAAAATTAAAACAATTGTTAGAAGAAATATATGATTCACAAAAAGGAAAATTTAATATTAATGAATTAACAAATTATGGTGAAGCAGAACATCAATTAATGCTTGTATTAGAACAACTAAAAATATCTAATATATTATTAGTATCTCCTGATGCAGATTTAATTTTATTAAGTATTATAAATTATGTAAAAAATATAAAAATAGATATTCTTAGAATTAGTACTAATATAATATATGAATTTGATATTAGGAGTTATGATTTTAATATAAATAAATCCCCTTTTTATTATACTTTTGCCTATATTTTTATTGATAAAATACTTGAAGAATTTAACTTAAATACAAAACAAGCTCAATTAGATATTGCTTATATTTTATTATTATTAGGAGATGATTTTATTCCTATTAATCCTGATTTAACTATAAATTCATTAAATGATATTTTACGTATTTATAAAAATACTAATGTTCAAATTATTGATATGCCTAATAATTCCAAAAATATTATTACTAAAGGATTTAATAATGCTGAAAAACTAAAATTAGCTACCTGTAATATTTATAAACTTAATTATCTTAATTTTATAGAATTTATATATAATTTAAATTTATATAAATCTAATCAACAAACAAAAACTTTTAATGAAAAATTTTTACAAAATGAAAAAATAAATTTAGGAAAATTAAATAAATTTTATTTATATGCATTTTATAAACCTAAATTACAATTATTTGATAAATTATACTATTTAAATAAAGGTATTTTTATTAATAAACACAATAAATTAGAATTATTAATATCTCAAAAAAATAAATCTGAAATAATAAGTTCTTCAGAAGCACAAATAATAAATTATTTAGAAGGATGTAAATTTATATTTGATTTATATATAACAAATAATCTAAAAACATATAATTGGTTTTATAAATATGAGGTTGCCCCTAATTTACAGGAAATTTATAGTTTTTTAAAATTAAAATCAGTAGATGAATTCGACTATATATTTGATTATGTTAAAAAGCAAGATCCTACTAAATTTTTATCTTATTCATCTTATCAAATTTATATTGATCTTATTAAATATAAAACCAAAAAAAAAATATTAAAAAATATTAATAAACAAATTCAGATAACTAAAAATAATATTAATAATTATATGAAACAATATATTCGATATAAATTTTTAAAAAAAATTTTTATATGTAAGCATGAAAGATATATTAATAAATGTTTACAGATAAAATTAATAGATATTCCAGAAAAACTTATGAATACAATAAATATTAAATAATTAATTAATCTATTCATTTTTTTTCCTTAATTACATCAACTAAAGAAAAAAAATGAATATTTGAAATGTTCTTTTATTATCTTATTCTTTTTAATATTATTCAAATGCCTGATTTATTTTTATTAGTATTATAATAAATTATATACTCACTTTCTTTTATTTCTTGTAAAAATTTAATATTTCAATCCAATAAATCTATATATAATGTTTTTTAAATAATAATTAGTAAAATTATTTAAGGGTATGTATTTATAATTATTATAATGAGTAAAAATTTAAATAAATATAGTTGCAATATTTGTAAACAAATTGATGCTAGTAATTGTAACCTATGTTATCATATCAATAAATTTTATGAATTTAAAATTCTGAATAAATCTAAAAGTTCAAATTCAGATAGTTTAAATAGTTCAGAAGAATCAGATAGTTCAGAAGAATCAGATAGTTCAGAAGGATCCTATAGTTCAGAAGGATCCTATAGTTCAGAAGAGTTCGATAGTTCAGAAGGGTCTAATAGTTCTGAAGAGTCCGATAGTTCAGAAGGATCAACAAATTCAGAAGAAACAAAAGGAACAGAAAGTTCAGGAAAAATAAATGATATAATAAAATCTCGACAAAAAATTAATTTTTTTTGCTAATATTAATTATAATTAACTTATTTAAAATATTAAACTTCTAACAAAGATTCTCTATATAGTGTTAATGACAAACAGTAAATACCTTCAATACCATTTATATATAATCAAATTTACAATAAAATATTCTTGATTAGAACCTATTAAAATTCATTATTAAATAATATATTAATTATATTATTTAATATAAATATAATTAATATATTATTTATAAAAAAATAAAATTTAATTTTACATATACTATAAATGTGGTAATTTATGCGAGCAAAAAAGTAAAGTTTTTTATTCCTCGTTAATTTCATCTAATACTATATATAAATGTAAAATTATAGATTTAAAATTATTATCCAGAAGTTTCTCTCTCTCTCTCTCTCTCCAAAAAAGTGATGATCATTTTTCACTTTTAAAAATTAGTTAAGAGTATGAATTATTACAGTAATAATTAGTGATAAAAGTGATGTTTAAAGTGATATTTCAAAAAAATTAGATGTAAAATACATATAGTGGATTATGTATGTAATTCACTATATGGTATCACATCATCAAATTTTATATTTATGTACCTGAGAAATCCCTGACAAAACCTGAGAAATCCCTGACAAAACCTGAGAAATCCCTGACAAAACCTGAGAAATGTTTAATAAATTTAACAAATAAATTAACATGTGGTATTGTAATAAATTATTCACTAGAATTGATAATATGTATGTACATCAAAATAAATATTGTAAAAATAAACTTAATCAATTTATATGTATTGACGAAACATCTGTGGTCTTCAAAAAAGACAGCAATGTTATAGTGAATTAGGAAAAAGATGTGTAATAAAAATTCAATCACAAGTATTCAAAAAATACACAGGTATATTTGCTATTTCTTATAATGGAGTATTAGGTTGGAATTTATATGAAAAAGGTGAAATTGATAGATTATATGAATTTTTAGAAAAATATATTACAAAAAAATACAAAATAAATTAATAATTTTAGATAATGCAAGTAGTCATAGAAATGAAAAAATAAAAAAATTACTAAATAAGCATAATACATTATTATATTCAGTTCCTTATCAACATTTTACAAATAGTATAGAAAATTACTTTAATATGATAAAATTCAGATTACAAAAATTAGATGGTTTAACATACAAAGAGTTAAAAACAAATATAAATAATGTTATTAAAGATATACCAAAAGAAAAATGAGAATATAATTAAAGGAACTTATAATAGAACAAAAACATTAAAAAATTATTTATAATTTGTATATTTAAATTGGCGTTTTAAATGTGCAAAGGTGTAAAAAGTATTGTATGAAATTTGATACTAAAAAAGGTGATAAAATCTATAATTATTATATAAATATGGCAGAAATCATTTTAAATATATTGAACAAGAATACAAAATTTAGGCTAATATTATCAAAATATATACCAATTAAATATTAAAAATAAGCAACTAGAAGATTATAATAAAGAATTAGAATTTATTAAAAATAATTTTAATACTAATCCTAATTTAAAATATGAAGAGGTTAAAAAAAAGAATTTATTTGTATTTTCTCTACAGGTTTATAAAATGTTTATAAATTAGGAGAAAGATGGTAAAAATAGAAAATTGACCTTAGAAACAACCGGTGTTAAAGATATAAATATTATTTATGGTCATCCTACATTAAATAAAAATAATATTAGAAGCTGTTGTTCATGATATTTTAAATTATTATATAGAGCATTTTAGGTGTATCTTGAATATATAAAAAATGTAATATAAATTTATTGGTTTAGTTTTAGATACTTTAAAATTAACTTATGAGAATATTACTAAAAAAAAATTAATAGATAAATTATTGATAAATTAAATAATACTATTACAAACTCATATATTGATGAGTTTGTAATCTCTACTGAAGAATATATTATTATTATTAAATAAGCTAAAATCTTAAAATAATTTCAATAACATTATTTTTAAAAAAGTTGTCATTATATGCACTTTTTTAAAAATAATTTAAGGGTATTATATATTATAGTAATAATGAGTGATAAAAGTGATATTTTAAGTGATATTTCAAAAAAATTTAGATGTAAAATATGTAAAAAGAATTATGCAAGTAATAGTAGTCTATGGAATCACAATAATAAATTTCATATGTATGTACCTGAGAAATCCCTGCCAAAACTTGATAAATATTTAATAAATTTAAAATCAAATTTAACAAATAAATTAACATGTCAGTATTGTAATAAATTATTCACTAGGATTGATAATATGCACGTGCATCAAAATAAATATTGTAAAAATAAACTTAATCAAATAACATTAATTGAAGAAAATAAATTATTAAAAGAGCAATTAAATAATTTGTTAAAATTTAATAAGATGCATCCAAAAACTTTTCAAAAGATAAACAATCAATTAATAAATAATATAACAAATAATACAATAAATAATAATAATATAAATATTACCTATGTTAAGTTTGGTGATGAAAAATTATCAGAAATATTAACAGATAATGAAATGCTAAAAATTTTATTTGAATGTAGATTAGGGATAAAAAAATCAATAGAGTTAACTCATTTTAATGATAAACGACCAGAATTAAAGAATATAATAATAACAAATTTACAAAATAATATAGGTTATGTTTTTAATGGTGAAAAATTTGAGGCAAAACCGAAGGATGATATTTTAGGTGATTTATTTGATAAACATTTAATAAATATAGAGAATTATATTAATGAAAGTGATATACTGCAAACTAAAATTCAAAATAATACAGTTTTAGATAAAATAGTAAATTATCGTTTTCCAAAGTTTATAGAAGATTTAAATAATGATAAATATCGAATAGAAAAAATTAATGAATTAAAATTATTAACTTATAATAAATCAGATTCAAAAGCATTAAGAATAAACTAGAATAGGTATTAGACATAATTTTTTTGTTTAATGAATCAACATTTTTTAATATATGTATGAATTTCATATAATACCTTACAGTCTATTTCATTATAATAAATAATATCTTTCATAATTGGTTCATTGAAAAGCATTTTATATAATACAGCCGGAGATTTTGAAATAGTATCAATTTGTAACATTTTTTGTTGATTATATATTTTATTAGCTAAAATCATAGCACTTAATCCATTAGAACAAGGACTATTTAAATTCCAACAAGATGATATAATTTTATAATTATATAATGCTTTGGCTATATTTTTTAATGAATAATTTAATACTCCTTTAATAAAAATTGGTTCGGATATAAATATTTTATGTAAATCATAAAAATCATATTGATCATTATTAAATTTAATATGTTTATGTTGATAACTAGTGTTGGTAATATCAACTCTTCCCTTTGAGAGTCGATGTCTATCTTTAAAATTATTATATAAAGATACTTCTGCATTACCCCAATGATAAAATCTGGCTTTCTTTTTTTTATAAGTTTTTAAAATTTTAGTAATATATGTATTAAATTGTTGAAACATTTTAATTTCATTTTCAGCTGTTTTATTTTGTAATAAAAATGTTTTAAATATCCAATTATTATTTTTAAAATAACCAATACCAATCATAAATATATATTGATTTGTATCATATATAATATTAGTATCATGAATAATATTAGTATCATGAACGATTGATCCAAAATTTGAATTTAAAGTTTCAAAATCTAAATAGAATTCTATAGTATCATTAGGTGGTTTAATCCAATTATCTCTATCATATATAATTTTTTTAGGTCTAATTATATCTTTTTCTTGTTTATTGATATCTAATATTCCATTGATAATATTATATTTTTTATCCTTTTCATTAAAATTTAAATTTTTGGCATTACAATTAATATCATTCCATCCATATATATAATTTTGATGTGCATAATGACGTTTTTTAATACCACAATTCCAAATATTAGTAATTTCATAAATTTTATTACTTAATTCATTTTTAATAAATTTATATTTAGTTTCACGTTCATTTTTCATATTAGGAAATAATTCAGCTCTACATGGTATTGGTAGTAATGTCCATGTAGAACTTTCATTACGTACGGCTCTAACCCATTTAATTGCTTTATTTGTAATTTCAACATAATTTGAATCTACTGAATCAAAATCAATTATTCCTGGTTTAGTTAAAAAATCATTAATTTCATATTTAATACCTTTGCTTTCATATTTATATTTTTTTCCCCATATAAAACCTTTATTAATATTAATTCCTAAAATATCATTTAAAGCAATAACATAAATATAAATTTGTCCTTTATAGGCTGGGCTACTTTCTGTATTTAATATATGTTTACCATCAGCTTTTAAATGAATTGTAGAATGTTTAATATCAATAACTTTATAATGATAATTTATATTTAATTTAGGTGATGATATATTGGCTTCATCATCGGAAATAATATCATTTCCAAATAAAATATTGATATAATCAGATCTGACTAATAAATCAGGTAGACCAAAAGTTCCATTATTATAATTATGTAAAACTCCTTGATAAATAATAGGAATACCCTTTTTCATTAAATCAATTGTTTCTTGAACTTTATCTTTATTTCGACTATGAATACTTTCTGCAACTTTAATTATATAATGTTTTTGTTTAAGATAGTTAATTAATAGATTTTCAAATTCTATTCCAGCATTTAAAATATACTTAGTAAATGTATCAGTTGATTCATAATCATTATTAATATCCAAATTATCATCTGAAGATTTTATATTATAGTAAGCTAAGTAATCTAATAAAGGATCGGATAACATATAATTACGAATAGAAGATGCTGAAATCATGTTATCCCAATCAAAATGAAAAATAGGTTTAAAAAAATTATCATGAACATACAAATTTTTAGAAGGTAGATTAACATTAGTTTTTTGTGTTAATCGTATTCTTTTAGCTGGATATATATTATCTAATAATTGTTTACGTTTTTTATTTTGTAGATTATAAGTAATATTTTTTGATATATTAAATGAGTCAATAATTGGAGTTTTTATATTATATAAAAGTGAAGATTGAACTATACAATTTAAATCTAATTGAAAAATAGCAGTATCGAGTAATATATCATTAATGGTCTTGGTATAAATATTAATTAAATTAAAATTGCAATATTTATTTATCAAATCATTAAAAATATTTACTTGTTTAATAGTATTATTAAATGTTAAATTAAATACTAATTCTTTATATGTATATCTATTAATTTTTGATAAAATATATTTACTATCATTAATATTATTATATTGATTAAATACTAATTTGATTAAATATATAATACCAGAATTAGAGCAAATTGTCCAAAAATTAAAATCATTATTATTTAATTTATGTAAGTGTACAAGTTCAATTTTATTTTGTATAAAATATGATTTACATTTATCTAATATTTTATCGGTTATTGTGTAATAATTAAATTTAATATTTTTATTATATTTTTTTGATTGAACTACTGAAGAAAAAAAATAATTACAAATATTAGTTCTAATTTCTTTAATATATCTATTATTTACACCAAGAGACCATAATTGAATAAGTTCATATTTGTCCATTTAATATTAATGTAATTAATTTTTAAATCATAAAAATATTTAAATTATTAGTTTAAAATATATATAAAATATCTTATTTTATATATATGCTTACAGCTATAAGAAATTCAAATTTTGGATTTATTACAAAATATAATAAATATATATATGGTATTATTATCCTTATAAGTTTATATTTAATTTATCGTTTTTATTATAAGAGTGAACAACCTATTATAAAACAAAATACTAAAAATCATCAACCTATTAATAAATATTTATCTGAAATAGATAATGATATTAACAATAATAATGATAATAATAATAATAATAATGATAATAATAATAATAATGATAATAATAATGATAATGATAATGATAATTATGATTCATCTGATATCAATAAAGAATTAGCAAAAATAAAAAATGAAGAAAATCTTAATGTAAGTTGTCATAATTTAACAAATTCAGAAATAGAAGATATTAATACAAAATTAAATTTGATTCAATCTAAAGATAAAAATTAAATTTTATCATCAAAAAGGATATTAGTAATTTTATCTAATTCAATACATCCATTTTTAAAAGCTATATTATTTTCTATATATTTAGTATTACCATATTCTATTATTATTTCATAATTGTAATATTTTATTAATAATTCAACAATATTGTGTGCATGATATAAACCTGTATGTAAAATATGTGAATGTTTTGAAGGTAGTTGTTTATTAGATTCATTATTATATAAATTACAATTTATAATAGATGCACAAATATACCATTCCATAATATCATTTAAGAGTAAACTAAGATATTCAAATAATGTCTTTTGATTTATATATATTTTTCCTATAGGCATATTTAATAAATTCTTATAAATACATAAAAATTTATAGTATTTTTTTTTAATATCTAAATAATGTTGTCCACATGTTAAATTATATAATTTTGATCCATAAATTTGTAAATTTTTACTAACAAAAGGATGTTTTAGGCAAAAAAAGAGGTCGATATCTTTTAAATAATCATATAATTTAATATTAAAATTCGGAATAGTTTCAAGGTTTTGCATATCTTTTAATTCGAGTAGTTCCAAACTAAATGGAATTAAAAATGGACGTATATCAATTGGTTTTATTTTATCTTGATTAGTTAAAAATAACTTTTTTAATGCTTGGGTATGTGGTGCATTTGGCCATAATTCTTTTAATTCTAAATTTTCTCGAGCCACTTCTTCTAATAGAAGATGACTAGTTGTAAATTTTTGTTTCATCCATACATTAATATCTGTATAATTATCATCATCACATGTTTTTAGTTGTGCATGCATATCAGCAAATATAATAATATTTATATTATCTTTTGATTTTAATAATGTATATCCTATAGAACCATATAATTTTACCATTATATAAATGTTGGTAAAAAAACTAAATTTTTTATTAAATGTTTTTCCAAATTAATATGCGTTATCTATTTCTGAACTATAGATTAGTTTTTATCATAATCATATAAAGGTTTCATGACAGGTGAACTTGAATGATATATCCACCAAATACGTGTTAATAATTTTCCCATAATTTTACTAAGACTAAATATTTTAGTATGATAACAATAATGTTGAATAACTTTAATTTTTTCACCAAATTCTATTAATCGTTGTCGTATTTTATCTAATGCATCCTCGGATAAATCCATATCAATTTTATTAATTTGAATTATATTAAATAAAGTACTATCAATATTTTTAGGTATTATAATATTTAAATTTTTTAATTTTGCAATAAGATCATCATAATATTCTTGACTAAAAGGATTATATGTTATAGTAGTTTTACTTTTTTCTATAGAAAAAAAATTACATAGAAAATGTGCTAGATTAATTTGATTAATTTCTTGTATATGGTCTTTATCATCAAATTCTTTTTTCAAATAAGGTAATAAAAAAGAAGCCAAAACAGAATCATTATCTTGTCTTAATTTCCAATTCATATGTAAATGATTAATATTATTCTCAAGATAACTAAAATTCCATTCTTTTAAATAATTTGATTTAATATTATCTAATAGATTCAACATTTTATCTTCATCTATAGTATTATTTAAATAATTTCTAAAAGTATTATCCCAATTTTGTTTCGTGTTATATAAATCTGATAATCTATTAGCATGTAAAGTAGTATAAATAATTTTATTATTTCCTTGAATAGTAGGTAATTGACTCATGGATAATTCTTTTATTCTATCCCATGAATAACCAGCAAATATAATATTTCCTTCTTTGTCTAATCCACGTCTTCCTGCTCGTCCACACATTTGTTGGAATAACATACTATCTAAAGTATCACTATGTTTATCATCTTTTACAATAACAACTGATCTAAAAGGCATACTAATACCAAATACTAATGATTTATCGCTGAATACTATAGCTAATTTTTTTTGGGTTGCTAAAGATTGTACTAACCGTAAATATGGATCGGGTAATCCTTCAACATATATACCAACTCCTCGCCATAATAATTTAATTATAAAATGATATTGATAACCAGTATTAGGGAAATATTTTTTTAAATTATCAACCCATTCTTTAACAATATCTTCATTAAAATATTGATTATTATTTAATATAAAATCAATATGTGGTTCTTGTAAACTAGCATTATATGTGTATTCATCATTATCATTTTTTATTGAGGATTGACCATATTTATCTTTTTTTAATGCAATATTATCCATCATTTGTTTTAAAGCTTTTTTATCTTTCATATCAGTATCTGTTTTCTTTTTTTCTAATCTTTTTATTAGTTTTTCTTGTCTCGTTCGTTCTATAAATAATTTAGGATATTTATTTATTTCTTCGGTTTCAATTTCTCTAGCAAAATTTCGAATCATTCGTAAACATGTTATAGTATTTTTTTGAAAAAATATAGCAGGTGTTTTTGATTCTTCTTTTAACTTAAAAGCTAATTTGATTAAATTAACATTTTGTGATATTAAATGATTTTTTTTGTAATTATTAATAATATTCATAATTTTATCTTTATTGATATCATAATGTACATAAATAAATTGTAATAATTTATCAAAATATAGATTAACTTCATCTAATTCTATTCTTTTATTCTTAAAATATTCATAAGGAGATAGTACACCTAAATCGAATTGATCATTTAATTTGATAGCTAGATCCCAAATATCGGGTGGTGTGGGTTGTAATAAAATAGAATTTAATAACTTTAATTTAATTTGTTCCTCTTCAATTAAAGCTAAAGGATGAATAAAAATAATTCTATCTTCTATAAAATCATAATAATATCTTTGTAAATTAAAGAATCGTTTTAAACAGGTAATTTTAGATATTTCTCTTTTTGATATTTTAGAAAACCATTGTACTAATTCATCTACATTACTGACTGTAGCGGATAAGGCTAAAAAAGGTACATCATGTAATATTTTAATTATATATTCCATACCACTAGCTTCAGGATTATCAATCATATGAATTTCATCAAAAATTACCCATTTAAAATCATTTTTAATAAATGGTAAATAATCAATTATAATTTCAGATGTACCTGTAATAGCAGGTGCTTGATTTAATAAATCAATTAATTTATCTCGTGTGGGACAAGATTGATAAGTTGAAGTTATAATTGGTATATTCGTATTTAAGATACTACCAATATAAGCAGACATTTGCCATGCTAAAGCATCTGTTGGTAAAACAAATAAAACTCTTCCTTTGGTAGTTGTATAACCAGATAGTACAGACTTACCTGCTGATGTCGGAGCATTTATGACTGTAGATATATTTTTATCTATATTATTAATAACAGCAATTTGCCAATTATCAAATTTTTTAAATCCTTTGGTATTTAGAGGAGGCATTTGTGTATGAAGTTTAGTAAATTGTAATTCGATTAAATTTAAGTCTTTAATAATGTTTTCCATATATTCTATTTGTTTTTCATAATCTTTTTTAATCCCTTGAGTAATATTAAATTGTTCTTCCATTAAACGTAAATAAATATTAGCTATTAATTCTGGATTATTTTTTTTTATTTGATAATCTAAAGTTTCTAATAATAATCTTGTTTTACCTTCACTGGTATTGGGTTTGGCAGATAGACCATATAATTTAATATTGTTAATATCAGTGTTTAAAGCTTCAATTTGTTTATGAATATAATTATTTAAAATAATTGTTTCATTAGATTTTAATATTTGACCAGTATTTTTTTTCTTTAATAAAATTTCTTCTTTTGGAGTTATTGGATTGATATAATAATGAATTAATTTTGGATTAAAACAATTATCTGGTTTCATTGATTGTTTTATATTACTTTCTAAAATTGGATCGTATTTTTTCTGAAAAAAGCTAAATTCCCAATTTCCTTTATTATTGTTTTTAATATTTAAAGTATTAGAATTATTTTGTATTCCCATAGATATAATTATATTTATATATATAAATCATTTTTTATATAAATAAATATAAAGATTTTTAATTTCATAATATTAACTCCTTTAATGGTAATTTTCTTATTTGGCTTTGTCAGATAAGAATCTTAAATAGTTAAGCTATTTAAGGTTTTAAATCTAATAATAATGATCTTAAAGTTAAATTTAAATGTCCTGAATATTTAATTAATCTATTTATAATTATTTCATTACTAATATTTATATTTAATTTTCTAATTTCATCACATAAATTGTAATAATAAGTTAATTCTTCATCCGTTAAATTATGCAATTCTTTAGCTGGTAAAGAGGCCTCTTCAATAATATCAGCATTTTGAATAAATTTTAAAAATATTGTGTATAATTCTGGTTTTTTCAAATAAATATGTATTAAATTTTTAAAATCAGAATCTTGGAAGAGTAAACTTGTTTTTACATTCATAACATTTATTAATTCTGGTGTTAATTTTGCTATATTTTTAGTAGATTTGTATACTTCATCTAATTCATTTATTATAATTTCTTTTTGAGTTTTAACTTCTAAATTTGTCTGTATAAATATTTCTGGTGGAAAAATTGCTTCTTTGTTAGATGAATCTACAGATTTTTCATCACATGCTTTATTATTGGGATTTTTTTGAGCTTTAATTTCTGCAAAAATTTGTTGTAGTTTTAATCTTATGTATACATCTGGGACATAAATATAAATTATTTTATTTTCATCAGGAGATATTAAATAATTTTTTAATGGATCTACAATATGTTCTGAATCTAATATAAATTTAATACTCTGAATTTCTTCATTGGTAAATTTCCAAAATTTGAATAAATTAGTTAATAGTTGTAGATTAATAATTCCTTTAAAATTATCTGTTAATTCATATAATTTTTCATCCAAGATATTATTTATAATTAACTTAAATGTCAATGGCATTATTAAATTATATTTATTGTATAAATATAATTATAAATCAATTTTTAATATCTTTTAAAAGTTTATTAAAAATTGTAAATATAAATTTTAAGAATTAATAATAACTTAAATAATATGATTAATAATAATTTAGATCAACATGAAAATACTGACATCAATACTATACAAAAAATATCAACTCTAAATGAGTTGATACCTAGAGTTGATATTATAATTCCCGAAATTAAAAATAATAAGTCGTATATTGGATACATTTCTACTTCCGATCAAATTATATTTGGTAAAAATAAAAAAGGAAAAATAATTTATCAGATTAAATTATTTATTCATAATAATATCAAAATTTTAATATCTTATAATAGTAAATTAAAAGGAAAAATAATATTATTATTTAAAATAACAAAACTTTTATTGCCAAGTATATATCAAGGTGAGATTTTAGATGTTATAGGTTTGATGAATGAATCAAATTTATTAAAAACATTACAATATATTTATGATATTTATAGACCTAAATTCGCTAAATTGATTAGAGATACTAATTCTTTAGAAGCTTATAATTTTTCAAAAAAAATATGTCCGACTTCGTTATTAAATAATAAAATTTTAAAAGATTTTTATTATTCACCTAATGAAAATCAAATTTCTAGGAAGTTGATTCAAAAAACAATTTTTTCTATTGATCCTAAAAATTGTACAGATATTGATGATGCTATATCATTTGAAATTTTTAATACATATTATATAGTTACAGTATATATTGCACAACCGATATGTTTTTTGACTGAAAATGAATTAATAGAAAGAGCCAAAATTGCTTTTGCTACACTATATAATAATTTTAATAATACGAATAATTGTTATCTATGGTCTGAAAATATTACTTATAAATCTAGTTTTCATCAAGGAGAAGAACGTAATGCATATGCAATCGAATTTTATATTGATTATGATTTAAAATTTTATCAATATAATCATATGCCAGTTAAAATTATTAATACTATTCAAACTAATTATGAAGACTGTTTAAATTATTCTATAATTAATAATTTTTATGAATTTACAAAAAAAATAAATCAAAATCAAGAAATTTTTACAACACATCAATTAGTAAGTTATTGGATGGTGAAAACTAATAATTATTTGGGGAATTTAGAATATGTAAAAAAATTACATATTCCTTATAGAATTATTAAAAAATTATATTTAGATGAGGAATATGAAAATAGTTTGTTAACATTAAAAATCAATTCTCGACATGATCAAGAATTGGTCTTAGGAACATCAGTTGACAATGAAATAAATCAAGATAGTTATATTTATACTACATCTATACCTACAATTGAATTACAAGAAATATTTTTAAATAAAATATCTAATTCATCTTTATATTCTAATACAGATGAAATTAATTATCATTCCCTTTTAAATATGCATAATTATATTCATTTTACTTCCCCTATCCGTAGAATTATAGATGCTTTAATTCATTGGTGTATTACATATAATATTGATTTTAATTATCTATTAAAAGAATATGATTTAGATTTAGATCATATTAATAAATTAAATAAAGCAACGAATAAATATCATAGAGATATTCAATTATTAAATATTATAAATAAATTATTAATAGAACCATCAATTAATGTATTGCAAACAGATTCCGTAAAATCTGTAAATACGGTCATATGTGATAGACAAAAAAGCAAAGTTTTATTATCTGCAGAAAATTATTTAATAGATTTAAATAATGACTCTAATGATAACTCAAATATAACTAGTTATATTGAATCTTACGGTTATATTTTTAAAAAATCACACATAAATAATAAATGGACGATATATTTTAAAGATTTTGGATTTCAAAAAGTTAAAATATGGGATATAAAATTTAATTTTTTAATTACTGAAAGCATAATTGATAAAATAAATAATATCAAAATAGGTTCCCGTTATATTTTTAAAATTTATAAAAAAATTGGTTTTTTACCTCAAGATAAAATATTAATCATACCTGTAGATTTGAATTTAATAAAAAATTAAACTTTTTACAATAAACAGCAATTTTTAGCTTGATATTTGTTAATTTAAATAACTTTTATATAATATTATATAATGATGTCAACAAGTGATTATTTTATGTTAAATGAATATAAAAATATGTTTGGTTTTAATAATATAAATAGTGTTTCTAATAATACAATTTTCATTGGTAATACAACTATTAATTCAGATTTAAATGTTAATAATAATACAATCTTTAACAATCCTGTAATATTAAATTCAAATCTTCAAATATCTAAAGGAGCATTAATTAATAATGCGAATTTTCAAAAAAATTTAAATATAAATAACAACTTGGTATCTAAAAATCCCATAACTTATTTATCTAATTTTAATGCAAATTATATGATCCATAATTCTAATCTTCATATAGATAATAATGCTGTAATTACAAATATATCAATATTGTCATCATTAATGATAAATAATTCAGGATCATTAAATAATTTGTATACAACTAATATATATCCTTTAAATCAACAAATAAAATTATCTGGAAATAATATATATATTGGAAATCCAAATTCTATTGTAAATATTTATGGAACATCAGTTAATATTATGTCTTCTGAAATAGAAATTATAAATAAAAATATATTATTAAATTATAATACCAATAATTCGGGCATAGATAATGGAAATTTATGTGGTATTAAAATTTATGGTAATAATAATATAGGCTATATTAGTACTACAACAGATGTATCACGTTTTCAAATTAAGGCTCCTAATGATAATAAAATAAATTATATTCTTCCTATAGATCTTAATTATAATATTATTATTTCAGGTAATACAATTTTACAAAATAATATAACTACACTAAATAATTTGACTATTAAGCAAGATGCTATTTTAAATAATATTTCAATTGTATCTAATTTATATGTATCTGGATCTAGTTTTCTTAGTGATGTAAATACAAATACAAATTATATATCAGGTAATACATTTTTTAATAATTCAGTTTTTGCAAATAATGGATTTTTCACAGGGAAAAATATTTTAAATACTATTACAATAAATTCTATTATTAATTCAAATTCAATTACTTTGCAAAGATCTACAATTTTATCTAATCTAATTACCAGTAGTCCAAGTCAAATTTTATTTAATAATAATGCGACTATTAATTCTAACTTAAATTTTAATACTACCATATTTAATAACGAAGTAACTGTAGGATCAAATTTATATATGAATAATATTTTCATATCAGGAAACACAAATATAGGACAAAATTTATATGTTGATAATACGAGTATACTTAATACTAGCAATGTTTTAAATAATTTAACTATATCAGGTAATACTAATATAGTTGGTTCTATAACTTTGAATTCTAATTTAACTACCAATTTAAATATTATAATGCCTTTATTAGATTATAAAGATAACTATAGTGCCTATAAAAGTGGTATTCCCTTGTGGGGATTTTATAGAACAGGTGGTATTGTAAAAATATGTATAGATAATATACCACCAAATTTACAATTAATTGGAGATAAAAGTGTATATATAAAACTAGGGGATTCTTATATAGATCAAGGGGTTATAGTAACTGATAATTTGGAGCAAGTAACACCATATATTGTATCTATAATAGATACAATAGGAAACCAGTATATATCTATTCCTTTACAAATTACAGGAATGCTAGATTTATCTTCTATTATTAATATGAATCAAATTACTAATTATATAATAACATATGCTGCAATGGATAGTTTTGGTAATATAGCTATCAAAACGCGAAATCTAATTATTTCTTATCCTAAATCAAATTCATATGAAACTACAAATGGTAATTTACAATTAACAAATTTGAATTTTAATGCATTAAATAATACAGATTGGACATGCGAAGCTTGGATATTAATAACATACAATAACGGACCTGTTGCAATTTTCGATTTTAGACAACCTAATAATGGAAATGCATATTTACCCCCAAATCATTTTTGGTTAGAAATCAATAATTTTAAACCTGTTATTCAAGCTATGAGTAATAGAAATTTAATTGGATCTAGCATAACAACGACAATTCCTTTAAATAAATGGACACATGTTGTATGGATGCGCAAAAATAATATATTTTATACTTTTATAAATGGTTTACCTAGTCCTGGTGAAACAGTCCCAAGTTATCTAAATTCATTATCCGGTCTACAATATATGGTTCATGGTGTATATGCTAATTTAATATATAATAATTCAACATCAGGTCATTTAAACGGGCAAATTAACCAACCATTAATAACTCTAGGGGCCAAATATAATACCTCGGGTTTTACAGTTAGATGGATTTTATATCCACCTGATTTAACTAATGTTTTATATCATCTAATTGAGGATATTGATTTAATTTCTAATCAAAATATTATAAAAAATAGATCTATTATTATTAATATTATAACAAGTGATCCATTAGTTCCTATTATGAAATTAATTGGAGGAAATACAGTTAATTTACTCCTTGGAAATCCTTATACTGACTTGGGAGTTACTATTACTGATTATTTTGGTACAACTATTACAAGCTATAATTTAATAGGATCAGTAGATTCTAATACATTAGGTTTGTATTTATTAACATATTCAGCTACAGATAACCGGAGTAGTACTATTAATCAAATTCGATATGTATATGTTAATAATTCTACTGTATATTCCAGTTTATTTTTCTGGATAGATCCCAGTGATTTAAATACAATTAATTATAATAATACTAGTATTGTATCAATAACTGATAAATCAGGTACAAATATAGTATTAACACAATATACGTCTACATCTATACCACAATTAAAATTAAATGGCATAAATGGATTACCAGTATTAGATTTAACTAATAGTTCCAGTTTGAAAAGTATTAATACTTATGCTAATTCCTATAATGTAACTTTAGCTGTTGTAGTTACTTTTTTTCAAACTACAAATTGGGGAGTTATATGGGGACATTTTAATAATCATGATAGTGATATTACATTAAGAAATACTGCAGGATCTGTATATATAAATTGGCATACGAATAATGATAATAGTAATGTCCAAATACCTTATATAGCTAATACACCTGTTCTCTATTTAGCAACATTAACTAATGGAACTTCTCGTTGGTTACAAGTTATAAATCTGATTACAGGAAATACAAATACTATATCAGGGACTAATTCTTTAACTATGACTTTAGCCAATTGTCCATTTTATTTAGGATCTAGTGAAGTGACATCAGAATTAGCACTTTGTTATATTGGAGAATGTATGTATTGGAAAAGAGTATTAAATGGTAGTGAACTTTTACAGGTTAAATCATATTTATATAATAAATGGAGTTTAAATAATATTAAAAATTTTAATATTTATTCTCCTGTAATTAGTTTAATCGGAAATGCAACAGTATATATATATAATGGATCAGTATTTAATGATTTAGGAGCCATTGCTTCAGATTATCAAGGAAATACACTAGAATATTCTACTTCAGGATATGTTAATATAAGTATTAATGATACATATATTGTAACTTATACTGTTTCAACAATATATGGTACTACAAGTATTCAAAGAAATGTTATAGTATATTAGAATATAGATTTTGATGTATTACAAAATACATCAGAATAAATCAGTATAGTAATATATTGGTAACTAATATAGATTTTACAAATAATTATACTATAGAATTTTAGATTTATTTTAATCTGGATAATAATATCTCAATAAGGCCAATTTTAATAGTATAGGCATGAACATAATTTAACGTAGAATTGGCAAAATTTCTTATTATTATAGAAATAATGTTGAACAATACTAACAATATAAATTCTACATTACTATCTAATTGACCTTATATAATTTTTGCTGCTAATAGAAGCAGTGATAGTTTATCCAAATAATAATATTAATAGAATGTTATAGATAATTAACTACTCATGATAGAGGTTATACATTAGGTTGTGCTTTAAGTGATACTCAAATTACGACTATTATAAATGCTTTTAATATATTAAATTAAACTTTGACACAAAGTTAAAAATAATCTTTTTAAATAAAAATTTCTAAAAGATTTTTTATTTCATGTATTATAATATATGTCAGCTTTAACAACGGATGATAGATTAACTTTAGTTTATAAAACTATGTTTGGCTTAAATAATATTGATAATACCTCCGGAAATACAACTTTACAGGGACAAAGTTTTATTAATTCCCATTTTAATGTTTTTAAAAATACCTACCTTGTAAATAATACTTCTTTATTATCACCATTATATGTTTGTGGTAATACTATACTTAATAATGTATCAGTAAATTCTAATTTATTTATATCCAGTAATTGTATATTATATAATGATCTAACTTTTGCATCTAATTTAAATATATCCCAAAATACAAATATAAATTCAAATTTATATATTTATGGACAATCATTATTAAATAAAGCAACAACATTTCAATCAACTTTACATATTAGTAATACAGCTATTTTTACAAATGATCTTATAACAAATACTTTAACTGGATTAAATAATAATATTAATTTTTATGGGACTAATATTAATATTGGTACACCATCGTCAACTATTAATATGATAGGCACAAATTTATATATTGCAACGACTAATTTAGATACCAATGATCGTATACTTGTACTAAATATTGATGTAAATAATATAGGACCGTATGATATTGGAAATTCAAGTGGAATAGAAATCATGGGATATTCAACAGTAGGTTATATTAAAACTTCTGCAGATGCACTAAAATTTCAAATTAAAGCTCCTAATGATTCAAATATTCGATTCATAAGTGTAACTGATGGAACTAATGAAAATTTTGGTATATCTGGAAATACTACCTTATATCAATATACAACTATTTATTCAAAAATTTTTGTATCAAGTTATACAGTATTAACAGGAAGTACAACTTTTTTATCAGCTTTAATTATTTCAGGAAATAGTATTTTACAAGGATCAACAACAAATAAAGGTAATTTAATGATTAGTGGAAAAACTTTACTATTAGGAAATACTACTATTAATTCTATGCTTTATATTAATAATGGAACTTATATCAATGGTGCTACAACAATACAATCAAATTTAAGTGTTTCTGGTAATACCAATATTGGCGGTACTGTTACTATATTGTCATTATTATACACGGCAAATCCCACTATAGTTTATGGTAATATTACGGTAAATTCATTATTTAATGTTTCAGGAAAATCAATTTTAAATGGTAGAACTACAATATTATCTTCTATAAATGTTTCTGGAAATTCTAATGCACTTGATCAAACAAATATTTTTGGTTCTATAACTATTTCAGGTAATAGTTATTTTAATAATACAACAACTATTAATTCATCTTTAATCGTATCAGGGCAAACAACATTAACTGGAAATATTACTTTAAATTCAAATTTCAGTATTTATGGAAATATTATCAGCGAAATACCAGAATTTTCTGATAATCAGTCTGCTCTAGATGGAGGAGTACCATTATGGGGATTCTATAGAACAGGAGGAATAGTTAAAATTTGTGTAGATCATGCTTAAATTTTAACTTTACATATTAATATCTTCATAAAAATTATAGTTTCTTATGAGTTTAATTAGTAAAATAACCATAGTTAAGTTTCATAAAAATGACAAATGTCCAATAATTAATATTCAAAAATAGTTTTATGGATAATAATTATTTAGAAAAATGAATGCTATTTACTCCAAAGTAAATTTTAAAATATTTTATTTAGGTTTTTATCTAAGTAATTATAATGTCAGTATTAGATAATGTATTGATTTCAAAATACAAAGCTATGTTAGGTTTAGATAATATTAGTAATAATTCAGGTAATACGACTATACAAGGTAATGTTACAATTAATTCTAATTTAAACGTTTCTGGTAGTACCATTTTACAAAGTGATGTTACTATTAATTCTTCATTAGATGTTTATGGATCTACGTTAATTTATGGTAATTCAAGTATTAATTCAAATTTATGGATTTCTGGATCAACTTTAATACAAGGAGATGTAACTATGTTATCTAATTGTAATATATCAGGCAATACTAATATAGCAGGTACTTTATCTGTTAGTGGTAATACAACAATTTTAGGTAATACAACAATAATTTCTACAATAAATATTAGTGGAATTGCTCAATTTAATACAGGTTTAATTACAAACAATGTTAATGCTTTAAATAATACATTGAATATTTATGGGAATTCCATTAATATAGGCGATCCTAATTCTATAGTTAATATTATAGGAACAACAAATTTTATAGGAACAAATGATTTAATTTTAGTTGATAAATTAATTTCATTAAACTTAAATGCTAGTACAGGTACAGGATTTGATGATGGTAATAGTTGTGGAATTCAAATCTTAGGAACAAATGGTACTGGATTTATTCAGACTAATATTGATGCATCACGATTTCAAATTTTGACTCCAGGAACAATAACAGCTAATTATATAGCAACTGTAGATTTAAATAATAATTTATATGTTACAGGGATGGGAATATTTAATGAAGATATGACACTATTATCTAATTTAAATGTATCTGGGAATACTGTAATATATGGTAAAACTACAATTAATTCTAATCTTAATATTGCTAATAATACTATATTAGTTGGGAATATAACAATTAATGGAGCTTTAGCTGTTCTTGAAAATTCAACCCATGAAGGTAATACAACAATTCAAGGTCAACTAATGATTTCTAATACAAGTATCATAGCTGGAAGTTCAACTGTATTGGGAAATTTATTTGTATCTAGTTTTACTATATTGAATAATACAACTACGATTATATCTAATCTTTGCGTTAATGGCAATACAATATTAAATGGATCTACTACAATAAATGGATCATTATATATATCAAATAATTCAATAATTCAATCTAATAGTACAATAAATTCCAATTTATTTGTTGGTAATAATGCAATAATTTCAGGAGCAATAACAGTAGCTTCTAATCTATTGGTTTCAAATAATACTATTTTTAATGGTAATACCTCTATCAATACTAATTTAAATGTATGTGGTAATACTACAATTATTGGAAATGTTACTTTAGGATCCGCTTTAGGAAATCTACAAATTTTAGGTAAAATAATGACTCAGTTACCTGAATATAGTAATAATACAAGTGCGATTGCAGCGGGTGTACCATTATGGGGTTTTTACAGAACTGGTGGTATAATTAAAATTTGTTTAAGTGATGTACCTCCTACATTAATTTTAACAGGATTATCTAGCATAAATATAACAGTTAATAATTCTTATACAGATCCGGGAGTTTATGCTTATAGTCCTGTAGATGGCCTTTTAATTCCAAATTTAATTTCCATATCTAATATCACAACAACTAATATAATTAGTAATCCTATACCTATTATAGGATCATCCCTAATTACAAATACGAGTACTTTAGTTAGTGGAAGCTATATTATTACTTATAGTGCTACAGATAGTTGTGCTAATTCAAATTCTATTATTAGGAATTTAATTATAAGTTGATTTTTTAGATATTTTAAAAATATTTATTTAAAATCTTTATTATCTTTACTTATAATGAAATCTATATTTATAATAGAAACAGAAATTAAAAATATTATTGCATTATTTGATTATCAACAATTACATTATTATACAATAAACTCAATGTTAAATAGTAAAAAAAAATATGAACTATTAATCCAATTAATATCACAAATACCAAATTTAATTAAAAGGAAACCTACTATTTCAACATATAAATTAAATTATTATTATCCTTTATTTAAATTTATTGTTCTTAATTTAAATAAAGTAATACAAGAATTAAAAAGCTCAAAAGAAGTATACAATAGTTATTCAGAAAAAACACTAGTTTTTTCTGAACAAGAATTAAAAAGTTCTCAAGAAGTATACAATAGTTCTCTTGAAAATACAATAATATTTCCGTCCCAGCAATTATCCAAAACTAAAAATTTAATTTTTTTACCAAATGAAAATTTTAATTTAAATAAATTAACACCAAACTATAATAAAATAATTGATAAAAATCAATTAGATAATTGTTTAGAAATATATCAAAAAATCATAAATTCAGAATTATTAAATTATTTAACTATACTGAATAAAGGTCATCATTTATTAAATTTATTTAATAATAATTTTTATAAAAATATTAATAAAAAAAAAATTCATTCATTTTTAATTTTGTCTGCATGTTATGGAACTTTATGTACATTTATATTTTGGTTAAAAAAATCATTAAATAATATTAATAAGTTACCTGTTTCTGTATATACTCCGATAATTTTAGGCTCTGTTATTAATTCAGATGAACGTTTATATAAATATATCTTTAATATCTTACATTTAGAAAATGAATTTTTTTTTAAAAATAATTCAGAATTAATCATAAATATTATTAAAAATTTAGGAAAAATACATATTCGATCAAAATACAAATTACGACGATTGAAAATATTATCTAATTATATTAATTTTTCCTTTTATTTTACCTATATGATTAAATATTTCTGCACACCTAATATTTTATTAGATATTCATAAGCATTATTATAAAAATCCTCATACTTTTGATAGTTTAAATTTATTAGCAAATACTTTATTGGTTAATACTTCAATTACATCACATGAAAGTGAACTTAAATTATTTACAATATTAAATCAACTATTAAGTTTGTTTATAACCATTGATGAAAAAATCTTATTTCACATTATACTAATACTAAAATATGATATGTATTTACATATTATATAATCATTTCAAACATCTCAAATTCTAGATGATATAATGATAACATCGATTTTACCATCATCAATGGAACAAAAATTATATAATTCTAATAATGATTCATGTTTATTAATTTTAAAAACTATGATTTTTCAAAATAGTTTTTCTAATTTTCTTAAAACTAAAAATGCTATTGAATATAATTTAGAAAATGATGACTTTATTTTAGATTTCTCATTTTGGATAAGAGAATTCAGTTATTTAACTGATATTATACATCTAATTATAACAACTAATTATCAATTATTTATTACAAAACTTAATAATTTTTGTATTAATAAAATATTTAATTTTCTTACATATCCTCTTAAATATAATCTAACTAATTTTACTAGTGAGAAACAAATAATAAAAAAATTAATGCTTCAATTTAATTCTAATAATATTTCTAACTCAATATTTTCATGTAGTTTATTTACTGATTATATGGAAACTAAATTTATAGATTCTTTTTATTTTGATTATCGTTATTTATTATTTACAAGATTTTTGAAAATAACAAGCTGTAATCAAAATTTAAAATATGAAATAATTAAAGCTAATTGTATATTACATAATTTACGAATGTATATTAGAAGGTTCAGAAAACATAAACATATTTTATATATGGTTCGAATGTATGATGTACATCAAGAAATAAAATATTTTGAACCTAATAAATTAATTCCTATTTTAAATAAAGGATCTATAAATTATCAATTAGATCATCAAGAATTTAATTATCACAGTTCTAAATATTTATTACCAAAAGAATTCCCTAAATATAATCATTTTGCTTTACAAGAAAAAATTAATGGCATTTTAACATATACCTTACCTAGAAATATTTTTCCATATAATAATGCTATCCATAAATATCAAATCAAAGCTAATTATATAACAGAATTAGATTTATATTTAGTAATTGATATAAATATTCCAAATACAACTTTTATAGAAAGATATAATTTTATAAAAAATTTACATATATATACACAAAATATTCCAGATAAATATTTTAATAATATTAATGATTTTATTAATTTCACTAATGAAGAAAAAAAACAGATGCTATCTTTTTTAAATGAATATAAACATATTTCTATTAAATGGTATCCAAAAATTATTTCTTTTTTTGATTTTACAAATTGTATCATTAAACAAAAATATTTTCATAATTATATCATTAATAATATATTATATAAGAATATTAAATCACTAAATAATACATTTGAAAATTTAATTTATACAAATTCCGGTTTAATTTTATCTCCGTTAGATAATTTTCATGATATTAAAATTACATCTTTACAGCAATTATATATAAATTTATTATTTGATGGTAATAATTTTATTGATAGTACACAAATTATATGGAATGATTACATTGATAATTATAATGAAATCATAAATGATATTTTTATGTATAAATTAAGTTCTCCTAAATTAATTTTTTCTTTTCCTAAAATTTTTAGATTTCATACCATAATATTAAATTCGATGATTAAATTTAAAATTACAAATATAAAATCCAATAAAAAAATTCCAGATAATTATAGTTATATTAAAAATATTCTTTCTATTCTTTCTTATGAATGGGTTAATGATTGGATTTAAAAAAATAAATAAAAATTTTTTTTACTTTTTAGTTTATATAAATCATCCTATTTGTAATGTAACAAGCCATTTTCATGGCTGTACTTTGGCATTTTTGGTAACTAAAAACATTAGTCTCCTAACTCATTAATCATCATCTCCGATAAATATAATTTCATTTCAGAACTTTTCAAGTCACTCATTTATATGAAGCTTGTCAATCAAATGGTGTTAATGGTCTCGCTATTAAGGATTATTTCTAATACTCTATTTTGTGGCATTGAATAAGCATACTCATCAGCTATAAACGAACTAAGCGTAAGATAGGCTGTTACAACAGCAAAGATATTCGATTCAAATCAGATACGGTCATAGAGATAGTTCCAGAGTTTCTAGTGTCAAATAGACCAGTTT
>Ga0102875_1000156_pt1 | contig 28733 bp, 18 predicted proteins | sample Colrivmet1547B02_FD_78185 | JGI IMG/M metagenome (GOLD analysis project Ga0102875, IMG submission 78185) | Estuarine microbial communities from the Columbia River estuary - metaG 1547B-02 | ecosystem: Environmental > Aquatic > Marine > Intertidal zone > Estuary | place: USA: Columbia River... | reverse complement strand
TATAATTTCACTATCGAATGTTAATAAAAGTTCACCAAGTAAAGAATATAAAAATTTTTCTTTAATGTTTGATGTATTTGCTGGAATAGTTAACAAATCAATTACTTCAGAATTAGCATAATCTAACGTAAAATATGGAAGAAATCCATTAACTTCTGAAATTTTATGAACGTCTCCATCTGCAATATTCAAACTAACTATACCAAGCGTATTCTTAGAATTTCTAAGAATAAATGATATGTTAAATGTTTTTGTGTCTTTATTATAAGTTAATTTAGGATTCTCCATTGTAAACGCAAGTTCGTTCCAATCCACATTAGAACTGAATCCTATTTTTATATTATTTATTAATTCTTTTTTAATTGTTCCATAATGACAATCAAATGAATTGAATGTCAAAATAAATTCAAAATAGTTAGGATTTGATGGTCTATTAAAATCATCATAATAATACAAATCTGTAAAATAAATTTTATTTAAACTTTCATCAAACCAATAATCTACTTTTGTAGATTTTGTAACATTTAATAAATTTAGTTTATTAAATGGTTGTATAACACCTAAATCATCTTTATAAATTTTTTCAAAAATATAACCATATTGAGTTTCTACAAAAATAGTATCATAAACAACATCATATGTTATTATTCTATTTGAAGTTAGTTCATTGTAAAATGAAGAATTTATGTTTATATATTTGGCATATACATTAGTCAATGCATCACTTCCAGAAACGATATTTCCTTCAGAATCTTTTAACCAAAGTTCTCCTATATATTGTTTATTATAATATTCACTCATATTGAGTTATAACATAAATTAAAAATAATTAATCTATACATTAATTATTCTAAAAGGTATGCTCCGTTATTACTTGCAATTGCAACGGCAACGAATTTACCATTACCATATGCTACCGAACTCCAAGCAGAATTAGATGGTAATAATGCAGTATTCCATGTTATACCATTAGTACTATATATTGATGCATCATCAACACCAACAGCAATGAAGCGAGTTCCTCCGTATACTATAGAAGTCCATTCAAGTGCATATGGTAATATATCAATAGTCCATGATATACCATTGGTACTGTATGCGAATTTATTCGTAATAGCATCGGGAAAGGCAACAAATTTACCATTTCCATATGCTATTTTAGAGTACAAGCTATCATTATTAGGTAATGCACCTATACTCCAAGAAACACCATCAGTACTATATGCTGTTGAATTAATACCTCCAATAGCAACAAATCTAGTTCCACTGTATGCTATTGAATTGTATCCTATCCCATCTGGCATTGTAAAAGCAGTCCAAGTGACACCATCATCGGTACTATATACTGCTTCATCGGTAAACGTTGAAATCGCAACAAATTTTCCACCACCATATGTTATTGAAGTCATAACATTAGAAAGTGATGCTGGTAATGCAGAAACAGTCCATGATATACCATCAGTACTATATGCTGCTTGATTCGAATCATAGGAAATAGCAACAAATTTATTATTTCCAAATGCTACTGAAGCCCAAACACTACCAACGGGTAATGTGCTGCTACTCCATGTTACACCATCAGTACTATTTAATACTTTATTCGAATCATAGGAAACAGCAACAAATTTATTATTTCCAAATGCTACTGATGTCCATGCAGAAGACTCTATTAAATTACTAGAACTCCACATTTCATAAGTAGGTGTAGCTGTTGATGTAGCTGTTGGTGTAGCTGTAGGCGTAACTGTTGGTGTAGCTGTTGGTGTAGATGTAGGCGTAACTGTTGTAGCTGTATTTGTAGCTGTAGGTGTAGGTGTAGGTGTAGGCGTAGCTGTTGGTGTAGCTGTTGGTGTTGATACATCTATAAGATTTGGTAGTTCAAAATAACATGTGAAGTTACTTGAAATACAAACATATTTTCCATCTGCATACACCATTCCGTTTGCACCAATAACATCTGAAACATCAAATGGTAATAAAACATCAGGATAATATGTCCAAGATATAGCATTAAAACTATAATAAATTTTTTTATTATTAGAAGCAATAAATTTTTGACCATCATATATGATGCTTTTTATGCCTTGATTTAAAATATTAGATATCGTAGCAGTAGTCCAATTTATCCCATCATCACTAACTTTTATTGTGTTATTAAAAGCATCATTAGCATAAAAATTAACAACAAATTTTCCTCCTCCGTATACAATATTTTTATAATATGTTGTGTTATTGGGTCTATTCCAACCACTAGGGATAGTTGCTGTCCAATTTATTGCATTTGTACTGATAAGCACACCGTTATATTGACTAATAGCTACAAATTTTCCATTCCCATATGCAACTGAAACAAGACCACCAGTTGTTGAAGATCTAGTCCAATTGATTCCATCAGTACTATAGATTGCACCTCCCCAGGGAGAATTAGAATTAGAAACCGCAACAAAAGTTCCATTACCATATGTTATTGAAGTCCAATTTGCATCAGTAGTATTATTACTAGAACTTTGATTCCAATTTATTCCATCAGTACTATAAATTAATCTGTTAATTCCTCCATAATTTCCACCACTGAAGCTAAAATTCGCAGATGCAACAAAAGTTCCATTACCATATGTTACTGAATTCCAGTTTCCATGAAAAGGTAAAGTAGAGGAATTCCAAGTTATTCCATCATTGCTATATGCTGCTGTTTTAATTTGATTAATGTTAACATCCCCTTTCATAATAGAAACAAATTTTCCACCACCATATGTTATTGAAGAATAATTTCCAATTCTTACTACATTATTAGCGTCGAGAGTGGTAGGCAATGTTGAATATGCCAATGGGGTTTGTGTAATTGTTGGTGTTGGTGTATGGGTAGGAGTTGGTGTAGGAACTGGAGCAGAAACACCCGTTTGAATATATGCAACGTTTCCGCTATCTTTTGAAACGGCAACAAATTTTCCATTTCCATATTCTAGTGAAGACCAATAAGGATTAGTTGGTAATTTACTTGTGTTCCATGTTATTCCATCAGTACTATATGCTGCAAAGGATGAATAACCCTTAATAGCAAAGAAATATCCATCTCCATATGATATTGAATTCCAAGTAATATCATTTACTTTAGTATCAATAGTTTTGTATACTGGTAAACTTGAAGTATTCCATGTTATGGCATCACTACTATAAAATACTTTATCTTTATCTCCAATACAAACAAAAATTCCATTTCCATATGTTAATTTTCTTTTATTATTATCAACATCCTTAGTATAATTTGGTGTCATTGGTAATGACACCAAATTAGATGAACTCCATGTAATACCATCAGTACTATAAATTACCCCTTGTTGATTAAAATTGTTGTGTTTGTAAACAGCTACAAATTTTCCATTACCATATGTCATATCATGAAAATCAAACACAAAAGTTGGGAAACTCCCTCTTGACCAATTTATCCCATCATCACTATATATTGAGTAATTATTATTCCCAACTTTTCCTATCATAACAAATCTTCCATTACCATATGTCATACACATAGTTGACATATTTGGAATATAGTTTGGTGACAATGAGTTTGTTTCTTTATTAATTACATAACGTTTCCATGAAATTCCACCATCGGTACTAACCAGTGCGTACATACCAACTCCGTTCCAATAATGAGTGATAGCAACAAATTTTCCTCCTCCATGTGTCATGTTGGATATAAATGTACGAGTATCACTTGGTGGTTTTGGTATGTTAAGATAAATTCCTTTCCATGATATACCATCATAACTATATGAAATTTCTTCAAATATTTCTTCTTGCGAAGCACTAGATTTAGGACTATGAAGAATATTATTCAAATAACTAATAAAAATGCCTTGTCCATATACTATTTTTTTATCAAAAACAATAGTATTACGATTATCCACGACAACTTCATGAGTATTTACAGAATCCGACCATGTTGAAATAATAGGTGTAGTAGTAGTTGTTGTATTTTCATTTGAAAATAATTCTACGAAGGTTATATAACCATAAGTTCCTTTTTTAACATATAATATCAAAGACTCTCCTTGATCTATATAAAATCCTGCGTTTTTATCTATAAAGTTAGAAAGATAGTTACCAGTTGCATCTGATGTCGCAACTCTTTGTAAAGGTATTCTGATTAAATCGTCATATGTAGTTGTTTTATAACATTTATTATAAGTTCCAACATCAGATGCAAATAAGGTAGAAACAAAAAGTTGTTTATTACTTCCATGAGGATTATTTAAAATCGGAATATAAAGATCCACATAAGGGGAATGAAAATGCTTAGTAGATGTTGTTATTTTACTTGGATTTACTATATTTATATTTGACATGGTATTGGTAATATTTATACACTAACCTTTGTATTTATTAAAAATATGTTTGACTGTCTTGACTGTCTTGACTGTCTTGATCTAATACCCATGATACGAAAAAATTTCCACTATTTGTAGGTGTTGATGTGGGTGTGGCTGTAGATGTTTCTGTAGGAGTAGGTGTTGCTGTAGGTGTTGGAGTAGGTGTGTGTGTTGAATTTGGTAGTGTAAGTGTTGCTGTAGGAGTAGGTGTAGGAGTAGGTGTAGGAGTAATTGTTGCTGTAGGTGTTGCTGTAGGAGTTGCTGTAGGAGTTGCTGTAGGAGTTAAAATAAGTATCGGAGGTGATACGTTTGTTATATAGATATCGTCTGGATTATTGTAGGCAGAAGCAGAATCTCCAAAATTAACAGAAATTATATGAGAATCTGTATCTATGCTAGTAACTACTTCATTTTCAAAAGGAGCCAATAATTTATACGGACGATTACCAACACCTTGTTCTACAATTTCAAAGAATGATAGTTCTTTATTTGTTGTTGTTATTGTAATATCTTTTTTATCGTTCCATATCACAGATACTGGTAAAGTATAATTTGGATTTATGCTTTCAAAAATATAAACTAATTCATTATTAAATCCAAACATCCTAGATCCTATTAAATGGAGTTCATCTAAAAGTGCTGGTACTGCTGTATTTGGATTAGATATTGATTCTAGCGTAGGTGCATTTAATCTCAAAGTAAATCCATATGAAACCGGAAGTGCTTTGTTTATTAAATATGTTTTAACATTAACATTAAATGTTCCAATAAAACTACTTGTTAAATGATAAACATGTGTAACAGAATTAGTAATTTTATTAGAATCTAAAGTCAATTTTTGTTCAAATATAAATCCATCTCCAAAATCATATTCTATTTTATATATTTTTGAAAATGGATTTAATGCAGACGGATTTAATGTCAATTCAAACGGTGCTGTAGACGTAAATCCCACACTCGGTAAGGCATTAACAAAAAGTGTTTTAGAATTCATTAGTAATATTTAATGAAAAATATTAAAATAGATAGTATTTTATACTATTTTTCTAGCAAAGATGAAAGAACCAGTTGTTGGAGTTGAATTATTAGTTCCACCTGCCGTTTTAACAGCATTTTTCAAATAAAGAGTTCCTCCTGTTCCTGTTCTCAATGTCATTCTTCTTCTATGATAATTTGTTGCTCCAGAGGATGATGTTATAGTAGTAGTATTTGCTGACATACTAGAACTATTAGGAGCACCCGAATATGTTGTATTTGTTGGAGATGTTGGAGATGTAGAGGTATAAGACATTTCATCCATAAAATAATGTACAAATGTCAATGTACCATCACCTTCAAATGCAACCTTGCTTCCTATATCTGGACTAGACGGAGAGCCAGGGAAGTTTCCAACTACACCTATAACGGCAACTGCTGTTACCTCATATGTAGTATTAGCTTCCAATGTTATACCACCAACAGTATTTGCTAGTGTTGTTGTACTGTTAGCAGAAGATAATGTATTATTATATACGGTTGGACGATATCTAGTATCTCCAGCAGATCTTGTTAAAACAGAAGAGTCTGAACCAACAACTTGATTAGGAGCAGTTAAGTTGTTACTATTTAATGTATGATTACCAGTACTATTTCCTTGTGTCGTTGCTAAACCAGTTTGAGTTCCAATATTTAAAGTTGATGTGGATGCCGTTCCTATATTAACACTTGTTCCATTTACATTTATGGTAGCACCGTTTAGAGTTGTAGTAACACCAACAGTATTATTACCAACATTAATACTACCTTGTCCTGTTGCTATGTTTACGGTACCAGTAGTTGTTCCAGTTGCTATATCTGTTGTATTTGTTCCTGCATTATTATTAATCGTAGTAACTCCAAGAGTAGTTAATGTAGTTGAAGTATTTCCAATACCAACATTAGTTGCAACTGTATTGTTTGTATTAATGTATGTAGAACCACCACCATCATAATTTATGTTTGTAATTCCACCAGCAATAATAGCACCGTAAGCAGATCCCCATGCAGATAATGCAGTTGTTCCGTTACTATCTCCTAATATTGCCATTTTAGCAGTTGGTGTTGTAGCATTTACTCCAACATTTCCATTTGATAACACGGATATTCTTTGTTGATTATTTGTATAAATGTCAAATGGTGCTGCATTTTCTGTTCCTATATATGGATTTGTTGCAGCACCTGGATTGGATCCGCTATTATTAGTTCCATATGTACCAATAATAATTTTATTAGTAGTTCCATCATATATTCTAACATGTGGTTGATCGGAACTTCCTAATTCAGAAGCACTATTGTCTTTAACAATATTAAATGGAGCAGTAGGTGTATTAACACCAAAGCCAATCCATCCATTAGATGCACCATCAACCATCAAAGCTGCTTTTGTATGAGGAGCATCGATATCTTGATCAAAACATTGTAAAATTGGTTGAGCACCTGTTTGAATTATTGTAGTTGCTGCATCTGTACCAGCATTATTAACAAGTAATGAACTTGTTATTTGAACCTTAGTATCAAGATATGAAATACTTCCTAATGCAGAAAGATCTCCTGTTATAGTAGTGCTTCCGTTAATCCAAACATCACCACCAACATCAAGAACTACTTGTCCTCTTTGTGAAAGTCCGTAATAATCTTCTGGTGTTTTGTATATTCCTGTTCTACTATTAAATACATTTATTCCACCACCACCAGTTGAAAGTGATATGAATGGACTATGAAACATACCACCAACAGTTCCACCTTCGATTTTAAGACCAGTTAATGCACCATAACCAGACAATGCAACATTATCAGAATATGCACCAATGGCCATCAATCCACCATAAGCACTAACACCCCAATAAGGTGAGGAAACGTCTAATCCAACAGTTCCACCCCATGCGGATAATGCTCTTCTTGGACTATAAAATTCTCCACCAACGATTTGTCCATAAGCAGATACCGCTCTGTTATTTGAATATGATTCAACTCCTACATATCCACCCCATGCTGATAATCCCCAATTTGGAGAAAATGTTTCTATTCCAATTTCTCCACCATATGCGGATAATGCTCTTCTTGGACTATAAAATTCTCCACCAACGATTTGTCCATAAGCAGAAATAGCTCTTGAATTTGAATAAACGTCTAATCCTAGATAACCACCAAAAGCACTCAATGCTCTCATTGGAGAAACTGCTTCTAAGGCAATTTGTCCTCCAAGTGCGGATAATGCTCTTCTAGGACTATAAACATCAATACCAACAAATTGTGCATTTGCAGATATTGCTCTTATGCTTGAGTAAAATTCACCCGCAATATAACCACCAAAAGCACTCAATGCCCTCATTGGAGATGCTGCTTCTATTGAAACTTTTGGAGCATATGAAGAAATAGCAGTAGATTTGGTACTCCAAATCTCAGCACCCAAATATCCTTCACTATGTATCAATGCTCCCCTGATTCCAGCATATGCACAAAGTGCTGTATTATCTGTGTATAAAAAAGCAGCATATGCACTTAAAGGTGCAACTGCACTTAAAGAGCCAGATAAAACAAATTCCCCAAGAAAGGGTTGCTGTTGACTAGCTATTGGATCATGCCCTGCATCTGGATTGCTACCATTACCGTAGGTATGGTGATTACGTCTATGCCATTTTGAATGAAATCTATTACTCATATTATTCTCAAGTCACAATATTTATATTGGAACCTATTTTATAGGTCACTTTTTTGAACTTACAAATACTTATATTATACATCTTAATATTTTATTAAAATGAACAGTTTAATCCGGTAAATGGCGTTGGTACTTTACTACAACAATCAGAAGTTGCTAAATTCCAACTTTTATTGGGAGCATAAACAGTAATAGAATTATTTTCTAATTCTTCATATGTAATTGGATTTATGTTACAAATACGAATTACTGGTAATTTAAAATTATAACAACTCATAGCACCCCATGACCAACAAAATTCGCCTCCACATTTATCTAAAAGTTTAGAGTTTTCTAACGTCAATTGTTTAATATCTAAAAAATCTTTTAAACTCATTAAAGCATTTTGGAGTTTTATTAATTCTTTATTAATTGTCTGAGGAACATGTAATTCATTTATACCTACTCCTATAGAATCTAACTCTATAGTATCATCAAACATTGGAAGTTCGGTGTATGATATAGGTGCTTTTGCAAAATATGTAACAATACCATTGCTCGTTTGTTCTGTAGCCAATACCAATTTATAATTTAAAGTTTTTCTAAATGTTTTAATATTTTGCCCCATTCTTATTAAACTTCTATTATAATTGATATCAGATGAAAACTCATTTCTATCTATCAATAATTGATCTTTTGACCAATACTCGGAATGAATTCCTCCACCTATCCTATAAACAGATAGAATATCTTGTATTTTTATTACACTGTTTTTTGTTATTAAAAGCATAGAACGATTACTAGCTTTTTTAATGCTCACAAAATTTAAAATAGATTTTGATAGTATTAAAGTAGTAATATAATATCCAGAAGGAGAGTATTTGTAAACATTATTAGTAGTTAGTATGTATATAAAATCCCCAGATTCATCAAAAGACATTTTTATTACATCTCCAACTACTTCCTTTATGTTGAATGATGCTATATAATCAGATGATAAATCATCAAAAATATATATAATTTTATTATCTGTTAACACATACAACATATTAAATTTAGGATGTGCTGCTATTGTAATTGGTTGTTCTACTTCAAAAATAGGATTTCTATATGTATATCTCCAATTTAACAGTGAATTATATTGTTTAATACAATCATTATTATAATCTAATACATATAATCTTCCTGAAGCATATGATATTTCTGAAGGAGAATTGAATTTATTATTATCAAATGAAGTTCCTAATCCACCGATATTTATACTGTAATTTAACTCTGGAGGTGTAGTAGAAAATTGTAAATCAAATCTATAAACTTTATTATTAGGAGGATCTACTATGTAAGCAACAGTTCCATCTTCATTCATTTCCAATGAAACAGGATTTAATAGAGTAGTTTTAAGATCATCTGTACCATTTAAATTAATATCTGGTGCAAAATATGTAGAAGAAAGAGCTTTGAAGGTATTTCCCTCTAAAATAAACATACGATCATTTACTTCTGATGCATCTTTTATGTTTGAGAAATAAGAACTTCCTTGAGAAACAGAAAACTCTGGTGCATCGTATATAAATGAATCTGTGTCTTTAGTATACCATCTAATACCATTAGCTAGATAATTTGGATTCGTTCCTAACCAACCAAAAAGTAATGTAGGAGATTTGGTATCTAGTGTTTGTACATTAGATATTAAATAATCCAAATTATCACTTAATCTAGAAATTGTTGAATTGAATATGTCCTCATCTCCCCATTCATTGGGTTGTATCAATACTTGATCATTTGAATAAGGAAGAGATAGTATAGTTTCTTCTACAAATCTTAAAGCATTTGGATCATAAACTTCCCAACTATCTTTTACAATTATTGGATTTGGATTTTTAAATTCTAAGTATGAACCATCTTTAAACAATGCACTATATGATATATAATAAGTTCCTGAGTTTTTATAGTTATAAAATAAAGTAGAATCATATGAAAGTATTTTATATGAATTTGCTTCTCCGAAATTTGCCATATATGCAACAATTTTATTTGTTTGATATTCTGGTGTATCGAATTGTATGAATATATTAGATCCGGTTAGTGTATATGCAGTTGATATGAAAATAGAAGGAATAGCAACATCACTATTGGTTTTTATATTAACTGATGAAATAAATGGTGTTATTTGATTAACAGAATTCCATAAATCTCTTTCGTTTGTATATTGATTATTTGCATAATCATTAAAGGTAGATGATGGTACTTTTTTATAAACATTTGCAGATGCTTGTAAAACCATAGTATTATTTCTATTATCTACTGTTAATGTTTTAAATTTATCACCAATGTTTATATTAAATAAATTAAAGGTTCCATCTACGGCAGGAACAACTTTTTGTTCTTTCCAAAAATATGTTGAAAGTGTATATGTTATTGTTCCATAATCAACTTGAACTGGTGATTCTAAAGGATTTGTGCTTATTTTTTGTGTTATAGAAATTGTTCTATCAGTATCAACATTTATAGAAGTTGCTAAAGGATAAAATGAAAATGTTATATCAGTATAATCTTTAAGTTTTAATGTATTTCGTAATAAATTTGAACTATTTGATAGTGTTTCTGCCTTTATATTAAAAGACTTCGTTACTAAAGAACCAGAATCTGGTATTTTATACGTTGGACCCATTTTTCTTGGGTAATATAGAGTATCATATGCAAATACTGATATATATAATCCACTAGAAGTAAACATTTCAGTTCTATATGGAATGTCTATAAGTTCATAACTAGAAGTAACGCCATCAAATATTGTAAATGGAGATGATATGCCCATTGTATATATCAAATCATTTGAATATGGTTTATTTGTAGATAGATAATAAGTTTGACTATTTGATTTTTTATTACCAAATGTTCCAAATTTATTTGAAGATTGTATTTGTGTGAAGTTGCTCGTATCTGAAACTGTTGCATACCTACCACTATTCCAAAAATATTCTGGTATGCTTATAAATTCTAAATTTTTATTAAATTCATTTTCATCTAATATATGAATTGATAATTCACTTTTAATGTTATGAGGAAACGTCCAACCAGGTACAATAGCATTTAAGGCACTTAATGATATTATTGTATCTGATTTTTTATTTTTTGTGTATGAAATAGTGTTAGTGTTATTAACATCATATAAATCATTGTCTGTACTAGAAACATTCCATATTATAGTAGAAGTTGATGCAAATCTTGGTATAACATCACTATGACTATATAAATTAAATGCATTTGTATTATTATTAGGTCTTGTAATTACGTTTTTAGTTAATCTTGTATTTGATATATCATTAGATACTAATGGATTATAAACAGTAGTATAGTTATCAAAACTGCTATAATATGTTAAGAAATCTGTATTAAAAATAGATGGATTAGGAAAATCATCTAATAATATATTATATGTTCCATCTATTAATCCTTTTGGTGTGTCAATACTCGCAAGAACATCAAAGTTATTTAAATTAGGTACAGTATTATATGGAGGTTCTATTTCAAAATAAATAGAACTCAATACTATATTAGAATCGTCTGTACCAAATACATATGGAGTATTGTCTGCTATATAATAAGCAGAAACTGGAGAAGTATCATATGTTTGACCATTGTAAGACCAAGTCCAACATATTTTACCGCTTTGTGGAATATCATATTGTCTTCCCTTATAAGGAACAGCAGCAGTTAAATATAAAGATCTTGTTTTATTAAGATTGTTAACTCCATTAGGAGAACCAACTAACAAATATCCTTCTGAAAAGTAATCGAAAAGCGAAGAAACTGATGACACGCTTGTAGTTTCATTATATTTCTGTGATGAAAGAGTTAATACTATAGTTTGTGGACCATATCCAGAAACGGCAACTGTTTGTGTATTAGAGTTGAATAAAATAGATTGTCCCGGAGTTATTGATTGTAAATACTTTCCATTTAAATCAACAGCATTTATGCTTGTGGTAGAATTTATTGGTTCTACAAACCAAGAAATATTAGAACCATTTAGATCTCTTGTTGGCCAAGACGTATCATTAACTAAGAATGATGAATCTGCTTCTAGTCTATCAGCAACTTCAAATATCTTTGAAATAAAAATTGGTTGTCCACTATTATTAGGAGGCTGACCTATGGCTAATTTAATATTTGTTTTTTCAAATGAGTCTAAAATTCCTGCAAAACTAGAAAGAGTAGAAAGGATTGTAAATTCAATTTCACCATGTTTTTCAAAGGGATAAGATATTTTTAATTGATTTGCATCAGATGCCTTTATCCAAGGAGATGATTTTAAATCATATGGAATATTTAAAGAAGATCCGTAATAAGCATAAACATCATCTAATATAACATTCGATGCATCTAGACTTGGAGTAAATTTTATATAATCATCGGGAGCACCAAATGAAAGATCATATGTAACAAAATCATGATCAGAACCTATATATGTAGAAAGTGTAGCAGAATAATTCCATCCTTTAGGAGTATATTCTTGAGAAATTATAGGAGATCTTAAAAAGAAAGTTAAGTCCGAAGTTTCCATCAATGATTGTGATGGATCATTATCATCTTTTAACGATGCTTTGTATGAGTAGTAATGTGGAGGATATTTAGTCACCCAATCTATACTAGAATGTGTAGAACTAGATCCCGTGAGGGGAACTCCTAATGGAGTTGTTACGGAATTAACAGTATCTTGCCACTTTTCTTGTGTAAATTGTAACGTTGGACAATCTGCTATATAACTAACTCCTATGTTAGTATCAGGTAAACCCGTGATGGTATTTACTATAGTAGTTCCTGTAAAATAATTTTTGCTTAAATACGTAAAATTACTATCTGATAAATTAAAAGTAGCACATAATACGCAATATTTTGTATCTGAAAGATCCGAAAGACTACTGTCGTTTTTTATTTGTAATAATTGAAATATTTGTTTATCGTTTTGTGTTTTTGTTGATAAATCTACAGGAAATTTATCGGTCATTATATAAGAAGATTTTAGTGTTGGTAATGAACCATATGTTGCAACATTATCAAATCGTTCTTGTCCTAAATTTCCCATTTTTATACCACCATTTGAAGGACCATAGTCTGCATAAAAAATTACGCTATATGTTACAAATGTACTATCTGGTCTAATTCTTGATTTATCTACAGAAGTACTTGGTGATGGTTCTAATACAGTAGATAAAAATATAGGATTGTTTGTAGGAGTAAATGAAATAACTGGTATGTTATTTCTCATTCTACAACTAGACATATTGTAAACAATTGAATAGTTGTTAATTGGTAAAGAACTTGTAGTGGGCTTTGATACATTTTCTTTTCTAATTTCAAGTGCTCCAGAAACATCAGAAGCAGATGATAGATAAAATCTAGTATATTCGTCTTTTAAAACTGTTTCTGTATTTAATGTCCAATTAGTACCATTAAATGTTGGTTTAGATGTTGGTTTTAATAATAATCTTTTAGGATTTATATAATAGCAATAATATTTGTTTGAAATATTACTACCAGGTGCTATATCTATGGCTAACGTATTAAATGTATTTCCTATATTAAATAATCTTCTTTCGGAAGATACATTCCAAACTAAAGACGTAGATGCAGTTGTATCAATCGCATTAAGACCTTGAGTATCAAAGACTGGAGCAGAATTTAAATAATCATATGAATTATAATAGTTTATAGGAACATCTATAGAGTTATTAAATCTGAAATAATTATATGCTGGAATTGAATGTAAAGCAGGATCAATCAAATTTCCATCTAAACCAACAACATATTTTTCGTTAGGCCAAGTGCCTTCGGTTGTTATAGTATATGCTTTCGTTGATGCCATTGTAGTATCTAATATTTAGATATAAAACTCAAAATATCTAGACAAATTATATTGACAAAATTTGATACTGTAGATATATATAATAATATGAATAGTATTTTTGTACAAATTGCTTCTTATAGAGACACTGAATTGATCCCTACTATAGAAGATTGTATTTCTAAGGCAAAGTTTCCAGAAAATTTAGTATTTGGAATAGCATGGCAACATTCTAATGAACAAAATTTAAGCAAATATAAAGAAGATAAGAGATTTAAAATATTGGATATTCCTTATAAAGAATCTAAAGGAGCATCTTGGGCTAGAAGTCAGATCAATTCGTTATATTCAGATGAAAAATATACATTACAAATAGATTCTCATACTAGATTCATTCAAAACTGGGATGAAGAGTTGATTTCTATGTGGGAATCAATGAACGATCCATATGCTGTACTAACAACATATCCTTCTGATTACTATCCTAATCTTCCAGAAGAAAAATGGGTTAAAACCCCTTATGTTATACATACACATTCTATTTTAGACGGAAAAACACAACAAAGACCAAGAGTTCTACCGAATTGGGAGGATATAAAATCCCCAATAAGAGCTATTCACCTTGCTGCTGGATTTGTTTTTTCAATTGGTCAAATGATAAAGGACGTTCCATATGATCCTAACTTATATTTCATAGGAGAGGAAATGAATTTATCTATTAGATTATATACTCATGGTTATAATCTATATCATCCCCATAAAATAATAATATGGCACTATTATATAAGAAAAGGAAATCCTAAACATTGGGATGATCATTCCGATTGGGGTAATAATTCATTACAAGCGGACATTAGGAATGATTGTCTTTTAAAAAGAAAATTTGATATAAATTTGGGAATATATAATTTAGGAAATAAAAGAACATTAGAAGAGTATCAGAATTATTCTGGAATTGACTATACTAGAAACATTTTACATTTAGATACAATAGACGGAAAGGAACCCCCTAGAGACTTAAGTGATTTTAGTAAATGGTCGTATGAAATTAAAGAACATAGAGAAACAATCAAATGGAATTATAATATCATAGACAAAACAAAACCTTATAGATTTTGGGCATTTATATTCAAGGATCAAACAAACAATGAGATTTATAGACAAGATGTTTTATACTCTGAAGACAAAGATCTCTTGGATGGTATTAAACGTGAAAAGGAATTTGTATTTAATTATTATAGTCCTGCACAGAAACCATCTGTGCTTATTATATGGCCATATGCAGAATCTATGGAGTGGTTAAATAAAACCATCATCAATCTATAATGAAAGACTTATTGATAGTAGTTCCTTATAGGAATAGAGAGGAACATTTAAAAGAATTTTTAGAAAATGCTCCAAAGTATTTTGATAAACAAAATATAGAATATGATATTTTAATATGTGAATTGGATCAAACTGGTGATTGGAATGCTGGTCTTTGTGTAAATTCTACTATAAATTTTATAAAAGATAAAAAGTATAAATGGTTGTTTATACATCATGTTGATATATATCCACTAGAAGGAGATTTGAATTTTCCAAATGAAAATGAATATTATTATAACATAGGAGATTATGGAAGTTGTTTGATGTTGATGGATTCTTTTTTAAATGTAGGTGGGTATTCTAATTCGTTTTGGGGATGGGGAGGAGAGGACAATGATTTATACAAAAAACTATCAATGTCTGGATTGTTACAAATAGACAAAGATGATTGGAATGTTAAATATGAAAAGAAATTTCAAAATCATTTAAGAAAATTTAATGGAAAGAATTATGCAAATACTGTAAAAAATATATTTTTTACAGAAGAAAAAAATGATATCAAAAATTTTGATATCAACGGAAGTACTAGAGATCTTATAAAATTATCGGAAAATATATATAAGCATATAGTTGTCCCTAAAAAAATATCTCCATATGACTATAAAAATGATAAAGTTATATTGGGTTATTTGATTAATAACAAAGATACAAACGCTTTAATGGCATATGTAAAAAGTTCTATGATGTTTTCTTCATATGAATATGATGTTGCAATTTGCATAGCAGATGAGGAACCAGATTCTTATTTGATAGATCAGTTAGAATCTTTTGGTGTCATTGTATATAAACATAATAGAAAAACAAATGATTTATTTATTGATAGATATTTTGCATATAAAGATTTTTTAGAAAAAAATACACAATATAAAAAAGTTTTACATACAGACGTATCGGATGTGTTCTTTCAATCAAATCCATTTGATCATTTGTCGGATGAATTGATCATTAGTTCAGAGGATATATTAATAAAAGATGAAGAATGGAATTCTAAGGTTATAAAAAATATTTATGATATTTCTGTGTATGAAAAATTAAAAGACAAAGAGGTATTATGTGGAGGTGTTTTTGGTGGAGAACGAAATGTTTTTATAAACTTTTGTGAAAAAGTTATAGAAGAAAGTAAAAATATAGAAGTGCATATACACGGATCAGACCAACCAATCATACAAAAAATAATTTACATAGACGATTTTAAAGTAGATATTAAAAAATTAGAAAGTGCATTTTGTTGTAATTTGCATGTATATAACCATTATAAAGAATTGTTTATAGATAAAATTAGCATATATGATAACGGTAGAGTTTTTAACACAAATAAAGTAAAATTTTCAATAGTACATCAATATAATAGAATTAATGATATATATCAAAGAATCTACAAGCATTTTGTAAATTTCTTTGGTCCTATTTAAAAGGCCTTGACTTTTTATATTAAAATGTTAAATTTTTACTGAACATGAAAACATTTCAATCAAACTATTCGTTCCTATCAAAAATATTCTTAAAACTCATATCTGAAGATCAAGTTTTTAAAACTAGATTTCAAGCATTTGCTCCAGAAATTTATGCTGATATTGAATCTGCATCTACAAATCCAAATTGTTCTTGTAGACAAAAAGTAGAAGCATTTGTTAATACAAACAAAGAAAAAACCGCACACTTCTTGAATCTTTATTTAAGTGAGTTCGATAAAGATATTGATGTTTCTGAAATAGAAAAAAACAATACTATTATCCCACTTGCAGGAACTACTGACATAGTTAAAATTGCTGAGTGGAAAGAATTTTACCAAAAACTTGTAAACATGAGAGCAGGTTGGAGAAACTTTTCTTTAATAAAATTGGATGACGAAACTGTACAAGTATTTTTCATATGATACTGTTTGAAACACTAACTTACATCATATTAGGATTGAGTGTAAGTTTCATGTGGAGTTTTTCTGATATATTTTCTCCTGTAAGAAACCTAATTGCAAGAGTTCCATATATCAGGAAACCTCTAATATGTCCAGAGTGTAGTAGTTTCTGGATGGGTGTTTTAACATCTTTATTTTATAATCCTCTTTTTAGTGTATTAGGATATTTTTCATATCCATTTTCAGGATTGATTGTGCATTTATTTGCATGTTTTATTTATAAAATTTATTTCAAATTAAAATAAATAATATTTAATATTAAAAAAAAACACACTCGAAAGAGTGTGTTTTTTTTGTTTTAAATTAAAAGTTTTACTGATTTTCTTTAAAGATTAAACTTGCTAAAGAACCATCATCACATCCATGAACTATAGAAGTGGAATGTTTTACGGGTACAGCAAAAACTTTTGTTGTGTTTATTTCTTTTCCTCTCTGTAAAACGGATTCTTCTCCGATTAACATTCCATCTTCTCCTCTTCTATACTTTTGTGTTCTGAAGCAATGTTGTAATATGGTAGATTGTTTTGCTTTTGGTGTAGTATAGTCTTGGCAGAAAACATCAAATGCAATTCCAGACTCTTCTACAAAAAGAAGATTTGGAATTGTAAGACCCATTATATAAGCAGGAGGATATACAGCAACACCAACCACATGTTTTGATGGTGGTAATGCAACACCTTTCCTTTCCATATATGGAGTATCTTCTATGCAACCAGTATATAGCGAATTTGAAGTATTATATTCAAATTCTAAATCATTTATCCAATTATGTTTTATTGGAGTAGTATCTAGTTCCATCCAAAACCAAGGAATCTCATATTCTTGTTTATATAAATATCTAATCGTTTCACTCCAATAAAAATTAGGTCCATCTGGCCAATTTTTAATACCTTCTCTATTAAAAATATGAAGGGATTCTTTTTTAAATAGTCCCTTTATATTTGATAATAATTTAAGTGAATGTTTTAAATCATATGGTCTAGATACAATTAAAATTTCATGATTTGGATACGGACCAAATACCTTTAAAACTTTTGAAAAACTATCAATCAAGTTGCTATCAGAATATGATACGGGAATTACTATTAACATAATGTTTGTTATATATTTTAATACATAACAATACAAAGTCAATATAGATAAAAAATAATTAATTATTTTTTATCTATAATCTTAATATGTAGCTTGACACTCATAACAATTAGTAAATCCAGCATCTTCACAAGCATTAGAAACTGGTGTAGGAAGCTGTCCTGAAGGACAATTTGTTTGTGGAGTATGAGAATATTGACTTCCACAAGAAGCACAACTATCTATCTTACAGCATTCACAAGTCTGCATACATCCAATACTAAGACCATTACCAGTAGATTTGGGGAGATTAACATAATCAGTATGATATCCAGAAGGACAATCATCAACAAACTGACTACCACTAGAATTTATAATATGACCAGCATCACATTGAGTATTATTACATTCTACACAGTCAATATACTGACAAGCAGTCCAGCAATTACTAGTTCCGCATTTTACTGACCTCGATGGATCTGATAAACCACAATCTGGTTTATCAGTCATATAGCCACAAGGCGAACAATCATCAAGATTTTGTTCACAATATTCACAAAATTCACATTGACTAAATCCTGATGGATTTAGTGGTGTATTTGAACCAGGACTGCACCTTTTTGGGGTATACCCAACACCGCACTGAGGATTGCTATTTCCAGAACCACCCCCAGGACATACACACCCATACTCTGCACAATCTACTGGACAACCCACACCGGTACATGCACATGTATTTTTGGCTGCATATGTTGGATCCGTACAATCATTTTTTGTTGGTGGGGTATCAGAAACACATTTATAACAACTTGATTTTCCAGCATCTGAACATGGACTATAAACACTAGGACCCGCTTTTTGTCCTGCTGGACAATTTGTTGGTGGATCTTTATAATATCCAGAACATTTAGTACAATCATCTGGAACACAGCAATCACATGTTTGACAAGGGAATGTAGTAGTACCACCAAAGCTTTGAACAGAACTGTCTAAGTGCCAATATTCCTTACATATTCCATCAACTGGGAATTCAGACCCAGAAGGACATTGATCATTCTGACAAGTCACACAGTCGGTAGGATCCGGTGTACAACTCCAACACTGCACTTGAGGATTTGGTCCGCATGAACTTTGCATCCATACATCTCCAGCATTGGGACAATCAAAATTGGGTTTTTCCTCGTAATAGTCGGCTCCGCAAGAATCTATACAAGTCAAACCTTCACAAACATCTTTATATTGATTCTTTTCTTCTTGAGTAGCCTTATCACAGTCAATGCATTCATAGCATGGATTGTTTGGGACTCCAGTAGCAATCGCCACTGCTTGTGCCTCTTCATCGTAAGGACAAGTGCTTCCTCTTGGAATTTGACCATCGACTATACACTGCTGTGGATTTGGTGTCATTAGCTTTCCAATACCTCCCACATCTTCTGGCTCTGAAGCACACACATTACAATTTGGAGGGAGACACCACCAACACGTCAAACAACTTCCCCACGGTTGCCAAGACCCCCCAGCCCCTCCTACCGATCCTAAAGCATCACAATTTACCCCTCCTAAACAATCACATGCTTTGTCGTAGCCACCATACCATTCACATGTTTCCCCATCTGGACAATAATTAGAAGCACAACCACATGTACTGCAATTATATAAACCTTTTGAAATGATTTTTTTTGTTGTAAAAAAGGGTCGAATACCATCTGGAATAAAAACACGATCTATATCGCAATTTGTTTGATTATAATTTCTATGCGAATATTCCCAATTATTTACATAATCTATACATGCATCAAGTTCAGACAATCTAAAATCTGCACAAGTTGCTTGCTCCCAACACTCACAACATTTTAATGCAGAAAGAGGATTTACCATATGTTTTCCATCTGGAGTAACTTTATATGGATTAAAATTTTGAAACATAGTTACTTGTGTATTTTGATTACAATCACATCTATTTGTTTCTTTAAGTCCAAAATCTGCACATGTTGCAAATTCTGGTTCTACTGTTACAGTTGTTGTTTTTATAACAGGAACATCTAGTGTGTATGAGTCTAATACCAAAGAACATTCAGGAACAATACTATCTACATCTATTCCACAATCTCTATATACATACTGAATAAGAGGAATTTCTTCTGGAATATAATCAGAGTTTGGATTTAGTGATAAACTATTATAATAATCAACTAAAGTACATAAATCATTAGTTGATTCATCTAATAAAAAGTTTCCATTTACAACACAGTCTCCTTTTGTAAAAGAATTTAATGGTATTATTTCCTTTGGCATTATATTTTATTATTTATAGCTATAAACTAAATTTTCTAGGATTTGGATAAATTGCGTATTTTAATTTATCATCACCCACCATTAAACCACTACCAACAGGACTTGGTATATTATTAACAATAAAAGAAGGATATTTTGATATTATTTTAAGTCCATTGTTACATCCACAATCAAAAATATAAGGATTTGATTGTGGAGTTGATAGTGTTAATGTTATTGATGGAGTCTGTTTAAATCCTAAAAATGGGAAAAAATTATCATTTTGTTCATAAGATTTAAATAATCCATAATTATTTCCAAATATATCAATTTTCCAACTAACAACACTTCCTTTATCAATTAAAAGATCTTCTATTCTTTTTATGTATGAAGATGCTAATAATTCTTTCCTAAATCCTACTGGATATTTATTTTTCGTATTCCAATTTGATTTAGAACTCCAAAATTTAAAATCATCGTCTTGATTAGATAAACCAAATGGATTTCTCTTTGTTATTTCATATTTGGATTGATATGGAGTAAATTTTTGATTGTTTAAAGTGTCTTTTATTCTTCCTGCAATTGTAGACGAGCTATAAGATTCAAACATCCATCTGTTATCTATTTCTGTTATTTTAACTGGAGTTATTTGATCCTTTTTAGTCAGTCCCCTATTTCTAGGTCCATATTTATTAGTATCTAAAAACATTCTTTCTGCACTTAAACTATCACTAAGATTTAAAGATTCTTTGTTTACTTCTATTTTATACCCCCTACCTCTCCAATGAGAAACTCCTAAATTTTCTGGTAATAAATATTCTCCTACTTGTTTATCAGTAACAGATAAAGAAAGATTTGGAATAGTAGCAACTGTTGGATAAAAAATATTATCCAAATTTGCGTATGGTTCAGATGCTTTTAAGACAAGTCCACTAGTAAAAATAACAAATGATAAACATTTTTTATCATAAAACAATCCTTGTGTATAATTAAAAGGATTTCTAGCAAAATAATTGTATTTTGCATCTATAAAAGAATTATAACCTTCTAGAATCATTTGACTTTCTTCATTTGAAGAATATGCAATTAGATCTAATTTGTTTTTAAGATTTAAAAGATCTTGTAAATTAGAAAAATCTTTCTTGAAAATCATTTTCTTCCATTTATATGAAGAAAGGTATGTTGAAAATGTTAATGATTGATTCCATTCTAGTGCGGTTCTTCCTCTTCTTTCATATGTCATGAAATCAGAGTTTTTTAAAATCATACTAGAAACTTCTGGTTGATGAACAAGAACATAATCATTTATAAATCGGACTTGACCGCCAAATGTTTTAGTTTGTTTATCAAAATGTTGATCATAATAGGATTCTACATTAGAATATGATTTTCCCCAGTATGGTTTAGAGCCAGCATAATCACCAATAGCATTTGGATTAAATTCGTTTTTAAAATAATCCCAACCATTTAATTTTATATTAATTGTAAATGAAATACTTGGAGTCCCAAAAGATGTTCCATTTGGTCCAGTAAATGATGCTTCTGATTTATGATCATATTTTATATAATCACCGGGTTCTAATACCATATCAGAAAGTTCTCTAGTGGATATCCATTCTCCGTTAGTATTTTTCAATAATCTATACCATGTTGGTATAATAGGAAAAGATCCTTGTGTTGTTAATAGATATTGTATAAAATTGTTGATGCTTCCATCAGATTCATACAAATATTTTTGTAAATTAAAATAACAACTAGGACTAGCAATTATTTCCATCTTATCATTATAATAAGAATTAGGACCTACATCTATAGCATGTATCCTTATTCCCTTTTGTTTTAATGCAGAAGCATATGGAATACTTTCATTAACTTTTAGATTATCATCACCATCACTGAATAGCAATATAGTTTTCTTTGCGTCTGCTCTTGGGGAGTTTGTTCTAATTGTTTTTTTACCTATTTTAGATAAAACATCATCCAATGAACGACATAAATCCAATATGTCATTTTGTGATATTGCTTCTACATTTTTTATTTCTGTATTTAAAATATAATCAGCAGCTTTAAATGCACTCGTTATATCAGTTTTTTTAATAGGATTTGTTGTTGGAATTGGTATTTGATGTATAGCTTGATTTATAATATCAAAATCCCTACTTAAAAATGAAAGATTTGCGGCTGTTTCAGAAAATGTTACAATAGATACTTGTACATCTCCTGTACAAGCAAGTGCATTTTTTATAAATTCTTTAACTATTTCTTTAGTAGTGTTAATATTTTTATGTTCTGAAGTACTAACATCCAATATTATACATAAGTCATATTTACCGCTACTAAATTCACATCCTTGTACGTTCTTATATGCATATTTTATAACAATATAAGGAGTTTCTGTAGTAGTTAATGTATTTGATATATCATTTCTAATAGAAGTTCTGTAATAGGTATATCTTCTACCAGTTTTTAATATCATTCTTTTATCATTTCCAGTTTTCCAATATCCAGTTCCCCAACCAACTTCTTGATCTCCTTCTTTTCCATCCAACTTGTAAAAGGAAAATTGTGGACTGTTATATGCATTATATCCGCGAGTATCCAACCAAGAATTTATTGTAAAATCATCACCCAATCCTTGTGGATCTGCAAATAGATAATCTGCTAATCCATTATAATCAGTAAATTTATTTCCAGAATGACCGATAGGAGAGTAGTTTACAGATTTACATCTACAATTGGACCAATATTTTTGTCCTTCTACTAATGGATTGGGATTATTAAAGTCTTGATTTTGATAATAGTTATGTGGTGATGTTTTTAAATATGGACAATCTTCAGCATGTTTTCTATAAAAAATAACATCATCTGCATATGTGTCTTTATCCATCCAAACAAAAGAAATTTTTTCTAATGGTTGTATTATTGTTGCTATACCACCTTGTACATTTCCTTCTAAGTGAGAAGAACAATAAGATGCTATTTCATCATCATATACATTCAATCCCATATCTATGTTAATGTTATTAATATTACCAGATCCTAACCATGCTGCTTCTATGATTTCTTCGCTTCTTGAATTTAATTTAAAAATTACATCAGAATTGCTATAACTGCTTCCAGCAACACACCCTAGCATATTATTAGAAGCATCCATATCTGCTAACTTCACAGGCAAGCAAGTGTCATTTAAAACTGTTATAGGAATGTTTTGAAAGAAATCAAATGTATCTATAGGCCATACTATATTACTATTTCCTATAGATATTGGAATATCTGTTTTTAAATGTTTATATAAAAACGCTTCTTCTGTGATTCCTCTAGTAGCATCTGAATAAACTAAAGTGTTTATTTCAGAATAATTTCTTCTAGTCAGTGTATCGGATTGATCGGAGAAAACATCTGCATATGCACCGTCATATACTAGTGAAGTATCGTTTATATATAAGTCTTGTGCTGTTGATATTGGAAGAGATTCGGTATAATACTTTTTTAGCAAACCTGTTTGTTCTGGTTTTGAAAGTTTTTCAAATATAATGTAATCATCTTTTTTTATACTAAATCCTCCCCATTGAGTTCCTCTAGATATCAATTTGAAGTTTGCATATGGATATATAAATTCTCTAGAACTTTTAGGATTGATATCTAATTCCATAGTATCATATGATACTTCATATCTTGGACCCTCTAACCATGCACCTTCGACTATTCCGTTTTTATTTGTAAAAATTAAATCCGAGTTTGTATAATCATCTCCTCCGGTTGCCCCAGAATTAGCTAGATTAGAATTATTTATATATATAGGAGCATATACATTGTTATACAAATCTGTTCTAAGTATCTTGTCACCAGATGGCCAATAAAACCAATTGTTTCCATTTTCAAAATTTAAATTTAAAATATAATCAGGAGTGGTGATTTCTTTTATTTTTACAGCAGTTAATCCATAAACATTTTCTGCTAAATATTTTTTAGATGCTTCTATTTGATTATATATATTAGTTTTATTATCATCAAATAAATCAACAGTAGAGAGAGTTGGTATGCTTAAAAGGTATTGATTAAATATTCTAGACAATGGAGTATCAGCAACTCTAGACAAGTAATTTGTTGAAAGTAATTTTATAACTTCTTCGTCTTTTAACTTTTCAAAGGAAACATCATTTACTATATCTTCAATATTAAAATAATTGTTTAAAGCAACTGATGGATCAAAATCATGATATGATTGTGCATCGTGCAATTCTTCTACTTCTATAAAAAAGTTTCCAGAAATTGCGGACAACTGAGGAATATGTTGTGATATTGCATTAATAGGTATTTTTGAAATATTATGTTCGTCTTTTGTAAATCCCTTTAATATATATTCATATAAAATCTTTTCCAATCCTTTATTAGATCCTACAAGATTGTTTTTTAATTTTTGATTTTTAAGAGATTCTCTTTTTTCGGATATAGATTTGCATATTTCTTTTAATTTTTCTACAAAATACGGAATAGTAAAAATTAAATCTTCATTACTATTGTAATCTAATTCCTTTAAAAAAAGATCTTTATCTGTTTCATTAAACATGAAACTCAAATCCTTTAATAATGTCACATAATCTTCTCTAATAGTATCTTTGGTAGAAGATTTTGATTCTTTATTGTTCTTATACCATTCATTTAAATAGTCTGTATATAATTCTTTAGTATTATCTGGGTTTATACCAATGTTATATTTCAACCAAACTGGATATGCTAAAGGAGAGTTTGTAATTAAAGGTAATGACATGTTTAATCTGTGTATAATATTTAGATCAAATAGATAATTTTTAAAATAAAAGTAAGTAATATTATACATGAACACATTCACTTCCGATTCTATTAACAGTTCACCCGTTGGAATAACTAGACAAAATATCAATAGTGTTCGTAGAACCATTGACATTCCTATTAAAAAGTCAAAATATAATAAAAAATCTGTTAAAGATGTTAAAAAATTAAAAGAAGTCGTTTTGAAGATAGCTGACATCTTATCAAAAATAAATTGACATTTTGATGTTTTGATATTACTATGATTTAATGTATAAAAAAATACAATTCATAGCACAAACAAAAGAAATGCTTGAGGTGTTAGATAGACCATATCCATCAATTACTAAACTTCCGAAATGGATTGCTAGTACTCCTTCATATATAGGAGGAAAAAGATCTGTAGATGTGTATAATGATCCAACATCTACAGTTAAAAAGTGTTTGCCTGTTATGGATTCTATAACAGCTGGTTATCATATACCACTACACTCTGATGTTTGGGTAGAAAACGAACAAGACGATCCTAATACAATTAACATTCGATGGTCTTTTGAGAGCATTCAAGTAGTTGATATACAAAAACAAGAACAAATGGGATCATATCCAATTCCAGATGGGTATTATCCTACTGCTTTTAAATGGATAAATCCTTGGATAATCAAGACTCCTCCTGGATGGTCTTGTTTGTTTACCCATCCATTACATTCTGATAATGTTCCATTCAAGTGCATGACTTCTATAGTAGATACTGATAAATTTCCATTACCAGTTAATTTTGTTTTCTTTTTAAAGAAGAAGTTTTCTGGATTGATAGAAAAGGAAACACCTATTATTCAAGTAATTCCATTTAAAAGAAATGATTTTAAATCCGAATTCTCTTACGATCATGGATTTTTAAAACAACAATGGGAGAAAGCACATTCAGTTTTTTTTGACAGATATAAAAGATTTTTTAGATCACAAAAAAAATATGAGCAAGGAGATGTTAAAAAATGTCCATTTGCTTTTTTAAATAAGTAAGTTAAGTATAATCACAATATTATGATACAAACCCTAAAACACACAATTCGATTTAAAGAAACAGACTCCTTTATAGAAAGAGAACGTGTTGTTAATAATGAATTACTAAAAGTTATGGATACATTAAGACAACGTGGTATGTATCCTCTTTCTCATGAAATACTTAACAAAAACGAATCGGGTTCCACTGTTTTAATTTCTTATAGACTATGAACAAAAAGACATGTATAACAACATTACAAAAAGCATATGATAGTGTTAAAAGAAGATTGAACGAAAATAGTACACCAGAAGAAACTTCTTTTGATGTTATAGTAAATGAATTAAGCAGAGGAATTCCTACGGATGATTTATTAATCGAATTAGATAATATTAAAAAAAATGGAAATATTAAAAATCTAATCGGATTTTTAAATAAAATGGGGGAACAAGACAGTGAGAATTGGATTTTAAAAGATAAGCTGATTGAATTTTTATTCAAATTTTATAGTTATTAATTTAAAATATGAGTGCTGGTAAAGGAGATAAACCTAGAAGTTGTTTTTCTAAACAATTTAAAAGTAATTACGATGAAATTAATTGGGATAAGAAAAAAATTAAAAAGGAAAAACTTAAAAAAAAGGAACGTTTGAAAGAAAAAGAGTTTTTTAGTTTTATAAAAGATTGATTGTTATGGATTATAAGCAAACAAAATATAACATTTCATATATATTTTGGCTTATATTTTTTTTTATAAAAAGATCTCCTACATTATTATATCTTTTCGTGTATAGAGAAATACTTTTTATTAAATTGTTTTTTTTAGATATGTTTTACAGATAAGTTATATAACACAATATGCCTAAAACTGTAATAGTAAAAAATAAAAACACTAAAAACACTGGACCATTTAGCGTATATTCCAATGTAATATCCACTACTAGTCTTTTGATTTCAAATGTAGATAAAGCAGATTTGGATAAGGGTTTAGCTGTTTTAGTTCCAGATGATTATGTTAACTTAGTTATTGTAAATACTGGACCATGTTCTACTTTAACTGTGATTACTGATTTAAGTTGTGTTTTAGAAGTTAAAATTACTGAAGTTATTTAAAATGAAAACTATTTTTGTACAAGCAACATCTGCAACCAAATCTCAAGGACCTTTTACTATAACAGATCCTCTTGGATATCCCTATAAGATGAATTTGTCTTTATCTCAACTATCATCGGGAGTTTATATAGAAGTTATTGATAGTGTGTCTGCTTTAAATATTATTAATAATACATTTGGATGTTTTAATCAAAACTTAACAGCACTTCCTCCTGCTACTCCTACAATTACGCTAACACTTACAGTAACAATACCTAACATATTTAGTTCATTTACACCAACACCAACACCAACACCAACAGCTACCCCAACAGCTACTTAAATATATAAATATATAATATGCAAACAAAAACATTTAAAGTAGAATTTTCGTTAGGAGAATGTGTTGGCCCATATTCTATATATTATGATTTGGTAGATAAAAACAATGTAGCAAAATTTGAAGATAGTAATTTATTAACAATTGGAATTACTCTAGAAGATATTAAAAATGGATTTAATATAAAAATACCTTCTACAGCATCTAGAATTATAATATATAATTTAAATCCTTTTTGTAAAAAAATTTCACAAGTTATTCCTTTAGCACAACCACCAACTCCTACACCAACTTATACCCCTACACCAACTCCTACCCATACATTAACTCCTACATATACACCAACTGTAAAATATTATGATAGTACACCTAAAATAAGTTATGAGCAATATAATAAGATAAGAAACGGAGATTTTCTTGTTAAATGTTTTGACAATTATATTCCAGTAACATTACATTCTCGTTCAGAAACATATTTTCAAACTGCTACTTCTTATGTATTTTTAGTTTCATCTAGAAACGTGTTTATTGGTAATGATACTATTAATTTGGGAATCTGTTTGAATCCACAAATAATAGGATCTCCAACTATTGATTTTGCAAATTTAAAATGCAAATATATTGTAGATTTATATAATTTATTCAATATATATCAACCATCAACCATATTATATGGTTCTTCTGGAATGGTAGTAAAACATGACATTAATAATAATCAATATAAAATTTCTGAGACGTATGTCTGCAACACTTTTAGAAGAAATCTTGAATATTTTGACAAATTTGAAATGGGAAAATCATTGTTTTATAGCATATCTACAACAGTAAATCCAAATCAAAACTATTAAAAACAATAAAAAATGTACCACAAAACACCAAAAAAGTACATAAAAATAGCATAAAAGTTGTTAAAAGTACCTATTTTTCAACATAATTTTAATATACTTTTGTTGGTAATCAATGATTTATATATTAAAATATAAAAAATCATTAAAATAAGG
>Ga0102875_1000144_pt1 | contig 31132 bp, 23 predicted proteins | sample Colrivmet1547B02_FD_78185 | JGI IMG/M metagenome (GOLD analysis project Ga0102875, IMG submission 78185) | Estuarine microbial communities from the Columbia River estuary - metaG 1547B-02 | ecosystem: Environmental > Aquatic > Marine > Intertidal zone > Estuary | place: USA: Columbia River... | reverse complement strand
CGCAGGATGCTGCCAGTGCCGCTGCCATTCTTGACGAGCGGTTGTCACTCGAGCGCCAGATGCTGGAACTTCAGGGCGACACTGCAGCGCTGCGCGCGCTCGACCTTGCCCAGATCGATATGTCCAACAAGGCGCTGCAGGAACAGGTCTGGGCGCTTGAAGATCAACAAAAGGCAGCCGATGACGCCGCCAATCCCGCGGAACAGCTTCGCAATGCATGGGCCCAAATCACCGATGGACTGATCGCCGAGATCAAGCGGATCCGGGGCGTGATGAGCGATACGCCGACAAACTATGCCGTGGCCCTTGCTGCGTTTAACAACGCCTCGATGCTGGCGCGTTCGGGTGACCAGGAAGCAGCCAAGGCGCTGCCGGGCTTGAGCCAGGCTCTGCTTTCGGTCGCAGCCAACACCGCACGGTCGGCAGAAGATCTGGGCCGGCTTCAGGGCCTGACCGCGGCAAGCCTCGAACAGACATTGGCGATCATCAGCCAGGCGAGCGGAACGGAATCCGGCGCTGCGACATCTGCCGCCACCACGCCAAGCTGGTGGGAGCAGTTCACTGCCAATCAGATGGGTACGCCAAGCATTCCGGCCAACGACGGCCAGAGCGCGATGATCGATGAACTCAAGGCGCTCAGGCAGGAGGTGTCTGACCTGCGCGGCGAACAGCGGATAGCTGCAGCCACGATCGCGTCGGGAACTAGCAAAACAGCCCGCATTCTGGAGCGGGTCACGCCTGATGGTGATGCCATTTCCACTAGGTCGGCGGCATGAAGCTGATCCGCCCGACCGCGCTGACGGACGCTATGCTGTCAAGTAGCACAGCGCCTGAGAATGACTATGCTGCTTGGGGCTCTGGCACAGCCTATGCAGTAGGTGCCCGGGTCATCCTGACTGCGACCCACCGGCGGTACGAGGCCTTGGCTGCATCAACCGGGGTCAACCCAGCCAGCGATCCGACCAAGTGGCTCGACATTGGCCCGACCAACCGCTGGGCGATGTTTGATCAGCGCGTTGGCACAGCAACAACCCGGGCAGGGTCGTTGCACGTGGTTCTGGCGCCCGGGGCTACAGATGGCGTTGCTCTGATCGACACCAATGCGGAAAGCGCTACGGTGACGCTGACAGTTTCTGGGGCACCGCTCTATACAAAGACCCAGAGCTTCAATGCTGGCGGCAATGCTATCGACACCTGGTTTGCCTGGTTCTTCGAACCACTGGGCCAGAAAACCAATATGTTGTTTCTCGACGTGCCTGTTTACGAAACCGGCGTCCTGACCGTTAATATGACCCGTGATAATCCGGCAGATCAGGTTTCCTGTGGGACGCTGCTGGTGGGCCGCCAATTTGACATTGGTGAAACCGAGCACGGGGTGGACATCGGCATCATCGATTATTCGCGCAAGGAGACCGACCAGTTTGGTGCAACCTCGGTGGTCGAGCGTGCCTTTGCCAAGCGCATGACCGCGCGTGTGGTTATGCAAACCTTGGCAATTGATGATGTTCACCGCACACTTGCTGCAATTCGTGCAACGCCCGTTCTTTGGATTGGCTCGGAGGGCTTTGAGAGCCTTACCGTATTTGGTTTCTACAAAGAGTTTTCGATCGATCTTGCATACCCGACCGTCAGCTACTGCAGCTTGACCATTGAAGGCCTGACCTGATCCTTTTTGCCTGATTTAACCTTGAAGGGTATCCCATGCCTATAACCGATCTGCCAACGCCGCCCACAAGGGCGGACGCGGCAAACTTTAACGCGCGCGCTGATGCATTCCTTGGGGCGCTACCGACTTTTGTAACCCAAGCCAACGCGCTTGCGGTTGAGGCTAACGGCTATGCAAGCAATGCATCTGCAAGCGCAGCTACTGCAGTCAATGCGCCTGGTACCAGTGCAAACAGCACGACCACGTTAGGGATTAGCGCTGGCTCCAAGTCGTTGACGATCCAGACAGCCAAAGCCTTCGTGGTGGGGCAGTGGGTCACCGTCACCAACACGGCGGCGCCGGTTAACTGGATGCATGGCCAGATCACCGCCTACAACAGCGGCACTGGAACGCTTGTTGTCAGCGTCTCTGCGATCGGCGGAAGCGGTACCTATGGCGCTTGGACGATTGGGCTCAGCGCGCCTGCGCAGTCGAGCGCTGCGTTGCTCTCGACGTCGAGCTATGCCGACCCTGTATGGCTGACTTCGCTTGCAGCTTCCAAGCTCGCTGGGACCGTGCAGATCTCTAATGGTGGAACAGGCGCTGCGACCGGAGCCGATGCTCGCAATAACCTCGATGTGCCATCCAGAAGCGGTGTGGGAGCGGCAGGCACCTGGGGCATATCGATTAGCGGATCTGCCGCCAGTGCCAATACGGCAACTACGGCCACACTCGCAGGTACCGCCAATGCGCTTAATATAAGCGGCAGTTATCAGGTCGGCTCGATTGGGATTGGAACTGCAGCTTCCGGCATGGCCGGTGAGATCCGCGCAACTGGCGACATCACTGCCTATTTTGCGTCCGATGCGCTTCTCAAGGAGAATGTCCAACCAATCACAGGTGCGCTTAGCGCAGTACTCGGCATTGGCGGCAAGACGTTTGACTGGCGTGATAGCCACATTGCGGCGCGGGGCGGCGAGGATGGGTTGTTCGTGCGAAAGGCTGATTTTGGCGTGCTCGCTCAGGATGTCGAGGAGGTTTTTCCATTGGCAGTCCGCGTTCGTTCAAACGGCCAGATGGCGGTGGATTACGCCAAGCTGACCGCACTTGCGTTTCAGGCAATTGTGGAACTCAAGGCCGAGATCGATGCGCTTCAAGAGCAAATTATTGCCCAACCGAGAAAGGAGGCTGACCATGTCTAACCAGGACCCTATTGTAGAAATGGCACTGATCCGGGCCGACCTCGAAGCGATGCAGTCCGAGCTTAAGGCTGTCCGTAAGGAACTCAAAGGCCTACTTGATGCCTGGAATACCGCCACTGGCGTCGTTCGGTTCGTTAAGTGGCTCTCCACCCTGGTAACAGCCGGGGCCATCATCTTTGCAGCCTTCAGAGGCTTTTCTGAGCGCTAACCTACCAAAGGAGAACAACCGTGAACCCGCTACCATCAGCCTATGGCTGGATCGATGACCTGCGTCCGCTGCCCCGGATGCTGGACGAAGCCCGCAAGCTTTACGGCACCCTTGAAGTGTCCGGCCCTGCAAACAATCCTATCATTATCGACTGGGCCAAAGAAACAGGCCTAGCCAAGATCTTTACCGCTGACTCCATCCCTTGGTGTGGCTTGTTTATGGCTCTGATTGCCAAGCGCGGTGGCAAGCCGGTCGTGGAAGGTCCCCTGTGGGCACGCAACTGGGCTAAGTTTGGCAAAGCGGCCGACAAAGGTCAGTTGGGCGATGTGCTGGTGTTCCGGCGCGCGCATGGTTCGGGCCATGTCGGGCTCTATGTCGGCGAGGATTACGGCGCATACCACGTGCTCGGCGGCAATCAGTCTGATGGCGTGACTATCAGTCGGATCGCGAAAGACCGATGCATCTCAGTCCGCCGCCCGCCTTACCGTAAGGCACCGGTTACCGCCAAGCCTATGCTACTTGCAGCCACCGGCATTCTGTCAGTGGATGAGGCCTAATCACGCCACAGCCACGCTAGCTTACCTGGGTAAGCTAAATTCAACCGCCCGCCCTTTGGCGGGTTTTTTAATGGAGAAAAGAGATGGAAGAACTTAAACCTTGGTGGACCTCGAAGGCCATCTGGACTGGCGTAATCGGCAGCCTCTGGGGCGTTGCCGGCGTTATTGGTATTTTGCCCGAAAATCTCAGCCAGGCTGATGTCCTGACTGTGGTTCTTGCCGTGACCGGGATCGGCGGCGTTCTGTTCCGCAAGACGGCCAAAACTCGAATCAGCTAAACCATAATAAACATAATGGCGGGGGCTTCAGCCTCCGCCATGTTCATTTCCAATCGAGGTGCAAGCATGACCAGGCTGACTATTCGCCGAGGTGGCACCAGACGTCTGCGGGCTTCTCTGTACGCAGATATTGCTGCAGGCGAACGAAGAGATCTTACTGGCCTGATCGCGATGGTTGTTGATCAAAGTCCTAACATTGCTGTGCCAACTGTTAGCATTTGCAATCCGCCTGCTTTGGGTGAAATCGAAGTGCTTTGGACTGACGATCAGACCACAACCCTAAGTCCAGGGGCGGGCCGTGTTTGGCTGATTATAGGCCTCGAAAACGGCGAAGGGGAGCGTGAAGTCCTGCCGATCTTCACGTTCGATGTCGAATGACCAGCACCATCCAGATTCTGGAGACAGTTCAGACTATCGTCGTCGAGCAGCAAGGGATTGCCGGGCCCCGCGGCGCAACTGGTAGTACTGGGGCCCAAGGCCCTCAGGGACCACCGGGTCCGCTCAGTTCTCTCAATGATCTTTCCGACGTCAATCTCACGCAGCCCGAAGGTGGCGACGTGCTCATTTTTTCATCCCCCGACAATCGGTGGAGCAACACGAATTCGGCCAGACTGGTCGATGGAGGTAATTTCTGATGGCTAATACTCTTCGCATCAAACGCCGCGCCGTAGGCGGTGCGGCCGGGGCTCCGGCATCGCTCGCCAATGCCGAGCTCGCATTTAACGAACAGGACAACACGCTCTACTATGGCACGGGCACTGGTGGTGCTGGCGGCACTGCAACGTCCGTCATCGCGATCGGCGGTGGGGGCGCCTTTGTTGGGCTGTCAGGAGACCAGATCGTCGCTGGGATCAAGACCTTCTCGAGCACCATTACGGGTTCAATCTCGGGTAATGCCGGGACTGCAACCGCGCTGGCAACGGCGCGTACGCTGGGCCTATCTGGCGATGTGACCGGCACGGCATCATTCAATGGCACCGCCAATGCGACAATTGCAGCGACCCTATCGAATAGCGGTGTCACCGCTGGCTCTTATGGTTCGGCGACGCAAGTCGGGCAGCTTACGGTCGATGCCAAGGGCCGGGTCACGGCCGCCAGTAACGTCGCGATCACGTTCCCGGTGACTTCGGTTGCTGGTCGGACCGGTGCCATCGCGCTCTCCACCAGCGACGTCTCTGAAGGCACCAACCTCTACTTCACCGATGCCCGGGTGCGCGCCAACCGGCTGGACCAACTGGCGGCGCCTGCCGCTGCTGTGGACTTCAACAGCCAGCGCATCACTGGTCTTGCAGACCCGACAGCGGCCCAGGATGCTGTGACCAAGAATTACGTCGATCTCACCGTTCAGGGGCTTGATCCCAAGGCTTCGGTCAAGGCCGCATCTACCGCGAACATCGCTTCGCTCTCTGGCACCATGACCATTGACGGCGTGGCACTGGTGGCAGGAGACCGGGTGCTGGTGAAGGACCAGACCACAGCTTCGGCCAACGGCGTCTATATTGTTGCCGCTGGTGCCTGGGCACGCGCAATTGATCTGTCCACTTGGGATGAGCATATCTCGGCGTACCTGTTTGTCGAACAAGGCACGGTGAACGCTGATATCGGCTATCTTTGCACGGCTGATGCCGGTGGCACGCTCGGCACCACGGCCATCGCCTTCGTCCAGTTCAACGGTGCTGGGCAAATCGTAGCCGGCAATGGCCTTACCAAGACCGGCAATACAATCGACGTCGGAACTGGGACTGGCATTGCAGTAGCTGCTGACAGCATTGCGCTGACAGGTCAGGCGCTAGCCATGCATAATCTTGCCGCGAACGGCATAATTGCCCGAACAGCCGCAGGGTCTGTGGCTGCGCGTATCCTGACAGCCGGCTCAACCAAGGTCGCCATTACTAATGGCGATGGGGTGGCTGGTAACCCAACTGTTGATGTCAACGAAGCCAATCTGAGCCTGGGCAATATCGGCGGCACGCTCGGCGTGGCCAAAGGCGGCTCGGGGGCCACTACGCTCACCGGCTACCTCAAGGGCAACGGCACCGCGGCGTTCACGGCCTCCGCAACTATTCCCAATACTGACATCTCCGGGCTCGGCTCCATTTCGACCCAGGCGGCGAATAACGTCGCCATCACCGGCGGTTCGATTGATGGCGTGACGCTAGACGGTGGAACGTTCTGATGGCGAGCCGCATTCTGTTGAAACGGTCCTCGACTGCATCGAGCATCCCTGCTGCGGGCGCTCTTCAGACAGGAGAGCTTGCCGTCAATCTTACCGATCAGAAGCTTTACTCCAAGACCGCAGGCGGCGCTGTCGTGCAGGTTGGTTTTGGCAATATGACTTCGTCCCTAGTCACGGCAGCGCTTGGTTTTACGCCCTACAGTGCCTCTAATCCCAACGGCTATATAACGGCCAGCGCTTCGATAACTGGGGCGTCTGGATCCTGCTCGGGCAATGCTGCCACTTCGACCAGATGGGCTACTGGTCGGACCATCGCTTTGAGTGGCGATATTACGGGAACAAGCGCTGCCTTTGATGGCACTGCTGCGCTTTCATTTGCGACCACGCTCGCCAGCTCAGGTGTAGTTGCCGGAACTTATCTCAAGGTAACGGTCGATACTAAGGGCCGCGTCACTGCAGGTACTGCAATGACGTCTGGAGATGTAACAGGAGCGCTGGGCTACACGCCGGCGAATAGGGCAGGGGATAGTTTTACAGGCGGTATCTCGGTGTCAGGTGCAATTACGGCGACTGGTGATATCACGGCTTATTCTGACGCATCGCTCAAGACTGATGTTGCCACGATTGAAGGTGCGCTTGCGCTGGTAGCGCGGATGCGAGGGGTTACTTACGCGCGTATTGATACAGGGGAACACGGGATTGGCGTAATCGCCCAAGAGTTAAAGGGCGTGCTGCCCGAGGCTGTTGCGGAAAATCCCGATGGGATGTTGTCAGTTGCCTATGGAAATTTGGTGGGCGTGCTTGTTGAAGCTTTAAAAGAAATTGCGGCCCGAACCGATCACCAAGCGCGCGATATCGCTGAATTGAAGGCAAAGCTATGACCCTGCAATCATCTGGTCCTATATCGCTTGGCAATGTTGGATCCGAACTGGGGCGGACAGTGGGCACAACCACATCCCTTGGCGAAACCGCTGTTAGAAATCTGGCTGCAGTTGCTTCGGGGGCGATCGGGCTGTCAAACCTTTACGGCAAGTCGTCCGTAACATTTACGCCTGCAGGTGGCTTATCTAGTGCCTCGCCCGTGATGCTTTCTGATTGGAATGCCGGAGGAGCAAACGCGTCCGTTACGATACAAAGTTCGCCGTCCGCTGTCTGGTCATGGGCGAGAACTGGATCTTCAGCAGGCAGTGCAAGTGTTGTAAACGGCGGCGCTGCGACGTCGATCATGTTTACACTTCCAAACAACGGTTACACAATAAGGCAGACGAATTGGAATGTTAGCGCCACCGCTGGGGGAATAACGCGTTATTGGTCGGTTGAGCTCATAAATGAGGGATTTGTCTGATAGTAGCGAGCGCGAACTGGGTAACGTGGTGCGCTGTCTCGATCAAACTTTGCTGGCTTTTCATTTAGGAACCAGCAACCATATTGGGTGCCAAACACACAGTTGAGGCGTGAAAATTGATTGTGTCCTATTCTGACATGCAGCGACTGTTCTTGTCGCTCAATCATGTTAGGGCTTACACACGTTAGCTTGCGCGTTCTGTGGAGATAAATGTGAAGTACCTAATCTCAATCATTTTAATACTCTCTCCGCTTTCGCTTGCCGCCAAGACCCCGCCTGCCGATGTGATATTGGAGGAGGCTAATCAATACACAGTAAAAATACGCAGAGGCAGCACTGTTGGCTTAAATGAGGATGACGGCACATCGGTCCAAGCAACTGGCTTTTTGGTAGACAGAGCACGTGGATGGATCCTCACAAATGCACATGTAGCTAGTCGCTCGCCTGCGACGCTCACCGTTTCCTTTAAAGGCGAAAAATACATTTCAGCGCGCCGCATTTTTGTTGATCGCCTTTTAGATGTGGCGGTTTTAGAGGTCGAGCCGTCCGCGATGCCGGCGAATGTGCTAGCTGCTCGATTGGAATGTAAAGACCTGCCCAAAATGGGGTCTGCTGTTGCCGTTTTTGGGCATCCTGGTGACTTCTCGTACACCGCTACTCGCGGTATAATTTCGAGTATCTCTTGGATTTTTCCCACAGAGCAGATCCAAAGTGATGCGGTAATTAATGGTGGAAACTCAGGCGGTCCATTGATTGACCTTTCAACAGGGCGCGTTGTTGGCCTTGCCTCGGCAAGTTACAGAGACACTACAGACACGCATTCTGTCGCTGTTTCTTTATCGGAACCAATGCCGCCAATCTGCGAGATACTCGATCTCTTGAAGTCTGGTCGTGATGCACGTTTCCGGCAACTGCCTGTCTCCTACGCCACTGCTGAAGATGATGATCGTCCGATCGTTGCAGCAGTCTTTGACCGAAACTCAGGACTGAAAATCGGAGATAGAATTGTCGCCGTGAATGGCTATCGCAATATCCGAAATACCTCGGTTCTTGCCGCGCGATTGAGAGGCATTGAAGGCGCCGTGAACGTAACAATCGAACGCGAACAAAAAGAAATGAACGTCAACGTCTTAACCTCGGTTATGCCGGAGGTTACCAATACCCGTTCCATTTTCATCTCAGGTTTGGTGATTTCTAATCAATGGAAGCTTGATAACCCTGAGCTGCCCGATATCACCCAACCCATCATTGATTTCGTATATCCAGGTTCCGATGCAGAGATGACGAAAGCCACTCCAGGCTATCATGTGGCTGCGGTTAACAACCTTACTTTTCCAACTCTAGAAGAGCTTTTCCAATATCTGGAAAGCCTGCCAAGTGACACTGACGTCAGTTTCGTCTTGCAAGCTGCTTCTGAAATCAACCCATTTCTTAAACAGTATCATTACGTGACGCTGCCAAAAGGGGAGCTACATTGGATCGAGGCATCAGAGGCGTCGGAGTAACCTTATCAGCGGCAGAAACCCAATTTGCTGTTGCTCGTAATGGGGAGATGGTCCAGTCTAATAGATGTCAGACTTCGATCACCGGCATGACTATGGCTTAAATAGTGGTGCGTTGTCCGTCGTCAGATTATTCTAAAATAGACAGTCTACGCGGTTACGCTGGCCACATAAAAGTCACAAGAAGATTAAGCGCTAGCGCTGATCACTTCTAACTCCAGGCTACATATCGATCGCTTCCCGAGACTTGTTAGGAGATTAGTTCGAACCATTTCGACCACATGAGTTTGTATCGCTGCACACTGCAGCCTAGCATCCGTCGATGGATAGCGAGGGCAGCGTTGGCTGGAAACCCATTAAACGTTTAAAAATTATTTCAAACTATTGATCCTGAACTCGACCTCATCCCACGATGGTTCTTTGGTCATATGACACCACGAGAAACGTAATGCGCTCTCAACCCTATCTTCGCTTAAACCCATGGCGACTAAAACATGACTGGGTGCGTAGCTTGCTGAAGTACAGGCTGACCCATTAGAAATAGCAATTAGACCCTTTAGCGCTACTAGCACTGCTTCAGAGTCTAACCCGGGGAAACTAACATTTAAAGTTGACGGAAGACTATGCGTCAAGTGACCGTTAACCTCTCCGCCCAGTTTTAAAATTGTCTCTAGGAGACGATGACGAATTTCGATGCAACGCTTTTGACGTTCCTCAGCTTCACGTAATGCGGAACCACAAGCCGCTCCAAATGCAGCAATTAGCGCTACAGGCAAAGTCCCTGGTCTTAGGCCTCGCTCTTGACCTCCCCCGAAAAAGAGAGGGGTTAAAGGAGGCCTTCGCTGCCCGCGCCGAATAATGAGTGCTCCTATTCCTTTTGGTGCAAATATTTTATGGCCTGATACGCTGATCATGTCGATGTCAGTATTCGTCAACGTTTTGTTTGATTTCCCATATGTTTGCGCAGCATCAACATGCAAAAATGCGGAGTGTCCCCGAAGCTGTGCTGCGATTTCGTCGATAGGTTGTAGAGCCCCAGTCTCGTTGTTAGCATGCATTACGGATACTATCAGGGTGTCCGGTCGAACTGCACGCATTACATCTTCGGCGGTTACCCGCCCATCATTTTGGGGAGCTACGAACGTTGCTTCAAACCCTTGCTTAATGAGGGCTGAGACCGGCTCTAAAACAGCCTTATGCTCAATTGCCGTAGTAACTATGTGCCGCTTGCCCGTGGATATACCGTGGGCTTGGATACCTAGAATTGCAAGATTATTTGCCTCAGTTGCACCGCTTGTGAAAATCACTTCTTCTGGTTTAGAATTTGAGAGGGCTGCAACTTTTTCTCGCGCTGACTTAACTGCGCGCGAGGCCGCTAATCCATACTCGTGCGTGCGACTGCCGGCGTTTCCGTATTCAATTTCAACGTAATGCAACAAGGCCCTGTAAGCTTCAGGGTCTATTGGAGTGGTGGCGGCGCAATCGAAATATGATGTCATATTTTTAACATAGTATGTTTCTCATTTGACAAACAGTGGCATATTGTTGTTAGGGTGTCGATGCAATAAAATGGATTATACATCATGGCCGCAGGTTTTGAATACGCGTTCCCGGCTATCCGAGGAATACAGGCAAATCGTGAGTTCTATGTTTCAATGTGTCCTCTGCGGCTGCTACCGAAATTGTTTTTGTTTAACGAAGATGAAATGATACCTGAGCTGCGAGCTCAGCGCCAGCTAAACAAAGCTCGCCTTCCCGAGATGGCTCGTTACGTTTTAGAAAATCCATCTAATTATGTTTTTTCCGCGATCACTGCTTCGGTGGATGCTGATGTAACGTTCGAAACCTTCGGCACAGATGCAGAGACACGCCGAATAGGGGTGTTGCATATTCCTATGTCAGCTCGTTTTGTGCTCAATGACGGACAGCACCGACGTGCTGCAATTGAGCTCGCCATGCGTGAAAACCCAAGCATCGGGGATGAGAGCATTGCGGTAGTCTTTTTCCTCGATCAGGGTCTGGCCCGCTGCCAGCAAATGTTCGCTGATCTAAACCGCTATGCTATACGGCCCGCTAGATCTCTAGGCGTGCTTTATGACCACCGCGATGATAGGGCTTTACTTGCAAAAATGGTTGTTGCCAGAGCACCTGTGTTTCGAGACGTGGTGGAAATGGAGCGGACTACGCTAGCGCCGCGTTCACGTAGGCTGTTCACACTCAGCGCCATTTATAGCGCAACAGGAGCATTGTTGGCGCATCTTGATCTGGAGCAAGGCGAAGAACGTGCGCAAATTGCTGCCTCATATTGGGACGCTATTGGCGCTCAAATTCCTCAATGGGGAATGGTTCAAGCAGGTAAACTTAGTGCGGGAGAAGTCCGCGAAGACTATTTGCACAGTCACGGGGTCGTGCTCCAAGCTTTTGGACGCGTTGGGAATGTCCTTTTGCAAACTCAGCCTAAGAATTGGATGAAGACGCTAGCTGGCCTTGGCTCGATAGACTGGCGGCGAGGCAACTCTGCTTTGTGGGAGGGGCGGGCCCTAATAAATGGGCGCGTTTCAAAAGCACAACAAAGCGTAATATTGACGACAAGCGCCATCAAGAATCATCTGGGACTTGACCTAACGCCGGAAGAACTCAGCGCTGAAAATACGTTACAACGAGGGGAACTCGATAATGGTTGAATTAAGAAAAACCAGCGCCTTTGCCGAGCTTGGATTTGAAGCCACAATAACGGCGCTAATGGATGAAATTTCAACCATGTACTGTGCAGATGGGATCCCTTGGGTTGTCGGTTATAGCGGCGGCAAAGACAGTTCCGCTGTTCTGCAACTAATATGGTTAGCGATTTCTGCGTTACCAATTGAAAGCCGTAAAAAGCCGATTTACGTGATCAGTACCGACACTCTTGTGGAAAATCCCATCGTCGCATCTTGGGTTCAAAACTCCCTTGATAAAATGGGGGACGCCGCTCGGGAGGCAGGCTTGCCGCTAACGCCCCATCGTTTAACGCCCGAAGTCCGAAATAGCTTTTGGGTGAACCTAATAGGCAGAGGATATCCGGCGCCAAGACCGCGCTTCCGCTGGTGCACAGAGCGCCTCAAGATCAATCCCTCGAACAAATTCATTGGAGAAGTTGTTCGCGCAAATGGAGAGGCAATTATCGTTCTTGGTACGCGTAAGGCGGAAAGTACAGCTCGCAGCGCGGTAATGAACCGGCTTGAAAAGCAGCAAGTGCGTGACAAGCTATCGCCGAACACAACCCTACCGAACGCCTACGTGTACAGCCCAATTGCGGACTGGTCCAACGATGATGTTTGGACATTTCTCATGCAGCGCAAGAACCCGTGGGGCCATAATAACAAAGATCTTCTGACACTCTACCAAGGAGCATCAGCCGATGGTGAGTGCCCCCTTGTTATAGACACAACGACGCCCAGTTGTGGCAGCAGCCGTTTCGGCTGCTGGGTTTGCACGTTAGTGGACAAAGACAGATCAATGCAGGCGATGATCCAAAATGACGCCGACAAAGAATGGATGCAACCGCTCTTAGATTTACGCAACGAACTAGATGTTTCAGACGACCGACACCTGAGAGATTTTCGTCGCATGAACGGAAACGTTCAATTATTTAACGACCAATTGGTCTCGGGCCCATACACTCAGTCATCGCGTCAAGCATGGCTAGAGAAGCTGCTCCGCGCGCAAGTCCATGTTCAACAAAACGGTCCTGGGGAAATGGCCAACTTTGAGCTAATAACGCAGCCGGAACTCGAGGAAATTCGGCGGCTTTGGGTTGTCGAGAAGCATGAAATTGAGGATAGCCTTCCCTCCATTTATGAGCGCATAATGGGGAAAAAGTTTATCGGTGCAAGAATTGATGACGGCACAATTTTTAGCTCGGAAGACATCGAATTGCTTCGGGTCATATGTGGCGACCAAATGCATTTTGAACTAACGAGACAGCTTCTTTCTATAGAGCGAAAACACCGAGTTATGTCCCGTAGGTCAGGCGTGTTTCAAGAGCTGGAAAAAGCCATCGTGAAAGGCTTTTACGAAAATGTCGAAGACGCCGCGGATCGAGCCCGCTCCATCCAGGCAGTCAAGCAAGCGGGCTTTATTAGCCCCCCCCAGGATCAGGATAGCATCACATGATCCTCGATGAATTGGTTCTGCATGACTTTGGCCAATATCGAGGCCGAAGCACGATCCAGCTAACCCCCCCTTCAAGCGAGCAACCAATTGTCTTGTTCGGTGGTATGAATGGCGCCGGCAAGACGACGCTCCTGGATGCAGTTCAGCTTTGCCTATTCGGACAGATGGCACGTTGCTCCAATAGGGCAGGCGCACCTTACGAACAGTATCTTTTGTCCTGCATCCATCGCGGAGCTGAGGTAGAAGGTGCGACCATCGAAATAGTTTTCCGCCATGTGTCAGATGGTCAGGAAGAATCCTACCGAGTTCGTCGATCTTGGTCTCGCAAAGGTAAAGGGTGTCGAGAGCAACTCGAAGTGCTTCGCAACGGGATATTCGATGCAGTTGCAACGGAAAATTGGGCTGAGCAGGTTGAGCAGTTCTTACCTGCTCGAATTGCCCACCTTTTCCTTTTCGACGGCGAGAAAGTCGAAGGCTATGCTGATCCTAAAAGCTCTGCAGAACTGATTGAAACCGCGATCTATAACCTTCTGGGTTTGGATCTTGTTGAGAAGCTAGATGCTGATTTACAAGTAATTAGGCGGCGTAAGAAGCTTTCGACCCGCAACGAAAGCGAAAAAGAAACAATCAAGACTGCCGAATCTGAGCGGGAACGGCTCCAAGAGTTGATACAAACAACCCATCAACGTGTAGCTGAGCTCAATTCTAAAATCGGTCGTCTCACTGCTCGCAGAGAAGAAGTTGAGGCAAAATTTCGTAAGGAAGGTGGCCATCTTTATGAGCAGCACGTCGTCATTGAGTACGAGTATAAGACTGCCGAATTGGAACTGCGTGGTATAGAGAGAGACCTTCGCGAGGTTGCAGCCAGCGCCCTCCCACTCCTAATGCTCGGTAAGCTCTTAAATCAAGTGGCGGACCAAGCATCGAATGAGTTTGCTTCCAAAAATGCATTGCTAGTGCGTCAACTTTCAAGCGAGCGCGACCAAAGATTGCTTAAATTCATCTCAGATAAGTATACGAACGATGCAATGACCAGCGACATTCGCTGCTTCCTCATGGCGGACCAAGTAACCCCACACAGCAGCTCTAAGGGGAACTATCTTGGATTGACCGAAAAAGGAGGTGCCTCGCTAAAAGCGCTAATGGACCATGAGATCGAAGAAGCACGCGGACGCGCTCAGGCGAAGCTGGACGAATTTCAGAAATCCGAGCTCAGTTTCGAAAACTCCAAGATGAAACTTGCTGCCATTCCGTCAGTCGATGCGCTTGCCAAGCCGGAGCAAGAACGATCAGAATTGGCTCACCAAGTTGCCCTGCTAACCGGAGAACAGAACAGTGAATCCAGCCAGTTAGATAGGTTACGTAGAGAGCTCGAACGCAAATGTATCGAGATAGAACGTATGTACCAAACCGACGCACAATCAACCCTAGATGACGGCGACACCAATCGCGTACTGCGGCATTCACAAAAGGTAGAGGAGACACTTTCTAAGTTCAAGCAAGCTATGATCAGTCGCCACCTGCATCGCTTGGAAGCTTTGGTGTTAGACAGCTTCATACAACTCCTTAGAAAAAAAGCTCTGGTTAGCGAACTCTCGATTAATCCACAAACTTTTGACCTAGAACTTAAAAATAAGAACGGTGAAGTAATCACACCTGACCGCCTCTCGGCGGGCGAACGTCAGTTATTGGCAATATCGGTCCTATGGGGGCTAGCTCGAGCATCAGGTAGGCCGTTACCGATGATTGTCGATACTCCGCTAGGCCGACTAGATTCATCGCATCGCAAGCGTCTTGTTTCTCACTATTTCCCTCATGCGAGCCATCAGGTAATTTTGCTCTCAACAGATGAGGAAATTAGTGGCCGATACTATCAGTCATTGATGCCTTTCGTCGGTCGCTCCTATCAGCTGGTGCATGACGAGGAGCTTGGTGGAACAACCGTTAAGCTTGGTTATTTCGAGGAGATGCAGAATGTCCATTAAGCACATTCGCTTTTCGCAGACAGCTCGTGACCAACTGAGCCGTTTGAAGCGCCATACGGGTATTGAAAATATGAATGTTATAGCTCGTTGGGGGCTTTGTGTTTCGCTGTCTGAGGAAATGCCTCCCCCTGAAATTAGAATTCCCGCCGATAGCAACCTCGAGATGACCTGGGAGGTGTTTGGTGGCAAGCACGGTGACACGCTACTTGCTCTTGTTAAGCAGCGTTGCGTAAATGACGGCCTCAATCCAGATTCAGAAGAGGTCGTTTATGCTCAGTTCCGACTGCATGTACATCGGGGCCTAGCCTATTTGGCGGGAGATCGATCAATACGTAATATTTCGGACTTGGTTAGCAAAGCTGTAAAGTCCGCTTAACTAACCAGCCGATGCGAGAAAAACGGTGCTGTCCTATGATATGTGCCTCACAGCTGCAGATAAAAAGGCGGTTCTGCTGCAAGACACGAGCCGCACAGACCTGAGTAGGGGGAGAAAAACGCTAAAAAAGTTCTATGCTAAAGTTGTGCGGTTATCGCCAAGTGAAGACGAGTTAAACGTCGCTATTATCTCAACTCCTCCGCAGCACGTTCGACCATGTCTATAAAATCCAGCATAAACTCATCGCGAGATTCTGGCTTAGTAGACCTAGCATCCCTGATATGCTCAAATCCGCCACTTGCATAATGATTGAGAAGCTGAGTACCCCGTTCGGTTAGGCCTGTTCCTCCTTGCGGGGAAACTAGAGATTGTATTTCATTACGAACAGCGTCTTTCTCGGTAATATTTATTCCTGCTTTTTTTAATTCGGCAATAATAAGAAGTCCTATTATCAAATTTTGATATGGCTTATAGTCGTTAATGAATTTTGAAACGATGTCAGTGCTACTTACTCCTGTCGGTTCATTTCGCCTATTATTCAACATTCCGACAATCGCACAATAGTAATACACATCGAACTTAGGGCCCTTATCGACCTTTTTGAACCAATCCTCGGCGTCAACACGTAAACGAAAATTAGCCATTAGCTCTGCTCACTTTTTTGATTAAAGCCAAAGAAGTATTCCCGTCCTTCAACGAGTACAGCTGTCTCCGTTTCAGTGACGCCATCAGGTGGTAGTTTTGACATAAGGCGCTCAGTCTTTCCGCTTTTGCGGAAGAGGGTCATAAACTTGATCTTCTTGCCGGTATCTTCGAGCGCGGTCACGAAGCCATCGCGCTCCACATCAATTGTAAAGGCCACAAACTGGCTACATAGCGACGGTATCAAACCTCCGATCTGATTGCGCACATCGATATCAAGCTTTCCTGCGGGACTATCGACCACGAGAGGGAAGTCATGATTACCTCGGCTCAGAATACTCATCAGAAATACGTATCCAACGGACAGGGTTTGTCCTTCGCTTGCGCCATTTTGGTTCGCAAGCTTTAGGGATCGATCGATGCTTTCAATTTGCAGCAAGTCGTTGATGAGAACACCCGTCAGGCGCTCATTACAAATATTTAAAAGCTCTAGTTTAATTATTTCCTGCGCTTTGACGCTGGCTCGAGCCAATATTTCTTTAATTATACTAGTGCGCTTACGAAGATCGACCGTTTTGGTAACTTCAGAAATGCGCTGATCTGTCTCTTCTAGAGCCCTCTGAAGAAAGGGCAGCGAGCGCGAGCTTCTATAATCACCGTCAGAGGTGTCTGCCGATAGCTCAGAAAGTGCTGTCTTAAGCTTAGCCTGGTCAGACTTTGCAATTTCCAGGTCTTTCCTCCAGCCCTCCAAGCTTGCATCACCTGCTTCAATCAGCTTCAACTCAAGAGTACGCAACTTCTGCTCAGCCTTCCTCGCGCTCGTCCGCGCAGCTTGAAGGCCATCCCTAATTAAAATTAATTCGTCGTGGGGATGCACGTCATGATCACTGACAACATATTTTTCAATATCTGCCTTGATCTCATTAATTACCCCTATTTCTTTCTCACCGAGGTAATCCTTTGCCCTAACCCTTATGTACTCGGACGACGCAGGTGTCATCTCTCTTCCGCAAATGCATGTTTCTGATTGCGAAAGTTCTTCAAAAAATTGAGCAGATGTGTTTTCAGGCAACCGAAGCTTATCAAGGTTATCTTTAAGAAAATTCAGAGCAACACCAATTTTGGGGTGTAGCGCCTGAGGGTTGCGTATAGCCTGAACTAGGCCCAAAGAATATTTGTCAACATCGGCCTGGGCCTGCAAAAGCGCAGCGTGCGCCTCAGCGTGCTGCTCGCGTGTCGCTATCTCGGTGCTCAGACGCTCATCGACCAGTTGCTCCAACCTGGCAACATCAAGATCGACATCTCTGAGTCGTGCGGACCACTGAGCCTCGCCTTTTTTCAACATCTCAACTCTGGTCTGTATAGCCTCTTTCTTGCTATACTCGCCTCGTAATCCGGTCTCTGTCCTAACCGTAACCTTTTTCGCCTCACGATCCCAAGCGTCAGATGCAACCTCATCTATGTCTCGGAGGAGATAGAGTTGGCAGAGTGCGTCTATAGCATATTCTGCCTCTGCCTCATCTGGGTTGAGCAGTCGTTTTGCATACTCGCCATCGAAAACGAATAAATTCAAAAAACGCTTATCAAGAAATTTTCGGGCTTCCGCTGGTGGATCCCAAAACGGCCTAACCCCGCCACCTTGCGTCGTGGACGTGCGATAAGATGCCTTGCCGTCATCAAAATTCAGTTTTAGCTCGATGGTCAAAGGACGTCCATCGATTTTTAGAAACGTGGTAAATACACCATCACTACGTTCATCATCATTACGCTTGAAATCCTGGATATCTTCAGAATCCCAAGATGTGGCCTCACCATGCATGCAGGCTTTTAGCAAATTTAGTGTGGTGGTTTTGGCGGTGCCATTCGGAGCTTGCAGCAAAGCAATTGCCTCAGGGGCACCAGCAGCGTTGCAAAGATTAATCTCCACGTCAGGACACCTCAAGCCCTCACTGGACCAACCGGCAAGTTCAATTTTCAACAACTTGATCCTTCACGATAAGAGTGTCCAACACCCGATGGAGTGACTGCTCCATCTCATGTGTAGCTTGCTCTTCAGTGCTCATAACTTTCAGCCATGCGATTAAGCGGCTTGCAGTTGCATCTGGCTGGCCCATCTCTGAGACCACCTCATTAACGGCAGCCTCAAGCGCTTTATCAATCTGGCCGCTCAAACATCATCTCCCTTGCGAATCTTCGATAGCCCTGTGAGCCATTCACATCTTTCCTCATCCGCGTTGAGAATGCCACCCTCTTCCTTGCCTGGACGTACGAAATCAATAACCCGAGCGCGCTTGTCAGGCTTTTGGGGATCGAACCGGAGGCAGCGGCCAATCCTTTGTATCGTCTCAAGCTTAGCCCTTGCAGACGCAAACAGGACCACATTTTCGAGCGACTGAATATCAATGCCTTGAGAAATTCTATGACAGGTTATGAGGCAGTCAAATTCACCCCGTGCGAATCTAACCAAATCCTCTCTCTCATCATCAGCATAATAAGTTCTGTATTTGTATGTATGCTTATGAATTATAGGTAGAACCTGAGAACCATAATCTTTAGTTTCTACAAATATGATGCTATTTTTTAAAATATTTGGATTTTTGTCTAGGTATTTTGAAAAAATTCCTGGTTTCATTTCTGCAGTTTTGTATACCTTCGAAATCTCGGTCCAGAACTCTTCATTGGACATAGGATTGCCCTGATGCTGCCTCGCTGCCCGCTTTTTCTGAACAATTGCGAGGCGATCTTTGTCGCCCTGGGTCAGCTCATATTCCAACGGCAAGTAATCAAATTCACAAAGCACTCCGCGCGCGATTGCCCGCTCGAGTGGGAATTCAAAAATGGTTTCGCCCAGCTCAGAGGCAATGAACTGGTTTCCTGTTTCATCATAAGCTCTGTCAGGGGTTGCGCTGAGGCCTATTTTCCAGCCGAATGCTGAATGCGCACCTTGCAATGTCCCAACCAGCGCGGGCTTCCCTAGTCCGTGCACCTCATCATGGACGATGAGCATCCGAGAACGCTTCTTCGTTGGAATGTGCTCCAGAACCTTATGAAGCTGTGTCCGCGAGATAACCAAGACCGCGCTTTGCGTCTGACGAGTATAATCCGCGAGCTCATGGTGCCCTCCAAAATGCCTATAGACTAACCAATCGTCCCGTTTCGGGTTGAGTGCCCAGTCCTCGAGCTCAGCGCTCCACTGCTCCAGCAGATCAGTGCCATCAGTTGCAACAATAGCACTGTCGATCTCTCCAGCATCGATCAACTGATCCAGTATCTTCAACGAGGTCCTGGTTTTTCCAGTACCCGTTGCCATTTCCAAAATACCAGACCGTTTGTTTAAAAAAGCTGCGACTGCATCTTCCTGATGCTTCCAGCGCTGGTTTGTCACAATCTCTCCCTCAACTTTAACGTCAAAAATTTTGGGCCGAGACGATGGCGCTCGAGCCTTCAATTTTGTAAGAACTTTCTCTGAAGGCGAAAGGACAGTTAGGCCGTAAGCCTTGTTCTCCCAAGCCTCATCGAACTGCGCAGCCTTGTCGTCAACGCGCTCTGCGTCACCCGTCACCCAATCACGATAAACGTCGATCGTCTCATAATTTTGTGTGTGGCCTCGGAAAGTCTCATTGGCAGAGCCGATAAAAGCAACGCGATCGCCTGTTTGAAAATCGAAAACGCCGTACTTTGCATGAAAAAGATCCGCCCCTTGAACGTGGGTTGGGAAGGCAAATCTGATCTCCAGTCTGTCATTGGCTATCATCCAGGCGAAGATCTCTGCCCTGATACTAACATCCGAGGTGTCCTGAGTGTATTCAGTTATTTGATCTAGGACATCGTCGCTCAATTTTTGGCGATAAAATTGCCTTTCACCCTCATCGCCTAACTTCTGAAGTGTCAGCACATCTGCTTGCGACAGCTCAGGTGAAGCGATTAGTTGAATTCTAAGCCCTCTGTCACCGACTACGCTCGGCAAAGCACCGGCCCACGTAATCAAGGCAGAGCTGGAAAAATAACCCGCTGCTCTCCTGTAGCGAACCGCCTCCCTCAAACATGGTCCAAAAAACTCAACGCCAAGCGTGCTTGAACCTGATCGATAGTGGCTCAGCAATCCCATAATGCGCTGGCTCAATTGCGAACGCCCCGGAGATAGTGGCATGATTGGGCTATCTTCCATCTCCATCAAAAGTTTCCGGATAAGTCATCGGAAGATGCCAGATCATCCAACATTTTGTCGAACATCCTAGCTTCCGTTCCCTGCCTAAACTCTAAGAGTAACTTGTCCAAATCGCTTTCTTCTTCATGATCAGAAATCGCGTTTGGATTAGCGTAATCGTTTAACATACTGATCATCAGGCGGTGATTTATCCAGCCTTCCATTGAAACCCCACGCCCTTTGGCTTCTTCCAGGAGTTGGAGACCAACTGGGCTCTGCCAATCCAACTCGCCTCGGCCGTGCAACGCTTCCTCAAGTCGATTGGTGATTTCGCCGAGGCGCTGCCCAGCATATTGAGGCATTTGCCAGTTGCTCGAGGGATCGAAGTGCAACGCGCCTAATGCGTTCATTAATGCAACCAATCCAGCTGAGGCATGGGCGTCTGCGGTTCTGTTGAGTATACGGTTCCCAACAATCCAATTGAATTCCCCAGTGGCTTTGGTCTGGAGGCAGGACGCAAGGAGGCGTTTAATATTGGGAAGGGCATAGCCCGTTTCGGGCCGGGGCTCGAAGTGGAGATGGAACTTACCTGCTCGCGTACCGACTAACTCCTGCCACTCGACCTTTTCCTCATGAGCAATGGGCCATTCCTCGATAGAGGCTACCGTAAGGAGAGATTCAAATAAGGCGGAATGCGAATGCTTCTTTGCCCAGGCACAGAGCGCGTATTCAGCCGCAGGTGTCCAAAGCCCAAACGCTCCCCAAGGCTCTCCAGCTCTTCGGCCTAACGCAAACAATCGCGCCTGGTCCTCATTAACAAGATAGTTAGGGGGGCTATGGATTATCTGCTCATCGCTTAGCATTACTTGGCGCAAACCGTATACCCCAGGTAACACCCTCTCAAAGACTTCACTGCGCGTTAGCAGTGTCGGTGCAACACTTCCTAATGCACGATCGGATGGCAGCGTTTCCTTTGCTTCATTGACAATATCTATAAGCTTCATCGACCCTGTTCGTTCAAGAAGGACCTTTAGAAAACTCGCCATAGTAAATGTTTCATCACTTTCGGTTTCCTCCAACGATAAGGGGAGCTCGAACTCAAACCCAATGTTAGTGCCCAAACGCGATTTTGAACCGATACCGAACCATTTAGCATCATCTCCCTCCAAGAAGAGATGGGGGTATCGGGACATAATCATAGTTAGATATCTAGTTGAAGTTGCATGGCTGCGTGTTTTTAAGGCTAACTTTTCCGCTAATTCGGCTGCATCAATAGGACCACTATCTGATCCAAACAGGCTGTGAAGCTCGACCACCCGCCTCGCAAAACGGGCGCCCCGATTGGCTTCCAATATGTAACCGCCGTGAAGTTTCTTGCCTAGCTTTAACTCCGCCACAATAGCAGGCAAATCTGCCTCACATGGTTCGTGGGTAACGAGGCAAGGCGTTGGCAATACCTTATCTTGCAAGTCAGCAATAATCGATACTGCTGTGGCATCTAACTCTAATAAATCGATCTCTTTACTGCACCATCCTTGCTCCCAGCTATTACCGAATGCGTCGAGCCATTCTTCGAGAGTGATACCCGCGACGTCTAACAGAAAGACGAAATTTGCCGGCAGTCCATTCACATTTTTAACGTCAAACTGGGTAACATATCCCTTCTTGCCACCTAAACAGTCCCAAACATCACCGCCAAAGGCAACGAGGCTTGCTTTGATCGGAAGTAATTTTGCTGGTTTCGAAGCAGCTTTAAGCGCCTTCTTTTCAATTTGTCGAATACGTTCGCGAGTGACTTTATAATCGATACCAATCTGTTCTAATGTTTCAGCCTTATTTTGACCGATCCCGTATCGCCTTTCAATTATTTTTCTTGGTCTTTCTTTCAGCTCGGATAAGAGCATTTTTGTGATTGTATCGGGAGCCAATATTTCAGACACGCCGATGTCAGATATTTTGAAATTTACCCGATCCTGCAAAGCGTCAATCAACAACTTAGAACTCTGGTTTGAAATATGCGCTCCGGATAATGTGAAGGAAGCTGCAACATCAGCTAACTCTTTTTCAATATTTGCGGTCATCAAGAATTTTGAAATCAACTCTGAACAGACGCGATTTAATTCGCTTATGCTGTTTCGTCCTAAATTCTGCAGCTCAGCCATCTCTCGACGGGTTTCTGGCCAATCACGCAAAAGTTCGCCGAGCTTCGCTTCCCTAAAGAGCGACCCCATAATACCATTCTTTAGCCTAACAGACAGGACAGTGTATTCGCAAATTTGTTCCAATGTGATATCGTCAAAGCAGGTTGCGATGGACTGAAGAAGCTCACCGCTTAATTCGACATAAGCTAACTTTGCTTGATCAGAAGTTTGGGCGCCCGGAGCTAACTCTTTCGAACATTCTGCCAGTAGCCACTGCAATTCCCGAACCGATTTTTTTCCCATCCCAGGTACTTTGTAGCAGCTAGTTTCTAAAGCAGCCGGATCTAAAATTGCATCGTTTACTGTGATTTTTGAGAGGCCTGAATGCGATAAGTTGTTGGTAAGGCGTGTCGAAGCATTTGATAATTTAACCAACTCGCCAAGTGTAAGACCGTCCAGAGAGATGTCGGTGAAGGTCTTGCTCACAACACGCCCGGCGGACACATCTATTAACAACTTTAGTTCATTAAATGTCCTCCTACCAAGGTTGGTAACTTGATAGCAGGAAGTTTCAAATTCGTCGGGATTATCCAAAGCAAACCCAACAGAAGTGGTCCGAAATATTTCATTGTCTGAGCAGTTTCTTAATCGAACACTCACGGAATTTTCTTTAATTAGGCTCTCTATGGTATCGTCTAGTATCTCGAATTCACTAGGTTTTTCAGAATTATTATGTGTTTGAGGCTGCTCTAAAACTAAGCCATCTGGCGAGCAAAGCACCGCGCTATTAATGGTCTGGTCTTCGGTCCCGCTCGAGCCAAAAGCTATTTCATCAGCGTTATTGTTTTTTAAAAGTCCATCATCGTCTTTACTATCGTAGCTAGCTTCGTCATTCTCGACGATCTGCACGCCCATGTCATCGATGGCGGACATGACGTCTTCGATCTGTTCGGAAGACATCTGATCCTGCGGCAGCGCCGCATTCAGTTCATCATAAGTTATGAAACCCGGGCGCTTAGCCTTGGCGAGCAGTTTCTTTACGGTCTCATCATTCAGGTCAATCAGCGTTGCATCAACGTTTTCGTCGATGTTTTCCTCGTTTTCATTCAGCACTCGATCGACGGACAATAATTCGCTCGATCCTTTTAAAAGGCTTAAGCTTTGATCCGCCTTACTCGGCCTGTCGCGAGCGGAAATCTCTGAACCAAGGCCGTCAAGATTTGCAGGTTCCAATAGAGTGATCTCTGGCACAATGAGATTTGAATCGAAATTACCAATATCATTAGTAATTTGATCTCGGCCTGTTCCCAAGGCGCGCTTTACGAAATTCAAAATAAAATTTGCCATCGCTTTGAATTCTCTTAACTAAAATTATAAAGCGCACAGACAAAAATGTCTGGCGTTAGAATACTTGGCACTGATGGCTGTGTAATTTAGCAGAGCATTGGTCTCACCAGTTGTCATTGAAAACTCTCCGTAATTCTTTTTTAATTTAAGCCCTCACCCGATCATTCACGCGATTAATTTTGGTTAAAAATGCTGCGATAAACTCTGGTGCGTTAGGCCCCGATAAAAATTTGGCAGGTAAGCTAGTCCGCAATCGGATTGTCAACGTAAGTGCACCTGAGTAGGAGCGAACCAATGCCCTCGCGTTTCATACCTTCGCTTTGAAATGGTCGTCTCATTATCTCTAATAGTCTGGAAAACACTAAAACATAAGTGACTGACGGGCTATCGGAAAATTTGGACGCAAGCAATGAGGTCGCGCACAAAGCTTATGCAGGAATGCCAGAGGGGGGCACTGTAAAACCCGAAGTGTACGCTAGGGTCGATTTTTTCGAATAAGTGCAACTGTTTAAATTTCATGAGGTTCTAACCAACGCCATTGACTTAGGTTGGCTGATTGATCGGCCATTTCAACAACTGTTGGCCAGTTCTTGCAGAAAAAATTGAGCTGAAAACGCACGGGCCTTGCCTGGTTCGCTAACCTATTATCGCTTCACAAGTCGCATTAGTACCACAAAGGGAAAGTATCGATTTTGCACGCGAAGCTCCAACGTAGAGTGTCGAGTGGTGATCGTCGCCGGGAAGCCCATCAAGACCCCATAATACTATTATTTCCGCTTCCAGCCCTTTGAATCTGGCTACCGTTTCGACAATCACAGAATTGGCGCTGTGGCCTTTCAAACTGCCCCATTTTACTCCGGAAGCCAGGGCATTTCGTTTGAGAGCATCCTCATAGTCCTTCTTGTGAAGGCGATCAGCAATCAAAACGGCAATAGCACTGGGCGAGACCTTTTCGTCCACCAACAAGCGCGATACGTAATCCTTCACCTTGCGTGCCTGTGCGTTGATCCCGTCCGCTGCTAATAACTCGACTTCACGCCCTTGAATGCTGGAGGCTTCAATCGGGTCTCCCTTGTAATAGCTGTAGGCAATCCGATGAATGTTTTCAGTGTTTCGACAGTTCGTTGTGAGCGCAAATGGCGCATCGTCGATCGGAAAGGTACTTACCCGCTTATAGAGATTCTGGTTTTCGTCCTCAAAGACGTAAAGAGGGGACGACCTAGCATCTTCAAGCATGCATTCGATGGGTAACCAAAATTCCTCTTCAAAGTCCTGTCCTTCATCGACGACGATTGCATCGTAGCGTTTGTCCGCGACATCCAACGCGAAGGCCAAGGCAATTGGAAAGTAGTGCTTCCAGAGATCCTTGCCAGGATAGGTCGATTTGGCTTCGGCAATGAAATCCCGGCCGCTTATTCTTTCTGCCTGGTCGATCGTATCTTTACAAAGTTTGTGAAAGTGCATTACCTCCAAGTTGTTTTGATTGGCACAAAGCTGAGCAAGATGCTCCCCAAGCGGCTTACTGTAGCAGGTTAAAAGGGTCTTGAACCCTTCGTTGGCCAGCCTTTTGGCCTTTTCAACCGCCAACACAGTCTTTCCCGTGCCTGCTCCTCCGCCAATGGCAACACGCCGTTTTCGAGCGAGATAATCGAGCAGCTTGACCTGTTGATCTGTAAGTTCGAGGCGCTTTCTCTCCTCCTGTTCGAGTTGGGTTGCGATCAAAGGTCGCGCTTCGACGACCCTCGCAAAGTATCTCTCCATCAAGTGGATTCCTCTCTCCCCCAGAGAGTCGGTAGTGGCCCCTTTCCCATGATCCGCCCAGTAATCAAACGCCGCGTTCAGCCAGTTCTCGAGATTGCCAAGGTCGCTCGCATCGCCGATTATCTGAGGAGGCGCATTCGGGCCTTGCAACCTTCGCCCATCGCTTACGTCGGGAAAGAAGGCCGCATGGCCCATTCCAACGCGTCGGATGCCCAATCTGTCCCAGTCCTTTTGCTCCTTTAGCTTGGCCAAAATACCGAATTTGGCTTTGACACCCTGCTGGAACGGATCTTTGATTATATGACGTTTGTTGCGACCATCAATGGAGGTCCAATGGCCATTGGAATAGTCGGCTTCAATTCGTCCACCTTTGACCTCAATGACGAGAAATCCTCGTTTGGGGTGGCAAACCAAAAAGTCTGCCTCTCCATCGCGAGCCTCCCCTTCGGAGCGTGAAATCCATGCAACGCTGTGAAAGATGTAAAAGTCACCCTTGAGCCTCTCGCACGCCTCGTAGAGCTTAACCTCTGCCGAAGATACGATGCCTGAGTAATCGCCGCCATAGTTGGGGTAAAGCTTCACCAAAGCCTCATTCCTCTAAGAGCTCGAACGATACAGAATTATAAGTCAAGCACTTGGTCGAAAACATAAATTTGATCGTCAGTTGGATGCCGATACCTCGTTTATCTACTTTAAGGATTGTACCTTTACCCCAGTTTTCGACCTTGACTTGACGGCCTACCTCCAAAAGTATTCGCTGATCACCGCTTTTTTCTTCAGCGATATTGATCCATCCTTGATCGAACCAAAACTCATCAGATTTCTCGAATGGATTGCGAATAGCGTGCACGTTTCGCCTCTTTGGTTCCAAGGCATGCTCTACAACGTATAGCCAGAAATCGTCGCCCTTTTCACGCGCAAACTGCATTTGCGTCCGTGAAAGCTTTACTCCGCGCTCGGTCCACGCATCTGCCAGTCCCTTTACTTCAATAAATCTTATTTCACCTTCTGCCTTTGGTTGCGAGATTATGTCGAAACCGGGATTGAAGTGCGGTTGCACGCGAGGATCGTAACCTCTCTTCGCTTCCCATTCGACGACTGCTGCCATCGCGGCCTTGTCGATTGCGTCGATGCGCTCTCTATCATTGCTTTTGTTTTCAACTGAGCTTCTGGCGTCGCCTCTTGGTATTACATAGGAACGCATTTTCTGCGTTCTGAGGGAAGGTTTCCGTTTATTCGGTTCGCCGCTACCTTCCTCGGATTGTCCTTTGTCGGCGCCGGACTTCGACGGTGTTGTTTCCCCAATCGTCTGTGGTTGCACACCAGTTGGTGATGCAGATTCGTCGCCAGCGTTTTGCTCATTTCGATCGGCCCTAATGTGCTGTTCTGAAGCGTTAAATTTCTTGAGCGTCGTTTCGTCTCCCGACGGGTCACCGTTCTGAGGCCGATCGCCTTCGCCTGGGGGCTCATCAATGTTGTCGCGCACGTCTGCGAACTCATCGGCATCATCATGTGAATTGTCGTCCGCCCCATTATCTTCTGCTGAATCTTCATCCAGTTGCGGTGGTTCAGGAAGCTCGCCAAGGCCTTCGGTCTCGCCGTAGTCGATTGCCTCTGCGTTAGCCCAAGCCGGCTCTCGGAAGCCGGCTTGTTCAAGGTTTCGCCGAGCAGCTGCTTCATCTTTCGCCGCAATTACGTTATAAGCGCCAATTGCAAGGTGACCGACATCTGCGCCAAGGTCATTCGCGGCCAATGCTTCGAACACCGCGCGAAATGCAGCAATCCAAAATTGATCACCAAGTTTGGCATGCACGTATAAGACGCGATCATTTTCGACGAACAAGGCGTCTTGGGGTTTGGGTGCACTTAATATCGACTGATCTTCAAGCTCAAGCACAGACTGTACCGTCAGTTTATCTGTTCGAATAATCTTGGTTGCTCGAAGCGAGGCAGCAATCAGATTGGCGGTCTGCGATCCTATTGTAGGTACCAGCCACATCAGGAAGCTCGACCGCTCGGACAACAGAGATGAGGCTCCCTCGTCAGATCTTGTGGCTTCTAAATCCACGGCATCCCGGCGAACTCGCCGGGAAAGGAGCATGAGTCCCAGGTGATTTCGGAGATCTTTTTGGTCCAGCCGTTCTTCGATCAGGAGGTGATCAATGGCGCCGTCGAAGGAATCTGCAAACGATCTGTTGTCACACACCACGACTTCGTCGACATAGCCCAAAAAATTGCTTCTCGTTGGCAAGAATGGCTTCGCTTCTAGCTTGTCCAACAATTCGAAAGCGAATTCGTTCTTGTCGCCAATGGCGGTGGAAATCTCTCCCAAACACTTTTCGAGAATGTTTTGCTCGACGGCGGGGAGAGCCCCATCTTCGAAAGTCTCGACGATTTCCAAGACGACGTCGATGAACGCTTCGAGATCTGGGTATTCTTCGACACCAAGGAAATCGAAAAGCTCCTCAAGTTCCCGCATCCATTTGGGAGCCGGGTAGAGATAATGCGGAAACGGAGGTTGGCTCCAAGAAACACGGGCGGGTGCAAGGAAACGCTTCGTTCGAGGGTTGTAGATTGTGTTTAGACCCAAAAGCCTGTTGAGCGATGGCACGTCGTCTTCTTTTTTGAACCTTTCAGCCAGCAGTTCGTAAGTCGTCTTGCTTGGTTCTCGTTCGTTTTCGACACAATCGAGCAGGTGGTCAACGATGTTTGAAGTCGCTGGTTCTCCTGGCATTTCCAAGAAGTCGAGAAACTTCTTGTTTGCCCTTGTCTTCTGCCCTGGCGGAATCGCAAGATATGGCACCTGGGAACCAAACCCATCGGCTCGAAGATGTTGGTACATCTCATAAGGAGCATACCAACAATTCGTGTTGAGCTCACCTTCGTCGATTGCGGGCAGCCATTCTTCGGTTCGAAGCCAATCGATTGCCTCTAGATATGCATCCTCCTTATCGTATATCTTCTCCTTCTGAAAAATGTCGTAAACGACATCAAGCAGCAGCAAGACTGCCTTGCTTCGGGCGTCGTTTGGGTCTTCCGCGACGGTCTGCGTGATGCGTTCGATGACGTGCTGGAGTGTGGGCCGTTCCGGCATTCCTAGTCTTGGAAGAAAGACCTTTTGGAAATTGTCTCGGGTCACCCGCGAGAGCATTGAGCTTCTAACCCAACGCGCCCGATCGTCACCGAGAATGCTAACGAGATCGGTCGTTTTGACATAGCAATCTCGAGGGATGCGCATCTCGTCTGCATTTGTCCAGACGAGCGGCAAGTCTTCGAGGCGACGTCTTAAGCGGTTGTTTTCGAGAATCTTCGGGTGTGAAGTAAGCTCATCGACCAAGGCGGCATACTGCCGCTCCTCAAGCCCTTCCTCCAAAATCTCTTCGAGATGTTCTTCGATGTATTTCTCGAATGTCAGCGGTTCGATGTGCAATCGCTTCTTCAGCAGGTCTTCGACGCGGCCCTCGAAGAAGGACATATCGAGCGTATTGTACCGACCGACGGGGTCAGTGAAGTCGCTTGGGATCACTGCTTGTTTCGGCGTTAAGAAGCTCCCGTCGCTGCCAATCAGGAATGGTATTTCGTAAATGGCTGCTGGATCTGGGTCATCATCTCCGGCCGGACAGTCGGCGAGCAACTCGTAGAAACTACGTAAGCTTGTCTTATTGCCCCCTAACCAATCGCCCATCGATACGCCTTGATCGGATTTAGCGCGAAGTTCCGCAAACAAGCCCTCAAGTTCTAGGCGGTTGATGAGTTCGTAAAGTTTCGGATACTTGCTGAAATTTTCGGCTACGAATGACAGGTTGGGGAAAAACCTACCGACCTGATCCCTTTGCAGTTTCTTGGGTAAGCGCAAGAGACTTTTGATTGGAAGTAGGCTCGCTTCCGATGAGGGGACAAAAGGAAGCGAGGAAAGGCGGACTAGCGCACTCTGTTCTGACGATATAATACCGATCTCGCCCACGAAGCGCTCTGCTATACGCCACAAAGGCACCATGAATGACATCATCTTTGCAGTCACTGTTGAGATGAGCTCGTTCTCTGCGTTTTCTCCCAACCAGCGATCCCACGCATCGACGAAAGAGTAGAGAGTGAGACTGCTGCCTCCTAGGGCGACGAAGGAGTTTTTATGTGGGGACAGCTTAGCATCCAGCAATTGCAGCCCTATCGTGCACAAGGAGCCGTGTTCTGGCTTTTCGTAATCGGCTGGGCCAATCTTACAGACCGCCGGTTTTACCCATTTTCCTAGAGCCGTAAGGGCTATAGGCTCTACTTTTGCCTGCTTTTCGATCTCGTTCCAGAATACCTTGAAATGCGGGTCCAAGCGCTTGTCGAGCGCTTCATCGATCAGTTCCCAAAGCCTCTTGGCACCCAGCACGTCCCGCAATCCGATTAAGTGAGAGGCGACTTCCCGCGCTGCCGCCTGCAAAAGCATTTCGTTCCAGTGGCGTTCATGCTGTTCCCCAGCCAAGACCAGTGACTTGCGAGTTTGTTCCGGAAAGAAATCAGCGTTGATGTGGCACGGAATGGGTGCATCGAGTTCAGTAGGCAGATAGGCGAAAATGCGGCCGACTCGTTCGGGTAGATGACCAAGACGAAAGGCGATTTGACCAGTCGTCTGGCGGTCCAGCCTCTCTATGACTTGATACTTCCGCCGAAGAGGTTCCGCGGCCTCTTGAGCATCGAAATGAACCACGTACCATTCTTCCTGGCGGCCCGAACCTTCAAAAGTCAATCGTAATCGGTTGTCACCAAGGCTTGTCTTTGTTACCCTCGTGATTGTCCTGCCATTTCGTCGCACCTCAAGCGATGCGAGGTTTCGAAGGAACAAAAGACAGTCTTCAGCAACCGACACAAGATCAGTCTGAAGGATGTCGAGGTCTTCTCTCTGAACCGGAGAGGCGGACAGCTCCACCCGCATAGGACTGTCCGCGTCAAACGCCCAGGGCAGCTCGAAGGTCGTTCCTTTGTCAAACGAAACGCTAGTAAAACTTACTCCTCCATTGAGTGGATCAAGTTGGAGTTGCTTGTTCATCGACAATATACGAGGCGCGTCGGTGATTTGATATACGGATACGAAGCCGATGCCAAAGCGACCAATTAAACCGGGCTCTCGGTATTTGTTGCTACTTCCTACCTTGCTGATGGCATGAACATCGCATGCTCTGTTCGTTCCCGTGATAGGGTTGCCATCCGCCATCCAAGGGCAATGACGGCCCCCATCAGAACAATCAGTAAAACTGGCATTGTTCCATATTCGAAGAGCGTCTTCGTCTATGTCGAATATTAAATGATCTGCGCGAGCATCATCGGCATTTTGGATGAGCTCGCGCGACATTGCCTGATAGCCATGCAACCCAGTGAGTATCTGTCTAATATTGCCGAGTAGATCAGCCCAGTACGGTATTGATGTCCTTTCGCCTTTGTTCATTTTATCATCCTATTGGAAGGGCATGGAATCGCAATATGCTTTAGCTGAAGTTACTTATGGAAAACGTAAAGCGCTAAATTTTTGACCTCATGGATCGAATTCCTGACGGCGCGCTCTCCAGCAATGTTGAGCGTGCACTATTAGTCGAAGAATTTAAGTAGTCGAAGAATGTAAGCGAATTTCAGAATTTGCAAATCTGGCTTTGAACGGCGGCGATGTAACTGAAACCCTTTT